>Ga0207695_10000232_pt1 | contig 147559 bp, 101 predicted proteins | sample KBSC54metaG_FD_184354 | JGI IMG/M metagenome (GOLD analysis project Ga0207695, IMG submission 184354) | Corn rhizosphere microbial communities from Kellogg Biological Station, Michigan, USA - KBS C5-4 metaG (SPAdes) (version 2) | ecosystem: Host-associated > Plants > Roots > Rhizosphere >... | reverse complement strand
ACATACGGTCGCGTCTCGTCAAAACCCGCCGCAGCCCATGTTTCCGGAGGTTGGATTGGTAGTTCAGTTGGTTAGAATGCCGCCCTGTCACGGCGGAGGTCGCGGGTTCGAGTCCCGTCCAGTCCGCAGGTCGATCAGACCAAATCGTTTAAACCCGCTTCAGATGCAATGCTGACGCGGGTTTTCGCTTTTCGGGCATGTCCAATCGCAATCAATCGTGTCCATTCATTCGGTCGCAATTCGGTTATCAGTCAAGTCTGCGGAAATTTGATAACCGAATGGTCCTGAAACCCGCTGCGGACCGTGATTTCAGCGGTTTGGTCGAGCCGGATTTCTCCCTGGGAAAAGAGCTTCAAAACAACTATTCGGTTATCAAAAAATTGAATCGTATGAACACGAAGCACACCTTCTCGATCCTCATTTGGCAAGTCAAGTATCGCCTGAAAAACGGCAAGGCCCCTCTTTCCGTTCGCATCTCCGTCAACGGAGAACGTGCCGAAATCCGTACCAACCGCGAAATTCCCCCTACCCTTTGGGATGCCAAAGCCCAACGGGTTAAAGGAGCCACCGAAGAAGCAAAATCCATCAATGCCCACCTCGAAACCATTAAAGGCTCCCTCCGAGTGCACGAAAGCCGCCTCATCGCCTTGGGAAAAACGGTAACCGCCGAGATATTGAAGAATGAATTCCAGGGTCTGCGCCCGGATCGACACTCCTTATGTACAGCATTCGAGGTCCATATTAAGAGAATTACCGAGAAGATGAATGCCGGTCGCAAGGCGCCCGCCACCCTGGACAAATACGCCTACACGTTTGACAAGATCAAGGCATTTCTGAAACATCAATATAAGGTGTCCGACCTTTACCTGGACGATATCAAACGATCCTTCATCCACGACTTCGAGCATTATCTTTTCACGGAGGAGCATTTGCAGAACAATACGGTGATGAAATACCTCCGCCAAACCAAGACCGTTCTCAAAATGGCGGTGGAGATGGGCTGGCTTGCCACCGATCCCTCCTCCGGCTACCGGCTGTCATTCGAAGAAAAAGACCCGATGCGATTGGAGATGGAAGAGTTGAATGTCTTGGTCACCAAAGAAATTTCCATTGCCCGGCTGGCTGAAGCCAGGGATTGTTATGTCTTCATGTGCTATACGGGCTTCGCGTATGAAGATGCCTTCGGCCTGGGACCGGAGAACATTTTTATCGGGATCGATGGGCAGAAATGGATCACCAAGGACCGCCAAAAGACCGAGCAGGCGGAATGCGTTCCCTTATTACCGATACCTTTGGAGATTATTGGCCGATACAGAAATCATCCACATTGCTCATCTAAAAACAAGCTCCTACCCGTCCGTTCGAATCAAAGATTCAATGGTTATCTTAAGGAGATCGCCGCCATTTGCGGGATCAACAAAGAACTGACCACCCACACGGCGCGCCATACATTCGCCACTACGGTCACCCTGGAGAACGATGTTCCGATTGAAACAGTCAGCAAAATGCTCGGCCACCGGTCAATCAAAACTACCCAGCGCTATGCCAAAGTGACGCGGAAAAAAATCAGTCAGAATATGTCGGCTCTGAAAGAAAAGCTGGCGTCGGGTGCACAACAATCTTCCAATTTTTCAAAATCTGAAGGGGATATTTCGGGCGATTCCAGGGGCGGCGGAGTAATTTTAGGGCGATAACAACCCATCGGTTTGGGCTTTCCATTAAGGATTTTGAGCGAATGAATAGGAGGTAATATGGAAAGAACGAAGCAACAACAGGAGCCGCTGGCGGCCCCAACCTGGATCCACCCGCATCAGTTGATCACGGGCCAGGACCTGGAACGGTTCCGGCAGAAGATGATCATCGATATGGAAGAAGTCATCAAGAAGCATCTTAACATCACCCCGAAGAAATGGCTAAGGTCGTATGAGGTCAGGAAACTGCTGAAAATCTCTCCAGGAAGCCTTCAGCGGCTGAAAGCAAAGGGGGCAATACCCTATACGAAAATGGGCGGCGTCCATTACTTTGACTATGATAAAATCCAGGAGATCTTGCGTTCCGGCGCGGCGAATCAGTAATTTTTAGCGGGCATGATGTAGCACGAAGAGGCACTTCCAACGAGGTGCCTTTTTTCTTTTTGGCCAGCACCATTTTCTATCATTCTAAAATCATTCTCCCCACTCCCCCAGCCGACTTCGGAGGCAGGGGAACTAGATTCCAACGGGCCGTGCCACGTTGGTACATCTGGCCGGTCGCGACAAAGTAGGCGACTTAACACATTCTTTAACACATGCGGCAGCAATATATTTCTGCCCGAAACCATCTTCTTATTTTCCGGTCTTTTCAGCCAACGTACGTCGATGCCAATTGCGCGAGCTCGACAACGTGCCACGAAAGAAAATCTATCACCCCCAGAACCAAAAGGTCATTCACGTATTCGTCTTCGTTTCGGCATCCTGTTCACCGGTTGGAATATTGGGCGGCCGGAGCTCCATAATTCCTGGAAAGGCCGTTTCAATCCGACCTTCCGGATGACTGATCAACGTCACGAAGGACGTGTTTCTCCCCGTCCGGTCGTACCCAATAATCTTCCCGATATCAGCAACTCTGTAAACCCCATCCCTGCCAGGAATGGGTATTGTCGGGATATGGCGCGTCTGTTTCAAGAGCTCGAGAAGATGGGGAACCGGAACGATAAATTTCCCGGCCTCCGGGTGCCGGGCAACCTTATGGTAATGCCGCTGGATGATATGCGCAAAGGTTCTGGCAGTAAGATAAAAATCCTTCCGGAATAATTTCTTCTTGCCGTGAACCGGAACAACCAAGAACAGCCGTTTTTCAAGGTCTTCCACCCAGTCCTGAAGGTCGCTGACCAAGAACAAAAGTCGGATCCATTCCTCTTCATCAAAGCCTTTCAAACTGCCAGATTGGCCTATCCCATTTTCTATCTCGCTCATAAATCAGGCTTTGATTGTGGTGGAATTATGTGGTGGATTCAGCAAATAAAGCGCTTCGATGAGCATCTCGATCTGCTCACAAAACCAAACCATATCCCGGCGGGTCAGGTTCGTCATTCCCAGGTCGTCGGAACAAACCGCCTGGATAACGATTTCATGCATAACAGCCCTGACGTCTGCCAACGAATAAGTAATGAACAGGTCAGCAATCACGGTTTCTGGGTGATCGATTTGATCGTCACTTAGCCTTTTCGGTAGGTTAGCGACCTCCACAACTCCGCGCCTTCGATGCTTTTTAGTCTGTTCATACCTCTGGGACAGAAGAAACGCTGCTTCAAGAGCCAGATCAATCCTATGTTGAAATGCCAGCATTTCCTTCGGCGTAAAGTGTTCCCAATAGTCATATTCAATGGAAGCGGCTATGGAGACGACTTCCCAGAAAATGGTCTTCATTCTGTCCAGATAGTTATCTTCACAGAACTTTAAGAGGACAGTTACCGGGTGCGTAATTTCATGGGCGCTTAGAAGATGGGGGATGTAGATGGTAAGGTCCCTCCTCTGATCGGCCTGGTTGGAAGTTTGTTTCGACATGGCATAATGATTTGAAAGTTCACAAATGTGAATTACCATGCAGAGCCTTTCCGGATGATGGGAGTCTATGTCAGGTGGGAGGGCGCAAAAAATAGGCGCAGGTCTCAACTTACCGCTAACGAGGCCGTAGGAAGCCCGAGCACGAATAAGTGAGCCCACGCCCGTAGACGTAAGGCTCTTCACTTATCATCTTGTGCTCTGAAATTTCCTACGTTTCGTTAACAAGACTCCAAGCGAATTCCTTCAAATGCGTTCATTGAAGAAGAATCGCAAAATAATTTTCTTCTACTAAAGTAAAGAATAATGTTCAAAATAGTCCTTCTTAAAGGATGTTTATTTTAGGATACTTTTTAAGGGGTTTTAAAGTAGGGATTGTTTCGATTACTTTACTAATGCGAACAAAGAAAAAACCTGGTAAACGCCCCATCGCTAAAGAACTGCCCGCCGGGGAGGTTGAAAAAATTCTGAAGACCATCGGCAAGCTCATAAAAGAATCACGACAGGAAAGAAGTAGCCTGGAAGATTTTGCATACGAGATTAATATCTCAAGGAGTGCCTTGGCTCGGTATGAGGCTGGTGGGGACATGTTATTGAGCAGCTTTCTAAAAGTAGTTTACGGCCTTGATGTTAACCCCGAAGATTTTTTTAAGCTGGTCAAATAACTTAAATATCTAATACCCATGAGACATACAAAAGCAAGAGAATTATGGTTAACGCACTCAACACATAAAACCATTTGAAACTCTGACATTTCTTAATATGGCAAAAACAGATAAATCAAAAGCCTCATCGCAAAAACCGATTGAACAATACGAGCACAAAGACAAACAAAGATTAAATAATCCGCCAGTTGGTTTGGTGGATGTACACACAGACAACGGAGGATTCAAAAAGAAAACGTATCACTATGACCCACACCTTGACCCACAGCTTCAATGGGCCGGCAAGATAGAACATGCCAGTTTTGATGTACCTACTGTCAGCCTTCATGTACACGAACGAATTGACGCAAGACGGATTATTGAAGCGGTTAAGAAAGCTGAAGCAAATCCTTCACAGATGAGTATGTTTGAAGAACAAAGAAAGCCACTACGTGAAGCGATTGAGTTTTATAAACACAAGGAAAACTGGAGCAACCGGCTAATTGCAGGCGACAGCCTATTAGTAATGAATAGTCTTTTAGAAAAAGAAGGTATGGGGGGCAAAATACAAATGGTATATTTCGACCCACCTTATGGAATAAGTTATCGCAGTAATTTCCAGCCATTTGTGAATAAAAGAGATGTCAAAGATTCAGACAGGGATGAAGATCTAACTGTTGAGCCGGAAATGCTCAAAGCATTTAGAGATACATGGGAGTTGGGGGTTCACTCCTATCTCGCATATATACGGGATCGAGTAAAACTTGCCAGAGATTTATTAAGCGATAATGGCAGCATCTTTATTCAGATAGGGACAGAAAATGTGCACTTGATCCGCAATATACTGGACGAAATCTTTGGACCTGAAAATTTTTACTCCCAGATCAATTTCAGGAAAAAAATGATGCCGCTGAGTAAAAAGCCTGGATGTGAGAGCATGAATGATTATCTACTATGGTACGTCAAGGACAAAGAAAAAGCGTATCAGAAAATAAAACAGCTATTCATTCAGCAAAAGACAGTTGAAAATGACTCAATTGACTCGGTGGAGATACGACCATTTGAAAGGAGGCCATTAAGTGACGAAGAAAAATCTAACACCGCACTTTTACCACCTGATGCCAAGGTCTATCAAACCATGCCGTTAAAACCCAGGGAATATCGCCGTAATCAAGACTTTAATATAGAATTCAAAGGCAAAGACTACCCACCAATGGGAGGTGACCCGTTAAAAACACCCGATGGGGTGCATTGCTGGTCCACAACATTTGATGGATTGACTAGAATCAAACACGCAAATCGATTAGAGATTTCAGGGAATTATTTAAGATATGTATTATTTCATAATGATTACCCGGTTACTCGCTTAACTGCTAATTGGAATGATACTGCGCCCGCCACAAATATGAAGTACGTCGTGGAGACCAGTCCAAAGGTAATTATGCGATGCCTCTTGATGGCGACGGACCCAGGGGATCTTGTTCTTGATATCACCTGCGGAAGTGGTGCAACTGCATTGGAGGCAGAAAAACTGGGGAGAAGGTGGATGACGTGTGACACATCCCGTGTAGCCATAACAATCGCAAAGCAAAATCTGATAACGCGTAAATATGATTATTTCAAGCTGGCCCATCCAAATGAAGGCGTGGGAAGTGGTTTTATATACGAAACAGTTCCGCATATCACTTCTGGCTCAATAGCCAACAATGAAGCAATTGATACCATATATCAGAGGTACCAAACAAAGATTGATACGACTCTCGAAGATATAAATGCTCTCTTGTCTGCAGGGGGAGCAGACCAATTTAAGGAATGGCAAATCCCGATTGAAATAAATTCAAAATGGAGCGAGAAAATTAAAGCAAAACATTCCGAATTCTGGAGTTTGAAAACTCGAATGATAAATGAAATTAACGCCAGTATTGAAAAAAATGCTCCTCAGGAAACGCTGTATGATAAGCCTATTCCAGATAATTCAAAAACAAGAGTTACGGGGCCATTCACAGTTGAAGCTGTACCAGCACCACTAGCAAAATCGTTTGAGGAATCCTACCCGCTCGATGAGGCAGACAATTCTATTTCAAGAACTGGCGAAACTCTACGGCAATATGAATGGAGACAAGAATTACTTAGAGCCGGCGTAAGAGCTAAAGGCGGTAAACTTATTGAATTCACAAGAGTTGAGCCTTTGAGCGGCACGCGATTCTTACAGGCGGAAGCCCAAACCAAAGAGGCCAATCCAAAGCGAGTAGTGGTCTCCTTCGGGCCAGAACACGCTCCGTTGGAACAGCGAATGGTAGAATTAGCGTTAGAAGAAGCCCGTATGTTAAGGCCAAAACCAGATGCAGTATTATTCTGCGCTTTCCATTTTGATCCAGAAGCACGCAAGGATATAGAAGAAACTATGTGGCCAGGTATCACTTTATTAGAAGCGCAGATGAATGCCGACTTGCTTACTGAAGACCTGAAAAAGAAACGTAGCAGCAACGAAAGCTTCTGGTTAATAGGTCAGCCAGACGTGCGGATAAACGAAGTTAAGACAGGAGAAGACAAAGGCAAATACGTTGCTGAGGTGTACGGATTTGACTATTACAATCCTCAAACTGGGAACGTGGAAAGTGGAGGCAAAGGCGATATAGCAATGTGGATGCTTGACCACGACTATGATGGAAGAAGCCTCTTCCCATCGCAGGTATTTTTCCCCATGGCAGGAGCAAAAGAAGGCTGGGCAATATTGGCGCAGAATTTAAAGACAGAAATTGATGAAGATAAAATTGAGGCCTATAGCGGAACCACTTCACTCCCTTTTCTCCCAGGAAAAAATGTTGCGGTAAAAATTATTGATGCAAGAGGAATTGAATCATTGAAAATCATCAGACCGTAACCTACCATGAAGAAAATAGATAAACTAATAATCAACTCGCCATACGTTGAGCCAACAGAATACTGGGAGTATAACAGGGACACCCGAGAATTTATCCTCAAGCAGGGGACCAGACCAGCCGGATTTATTGCGGCTTCTGAATTTTCGAAAACATTTGACGATCCAGGCACCTTTATTGAAATCGGGCTAGTCAATGCAATTCGCCCCAGAATTAAGAAGTGGAGAGAGAGTGACTATCCAGGTGTTACTGGGATAACAAAAAGATTACTTCAACATTGGCAGGATCCAGATGAACGCAAAGACCGCCGATTCTTTTTTTGTCAGTTAGAAGCAATTGAAACGTTGATCTGGTTAACGGAGGCCCCAGAAGCACATAAAATAGGAATTGAAATTCCTGGAGATGGTGGTAATTTCAGCCGGTGGTGTAACAAAATGGCCACCGGTAGCGGCAAAACCATTGTAATGAGTATGCTCATTGCGTGGAATGTACTAAACAAAGTTGCGAATAGTAAAGATACCCGATTTTCAAAAAATGTACTAATTGTCGCGCCGGGTTTAACTGTCCGAAACCGGCTATCCGTGCTTTACCCAACAGATTCATCTAACTATTACGAAGATTTCAATATTGTTCCTACAGGCCTTATGGACTCATTGCGTCAGGGACAGGTCAAAATTATAAACTGGCATGCACTAGCCTGGCAAACGGATGAAAAAATATCTAGGAGAAAATCTGTTGACAAAAGAGGAGCGAAAAGCGATGAGGCGTATGTGAAAGAAGCGCTCGGAGATATGGCCAATGCATCAAATATTATAGTCATTAATGATGAAGCCCATCATGCCTGGCGAATTCCTGCTGAAAGTAAGGTAAAAGGCATAAAGAAGGAGGATATTGAAGAAAGCACTGTATGGATCGGCGGACTCGACCGCATACATAGAGCGAGGACTATTTTAAGATGTTTTGACTTGTCCGCTACTCCTTTCGCACCAAGCGGGAAAAAAGCCAGTGAAGAAGCCTTATTCCCTTGGATCGTTTCCGACTTCGGCCTGAATGACGCCATTGAATCGGGGTTAGTAAAAACACCAAGAGTCGTAATCCGAGATGACGGGGATGTTGATAAAAATCTAAGATCAAGACTCTATCACATCTATAGCGACGAAACTGTTCGGGAAGACATCAATCAAAAAGTTGATGAAACAGTACCCCTTCCTGACTTAATAAAGAACGCATATCTCCTGCTGGGCAAAGACTGGAAAACGACGAAGGACAGCTGGGTACAGGAGGGTCACAAAGTGCCTCCTGTGATGATAACAGTTGCGAATACTACCTATACTTCATCTCGGATTAAATACTCGTTTGATAAGGATACTTTTTTATTATCGGCTGCTGGATTAGGCGAGTTGCGCAATCCGTCCCGGACTCTACAGATTGATTCTAGCATGTTGCAAAAAGCAGAGGCAGAGGAAGAAGAGATTAAAATTATAGAGACGGAGGATCAGGAAGAATTGACCGAGATGCCCAAAGAGAAAAAGCTCACCAAAAAGCAGCAGGCTGAATTACTAAGACGAGCAGTAGATACAGTCGGAAAAATTGGAGAGATCGGGGAGCAAATACAGAATGTAATATCGGTAGGAATGCTGAGCGAGGGTTGGGACGCCAAAACTGTAACACATATCATGGGTTTACGGGCATTCAGCAGCCAACTTCTTTGTGAACAAGTTATCGGCCGGGGCTTGCGCAGAACTTCTTATGATATTGGAGAGGATGGCTTATTTGAACCTGAGTATGTCAACATTTTTGGAGTTCCTTTTACCTTTCTACCTCATGAAGGTGGCGAAGACGGCCCTCCCCCACCCCCACCAAAGCCAAAAACGGAAATTAAAGCTCTTAAGGAAAAAAAGGAACACGAAATTACCTTCCCCAATGTACTAAGGGTCGATCATATATATAAGCCAAAATTGACCTTAAACCTAGCCAAAGTTAAACGGCTAGAACTAGATCCGTATGATTCAATTACAGAAGCAGAGTTGGCAGCGATCATCGCAGGAAAACCCAACCCTGCTGCGCTTTCGGAAATTGATCTTAAAGAAATATCGAACAAAATCCGCCAGCAAACCATAATTTTCAAAATAGCCGTAAATATCTACGACTCGGAAAAAAAGTTAGAATGGAAAGGCAATCGCGGAGAATTCCTGGTGCAGCTAATTGGAGTTATTGAGAAATTTATCTATTCCGATAAAATCTCAATTAAAAACCCTTTATACAATCAGGATGAATCAAGACGCAAGATCTTGATAATGCTTAATATGAACAAGGTTGTACAGCATATTTGGAACGAAATTCGGACATTAAATACTGAAGTAGCTATCCCCGTCTATGACAAAGAGAATCCTATTCTGTCAACAACCAATATTAGAACCTGGTGGACCAGCAAACCTTGTGAGTCATTTCCTAAAACACATATTAATTATGTTGTTGTTGATAGCCAGTTAGAATATCTTGAAGCCAAGACTATCAATGACTCAAATTTTGTTCAATCATTTGCCAAAAATGACCATTTAAACTTTTTTGTCTGGTACAATTACCAGGGAGTCTCGAGACGATATTTCCCAGATTTTATCGTAAAATTGAAAACGGGCGAAAACCTAATACTCGAGACAAAGGGCCAGGATAGTGAACTCAACAGAACAAAGCGCACCTATTTGGAAGAATGGTGCAAAGCAGTTAATCAAAATGGCGGGTTTGGCCAATGGAGCTGCGCCGTCTCTTTTAACCCCAATGATCTTGAAACAATTTTACAAAATTCAACACTCAGCTTCAAAGGGCACATATTTGTCGACACGGACGATTTTATTAAAGCAGCGGGAGTATTCGAAGCGACGACAAAGCTTTTAAGATCAGTCGGTTTTGACACTCTAAATGAAGGGAATATTAAGCAAGGGTCGTGGATTAAAAGCAATATAGTTTATAAGATCCAAAGCCTGTTTCGCAATGAACCTATAGATAAATTATTCCTCGAAGCAAAGCACTTACTGGAATTGCCAGCTCCGAATTTACATTCGTTGGGTGGTCCAAAGAATGACATTAATGTTGATACTTTATTAAATTCCCTAGAAGGAATTCCTAATGCAACGATTGTTTTGGACAATCTTTATATCATAAAGACAACGATTGCTAATAAGCCTCAAATTACTATACGATGGTTAACCCGCGATCAAGTTGATCAATTGACTAAGATAAACGATGCATTAAACCAGCCTATAATGCTTCTAAACGAACTAAACTCCATCTACGAAAAGCAGCTACTAAAAATACAAACACAGTATATTGATTGTGAAAAAAAAGCACCACATCAAAGGGGCTATTTTCTCCAAGATGTTTTTGTAGAATTAATGAAGATAAGCAGCATTTCTATTCAGGAACCTTTTAAGGTAATAGGCGAACAGATTGACGGCGGAATAAAATATGACGGACATTATTATTTATTGGAGCTAAAATGGACCAAGGATAAAACTTCTCAATCTGAAATCGCCAGCCTTTATCTTAAGGTTGATGGCAAGTTTGAAGCGAGAGGCATTTTTATTTCAATGAATGGCTATAGTTCGGAAGTTTTAACTTCAATTTCGAAAGGGAAAGATCTAAAAGTACTTCTTTTTGATGGCGTGCATTTACAAAATGTGATTAATAATAAATACACCTTCCAAGAACTTTTAGAATATTCCTTAAACCAAGCATCCTATAAGGGAGAAATTTACTGTTCACACGAAATTACATAATGAAATATTGGCGAATACTTGACGATGCTAATCAACTTACATGAAGAAAAACCACAAATACCAACTTAAGCATTTAAGTATTCGTGTACCTTGGCACGACAACGGCTGGAATGGGACAATTTGCAAATGTCCTTCTGCAAATAATTCTTGTCTAGCGCTCAAGAACTGCGCTTTAAACAGAGATGACGATGCGGAAGATGATAATGCATCCAAATCTATTGAAAGCTTAACACAGGAAGCATTTCCGGTGTGTGTAGGCGAAAGAGGGACATTCATGGCTCCCTTCTCGTTTACAAAAAATCTGAATCATCCATATGTAAATATTTATCCAAATAGTCATGGACAACTAAAGCAGACGCCTCTTCGATTTCCTGCTTATTCTGCTAATAGTGTTCCCTACAGATGGATGTCTAAAAAGAACAATGAATCATTAATAGAAATTTTTGATTTAGATTTTGACGAATTGAGAGAGCCGGATTTAATCAATAAATACAATTCAAAAAAGGAAGTAAGCAAATGGGTACAACAAAGCGACAACCAAAAAGCTTTACTCAATTGCTTTTATGAGCACTTTGAAAACAACTCATCTCTCGTATTCTTTTATGCAAAACAGGTTCCATTCATAGAAGAATCGGGAAAGGTGTTGGTAGGCGTTGGGCGCATCATCAATATTGTGTCATCCGATCCATACAAAGGTTCTAACAGCAAATTCTCTGCCTCATATTGGGAACACATGATCTTACATTCCATCAGACCCGAATGTACGGACGGTTTTTTGTTACCTTTTCATGCCGCAATAGAATATCAAAAGGCGAACCCTAATTTCGACCCTGCTTTATTAGCAGTAAATACTCCGGCCGACAAAGCAATTGAGTTCTCGTACGCCTCTGAACATGTATCCACAGATACAGCCATCCGAGTTTTATACCAGTGTGTGAAGTCGATTGAACTAGCCAAAGACTTAGGTATTGGCGAGCATCACGATACGATACTAAATTGGATACATAACGAAGTAGCTCGATTAGAAAAATTAAGAGGAGACTATCCCGGAATGGGTGCAGCCCTTTGTGCATTTGGAATTGAAAAAGGTCATTTCGTTGCTGCCGAAATTGCATCCGTAGCGACGGAAGAGCAAGACTGCTGGGATCTATTCGAGCACATATTGAATGGCGAAAGAATTATTTCTTCTGAAACGGCCGCCTTAATAACACCAAGCATTAAAGAGAATTATCTCAACTTACGGAACAAACAGGACAGCACTCGCATAGATTTACTCCATTTGCTCAGCCGTTTCGATATCAGCATCGATCAGGCAAAAGTTCTATATGTCCAGGAAGAAAGAGAATCCTTCAATGCAGAAATAAAAGATACCGCCATTCTTTCAAACCCTTACCTGCTGTATGAAATAACAAGAAGAACCAAATTACCTATTGCGTTAAACACAGTAGATATAGGGCTATTGGGAGTTTCCAAAAAGAAACAACTACTTCCTGCTTCGCTAACATTTAATGACCCGTTAGACAGCAAACGCATTCGAGCGTTGACTATTCACCAATTAGAAATAGCTACTGATTCTGGACATACTATTTTGCCAAGGAAAGACATAATTAAAAATATTCGAAATTTATCAATTCAGCCAAGGTGTGAGGTGAACAGCGACTATTACGAATCGGCCGAAAAGATATTTGCAGGAGAAATCGCAGTCGAATCAACCAAAAATAATGACGTAGCTTACCAATTAACTCGTTTAAAGAAATGTGCTGAAGTAATCAGGACTAAAGTGAAAGACAGGATGAGGGGAAAACGCCTGGAAGTACTTGAAAACTGGCGGGAAAAACTGGACGCAAAAATTGAAGAAGAACAGATTAAAAAATTTGGAAAAGCTTTCAGTATCGCAATTGATGAAGACGAAGAAAGAGCAAGGCAAGAAAAAACCGCTTGCCTTCAAGAATTGGCAAATGCTCGGTTTTCCGTATTAATCGGTCCGGCTGGAACTGGCAAAACCACTTTACTTTCTGTTTTAGCCCAGCACCCAACTATTGAAACTAAAGGTGTATTGCTGCTTGCTCCCACGGGCAAAGCACGGGTACGTATTGAAGAAGTAATAAAAGGCACTAATATCAAAACGACTACACTTGCTCAGTTTCTTAAAAATTTCGACAGGTATTTACCCAATTTACAACAATATGTATTCTCCGATAAGTTTTCTGAATCTGGATATGAAACGGTAATCATTGACGAATGTAGCATGATCACGGAGGAAATGCTGGCAACAACCTTGGACTGTTTCAGAGGGATAAAACGTTTTATCCTTGTGGGTGACCACCGACAATTACCGCCTATTGGCGCAGGTCGCCCTTTCTTCGATATTATCAACTATTTAAAACCGTCGGAAGGAGAGGCTCTTTTTCCAAAAGTATCAGCTGGATATTGCGAACTCTCTATAAGAAGGCGACAAGGAGGCAGCAATCGAGAAGACCTTCAACTTGCTGAATGGTTTAGTGGTAATGTGCCTGAACCAGCAGCAGATGATATTTTCCAAAAGATTCTTACCAATAATAATTCCGCTTTTTTGAGGTTAGAAAAATGGGGAAACGAAAGTGACTTTGAAAAAATATTCTCCAAGGTATTGGAAGAAGAATTAGGCATCACCGATGAAGTAAGTTTCAATAAACAATTGGGTTCCCCAGATGGAGAATTCTTTAATAGCACAGGAAGAGCAAACTATTTCGAAGTAAAACCCGCTGTTGAAGCGATTGAAAAATGGCAAATCTTATCGCCCGTAAGAGAAAGGGTGTTTGGCGTACAAGCCATTAACCGAAGTCTACACCAAAAATATCGCGGCAAAAATGTGCATACGGCCGTATTCGGGAAAACGGTAGAGAACTGGAATGGAGATGAAATAACAATAAAGAATATTCCGAAACCCTTGGGGTTGGAACAAATCGTTTATGGAGATAAAATCATCAACCTGGGAAATCATAGCCGAGATGAAATGTATCCGAATAGCGGATTAGGGTACCTTGCCAATGGAGAAATTGGCATAGTGGTGGGACAATATAAAAGCAAGGCAGATTTCAAAAAATATAAAGGTCAACCACAGAATGTAGAGATAGAATTTAGCAGTCAAAAAGGGTATACTTATACTTTTAAATCATGGGAATTTTCAGAAGAAAATCAGTCTCCTTTAGAACTGGCTTATGCTCTTACTGTACACAAAGCACAAGGGAGCGAATTCAAGAAGGTTTTTTTTGTATTACCAAACCCCTGCTTTTTGTTAAGCAGAGAAATGCTATATACCGCACTTACCCGGCAAACCGATAAAGTAATTGTCTTATATCAGGGAAATCTTTTCGACATCAAATCACTTTCATCACCCACATATTCGGACACTCTAAGCCGTATTACAAACTTGTTTGAAAAGCCTGATATGATTGAGGTGGATGGTAAATACTTGGAAAAAAACCTTATTCATCAGGCAAGCGATGGCAGGATGTTGAGATCCAAAAGTGAACTACTCATTTACCAGCGCATGTTAGATAAAGGGATAGTACCTATATATGAAAAACCATTAGTCATAAAAGAAGTGGAAAAACTTCCAGACTTCACAATAGAGAACGACGATACTGGCATAAATTATTATTGGGAGCATTGTGGTATGCTTCATGACCTGGGCTATGCCGAACGATGGGAAAATAAATTCCAATGGTATCTAGCAAATGACATATTACCATTCGATCAGGGAGGTGGAATAAATGGCACCCTGATCATTACCAAAGATGAACCCAAAACAATAGAAGATCACACAGTAAGAGGAGCCATATCGATCCCTCAAATTGATACAGTCATAAACCAAGTTTTTGGGCGATAGGTGATAGTCTTGAAATTGAAGGTAGAAAACCTACAAGCGAGAGGTTTAAAGGCAATGCTCCAATATTGTCCAACTTTTTGATTTTCAATCATTCAATAAATATATTTCATAGTAATTTAGAGACCTATTAAGTCTCCAATAACCTATAAAATGAATAATCTAATATTTTGTATCTTCATATAGACTTTCTAAGTCTCTAAATGGATATAAAATATAAAACGCTATCAAATAGATCTGCTCAAGTCATAAAGCATTTCAACGACTTGAATAGGCTAGCCTTTACCATAGACGAAGCCTACTCATTGCTGAACACCTCCACCAAAGATGCGGTCAAGAAGCTGATGCGCGATATGATTAAACGCGGCCTACTCATGCGCCTGAGAGAAGGCGTTTATTGGATTATTCCTTATGAACAAGATTCCCATACCTATTTCCCCAACTGGCACCTAGTCGCCCAATATCTTGTCGGAGATGCAGAACACTATATCGGGTACTACAGCGCGATGGAGATACATAGCCTGACTACTCAGCCTTCTCTTGTTGAACGCATTGTCGTGAACCAACAGATCAAACCATCAATGCTGGAAATCCAGGGGATAACGTTTCAATTCATCTATCACAACGCTCACCATTTCTTTGGCGGTAAAAAGACATGGATAGACGGCTTTAATAAGGTAAACTGCTCCGACCTGGAGAAAACATTTGTCGACAGTCTCTATAAGCCAGATTACTCCGGTGGTATTGTCGAAATAGCGAAAGCATTATACAAATCGAAAGACAAAATAGATTATCAAAAACTTTACCAGTATTGCGAACGGTTTAAAGCCCAATCAGTCATTAAACGGCTGGGATTCTTATTGGATTTGCTGGAAATAAATAACCCTATCTCCGACGATCTTCAGCGAGTAAGATCCAACTCTTTTATTCTGCTAGAACCATCCTACGAAAAGAAAGGAAAATGGATACACAAGTGGAGTGTTTTGCAGAATATGGAAACAACAGACATCACTTCACCCATATTCACATAATATGATCCACCCGAAAGAAATCAATGCGGTCGCCAAAAAATATAAGCTCAAGGATGCTCAAATAGAAAAAGACTATGTACTGACCTGGCTGTTGTTGGGCATTTCCAAAAATCCCATTCTTTCCGATAACCTGGTGTTCAAGGGAGGTACAGTTCTAAAGAAGGTCTACTTCCCCGATTACCGATTTTCTGAGGACCTGGATTTCACTCTGCTCGATAATGGTATCATGAACGAAGACCTATTGGCAGAGTTTGAAAAGGTCTATGCCTTTTTAAAAGAAGAAGCAAATATTACCTTGCAACTGAAAGAAAGCAATACGCATGAAAGCGGTAGTCTGGCCTTCTATGTAAATTACGTTGGTCCATTGCAAGGAAGCCTGACCAGCCGGGATATAAAGATAGATATCACCAGGAAGGAAGTCCTTGAATTTCCGGTCGTGGTCAAAAAAGTATTTATCCTCTATAGCGATTTGCCGGAAGAGTCGTTTCCTTTGAAATGCTATCCCTTGGAAGAGATCCTGATCGAAAAAATGGCTGCGCTAATGGGAAGAACCGAACCTAGGGACCTGTACGATTTCTGGCACTTGACAGAAAGCGAACGCCTGGATATCGGACATCTTAAACCGGAATTTGAACGCAAGGCCAAGAACAAGGGGCATGACTTTCGACTATTCGAGCAAAAGGTATTGGAAAAGGAAAAGAATCTCAGTCAGGCTTGGCAAAGGAAACTGCAAGACCAGGTCTATGACCTTCCCAAATTCGCGGACGTATTTCGGGAATCAAAAAGGCATTTCAGGCTCTAGGTATTGGCAATGACTCGGGTGGGCAAAAATACTAGAATGATGACGTGCAATTATACTAATATGATGCATTATGGTATTCCGATATGCATGCGTATAACTCTTATTTACAGGAACATAGAGCAGATTTTGCCCATATGGAGTCGGGACGATTAATAGGTTTCCGTGCGGGCAATTACTAGGATTCCGTGCAAACCACTGGATTTCAATTCCCTTGAAGGCTAAACAGTCACAAAATCTGGCTGTCTCCAACCGGATATGAAATAAAAAAGCAATCCAAAACTATACAAGCCAATGAAACAAACTTTACTTCTCTCCGTTATTTCGCTCTTTGTTCTAAAAATTACTGTCAAAGGCCAACTGAACGGAGAAAAATTCGAGTTTTCACTTGCAACCGCTCATCCCAACGCGAAAGTATTGATGAAGGAGGACTTTTACTGGAGCCCTATTGACGAGTCGGGTCCTTTTGGCAGCGATGCCGGCTCAGACGCCGCATACGGATTTCAAAAATGGCGGAAAGGTCATCCACCTCCCCCATCCTCTACTTAAAACAACTGATTGACTCCTGGAATTTTCCGCCTTTCGCCTGGGACGAACTCGACACTTCGAAAATAAAACTGTACATCTTCACCCCGGCTCATCTGGACGAATCCTTCTTCATAACCCAAATGGTTGAAATGCTAAAGAAAGAAAACGAACGCAACGCCTCCATGCCTGGCGTAGGCGGAGGTAAGAAATTAACTGACGAACAACTCCGTCAGATCGTCCTTAAGACACAAAGGAGCATGGGATCATCCTATTTAGGGGAAATAGACCAAGACCATCATTGGAACAGCCTTTGCCCAGTTTGTGATGGAGGGACAGATCGATCCAAGCATAAAAAATTACGTCGCTAAGACCATCCAGAGAGAAATGCTGCCGATCATCACTAGGCAATTTGGCCAGCCGGATCAGGTGAAGGCGCATAATGATAAAATGAATAAATTGCTCCAGGTAGTAAGGAAAATGCCAACCCAGGATAATTATGATCGACCGGGAACGAAGAAAAAGACTTGCATATCACATGCGGCAGTTGTCAGTAGGATCAGTTTCCAATGACGGCTTTGAAAGTGATATTTTAGACGATGTAACGTATGGTTGGCTGCCGGAACAATATTACAGATCCACCTATGCAAGGACTGATGACCCGGTTATAGTCCCGATTTTGGAAGTTTGCTGGGGACTATACGATGACACCAGACATCATCATTTGGTAGGATCAGATCGACTTTCTCCGGAAAGTTTGAAGATCATCGCTCACTGCATATTATTTCTACATACAGATCTCGAATACGAATGGCCTGCTTTCGACACCAGAAGTCCTATATTCTCTTTTTCGCTGGTAGACTTCCTCATTTGCCTTTTGACCCTGGGGCAAAATTTCCGAACTAAAAGAAAAGCGCAGTATTTAGCCTACGAAGCGTTTAAAAAGACAGGCGATTTCGATTATTGGCCATTTTATAGAAAGTCAGACTACGACAACCACCTTACCAAACAACCCTTTTTATCCAAACACCTGGCCGATTGATATGAAATTGTTTCAATTTTTCAACTCAAAAAAAAGAAATTCTCATATAAATGCTCCTGCTGCGGCAAGGTCTACGACGAAATGCCTCTATGCTTTGGCGGCGAATATCCGGAGTATTATTTTTCGGTGCCGCCGGAAAACCGAGCAACCAGGATTGAATTGGCAGAAAGCCTATGCGTGGTTGACGAGGAGCATTTTTTCCATCGTGGGCGAATAATTATCCCAATCCATGATCATAAGGAAGATCTCATATTTAATGTTTGGACTTCTATCAGCAGGGAAAATTTTAGTATCCGCAATTCCATGTGGAATGATCCGGGAAGGGTGAATAATGAGCCTTATTTTGGCTGGTTGCAAACGGTGGTGCCGACGTATGGAAATACCCTCAATCTAAAAACACTGGCCCGGGAGCAGGAAGTAGGCCTAATTCCGACCATCGAACTCATTGAAGAAGGCCATCCGCTAACATTCGACCAGAGAAACGGGATCAGCTTTGACACCGCGGCCAAAAAAGTGGAGGCCATCCTAAAGGAATTCCACAATCCGAACAATTAATTACGGTACCTCCATCCGAATTCATTCTGCTCGCTATTAAGTCAGCCCTTGCCATCCTCTCCCATCAAAGTCAGATAATATATATATTTGCAACTATCTAAATTTGATACAAAACTGATAGAAGGACCCACATCGATCCGGGATCAATGTTCTCTCTTCAAAACGCTCTTTAAAGGAAGAGAAGATATCTATGCCACTAGAAAAGAGTACAATGGCAAAGGACAGTATTTCCCCGCCTACAGTCTTAACTGGGATGAGTATAACCGGCACAAGGCTTCCGGCGGAACGCTCGACAATTTCACCAATAAGAAACCTCGCCCCTTAACCGATGATGTATTAACACGACACCTAATTGGCCAGGAGATCATCGGAATATATCCTCTTTTGCCAGATAACACATCCTGGTTTATTGCAGCAGATTTCGACCAATCCAGCTCAACGAAAAAGAATTGGATAGATGATTGCCGAGCCTTCATCTCACAATGCGAAAAGCATCAATTACCAGTCTATTTAGAACGTTCCAGGTCCGGGCTTGGTGGCCATATATGGATGTTCTTCGATGCCCCGTACCCAGCGGTCAAGAGCAGGCAGCTGTTTCTCACGCTACTTACCGAGACTGGGATTACCTCACCTTTTGACAAAAAATCCAATTTCGACAGGCTGTTCCCTAACCAAGATTCTCATTCGGGCAAAGGCTTCGGCAATTTGATTGCTTTGCCCATGCAAAAAGCCGCGCTAGAAAAAGGGAATACCTGTTTCATTGACCCGGCTACTCTTGAACCTTTCGCTGATCAGTGGGCTTTCATGCGGGCCATTCGAAAAGTGTCCCCCGAAAAACTCGATCAACTGCAAGCGGAAATTTCCCCTCCGAAAATACTCCAAGGAGATTCATCCTTGCCCCGTCCTTCAGAAAAGATCCATATTACCCTTGAAAACCAGATCATCATTCCCAGGTCTCAACTACCACCGCAGCTAATAACCTTCCTCCGGGAAAACCTCAATTTCTTAAACCTCGATTATATTATCAAACAAAAATCAGGAAAAAGCACCTACAATATAGAACCCTATTTTCGGACCCTGACCGAAAAAGATGGCTTTGTCTTTCTTCCTAGGGGATTTGCCGGCAAATTGATCGAATACTGCGAAAAAGAGAAGATCCCTTATCATCTTGAAGACAAGAGAATAAAACTAGAACCAATTCAATTCAAGTTTACCGCGTCTCTGCACGAATACCAGCAAAAAGCTGTGCAATCAACGAGCAAGAAAGAATTCGGTGTAATTGTCGCCCCACCCGGATCCGGAAAAACCGTCATGGGCCTATATATCATCGCTCAAAAGCAGCAACCGGCTCTGATAATCGTACATCGTAAACAATTGTTCGATCAATGGGTAGAAAGGATTCAATCATTTTTGGGAATTCCCAAATTCAGAATTGGAAAAATAGAAGGCGGTAAATGCGATATCGGCAATGAAATAACCGTTGCCATGATACAAAGCCTGCAGTCCGACAGTTTACCGGAAAAGATTTATCATTCATTTGGAACAATCCTGGTTGATGAATGCCACCATATTCCAGCAAAGACCTTCCGGGAAGTGATTGTCAAGTTTCACTCCTATTATTTGTATGGGTTTACAGCAACTCCAAACAGAAAAAACAGGGACGAAGAACTCATATTTATTCATATCGGGAAAATTATTCATCAGGTTGCCCACTCCCCCGCAGAAGAAGATCAAAACAGATACCTCGCCATTACCATTCAGGAGACCGGCTTCTTTACTCCCTTCTATGCTAAGACGGACAATCTGGAAACACTGTTACATATCCTCATTCATGATACCGCCAGAAATGAATTGATCGTTAAAAATATCAAACAGGAAGTTACTGCCGGCAGAAAGGTTCTTATTTTAACTGAGAGAAAAGCGCATGTCGCGATTTTGCAGCAATACCTTAAAGCATCGATGGAAACAATCGCCATCACCGGGGATGACCCCATCCAGTCAAGAAAATTAAAATTGGACCAAATCCGTTCAGGCAATTTTCAGGCATTGATCACAACCGGGCAATTCATGGGAGAAGGGGCGGACATCGACACCTTGGATTGCCTGGTACTGGCCTTCCCATTCGCTTTCGAAGGAAAGCTTATTCAATATATCGGGCGAGTGCAACGTAGTCCCGTTAAACCCACCATTTATGACTACAGGGATATTCGGATCGAATACCTGGAATCCTTATTCAAACAGCGAAATCGGCATTATAGAAAGCTACAACAATCCGGGCAGTTAAAGTCTTTCGAAGAAATAGTTCTGTTGTTCAGCGGCCGGACATTTCATATCCAATCTACCAATAATTCCTTCCCCATCGACTGTCTGGACCTACCCATACCATTTGAGCAGTTCCAGCCGGAAATTTGCTGGAAGATAAGGGTCATCAGCTATAACGACGAAACCGGCGAATTGACAGCAGAAATCATCGACTACAATTACGATAGGACCAATGTCGCGCTCAGTCTCGACTCATCTTTCTATTTCGCAGGTATTGAAAAAATAAGATTCCGATCCATCGATACAGCCGGGCTTCTGAAATCTGTCGTACTTAAAAAAGCACTTCCCAAGCAAGTAGAGGTTCCCAAAAGTAAGACTACCCAGAAACAACCGGTTGAACACCTAGTCCATAAGACGATGAAGGTCCCATTTTCCAGAATTAATTTCTTATATGGAAGCGTATCGTTCCGGTTATTTATAGAAGAATTGAACCAAGAGCTGGCCTTCGAAATTGAAAACGCCGACATCCGTCCGGAATTCGACGCGATCCGGGAGTACTTTATTAAAGCCTTGAAGAAAAAATTGGCCGTAGTAGATATTACGGTCCGGTATACAGACAGTTCAATCATTTCAGCAACTGCCAAATCGGAGGATATTTCGAATATTAATGATTCACTTATCGAGAGTGTACGCTTTGAGTTCGTCAGAAAAGAAATTTTCAGGCCAAAGGACGGTCTGATAATAAATAGAACCAATACCTTTGACACCTTGCTGGACCAGTTTCATTCCTCCGCCAAGGAGTTGTTTGGTACGGAACTGGACTTGCTAAATGATATCCTGAATGTCAGGAAATGCAAACACTATCAGCAATTGAAATACTTGGCGTCAAAGCACGAGTCATCGATACTAAAACTCAGGTTCGTGCTGCAACCGTTCTCCTTCTTGTTCCTGCTGTCCGGCGAAAGGAAATATCATATTGTATGGGAAACACTCGACACTGAAGAAGCCACCTACCTCTGGGCTACGGAAAAATCAAGAGAAGCCTTACGAGCCACGTTGAACCGGATTGAAGAGATTATTACTGGCATCCGAAAAGACGGCAGACAAGAATACCTTAAACAGGATCATCCCAATTTTGGCCGGATCTTGCATGACTATTCCGATTCCAAAAAGGGGTTTATTACCTGGAAAGGCACGTTGGACGAGCGATTGATCTAAAATTACCTTATCTTTAGTCCAGCTCTTTCCCCAGGTCGCAATTCGGTCACCCCGAAACCGCCACCCCCATAACACATTGTATTTGAAGCATAAATGCGGAATAGTTCGAGTCCCGTCCAGTCCGCTCCCCACGGTTCAGCTCTGTCTGAACCGTTCTTATTTGTACAAATCCATACACCCGCGTCAGACCAACTTTTTTAGCCATCTGCCGCTAAATTCCTTATCTTTACTCACACTCCCCTCTATGCTCACCTTCGATCCTGCCCCCGAGACCCAGTTCTCCTATACTCCCGCTGCGCTCCTTCACGCGGTCGGCAACTCACTCTCCTCTCCTCTGCTGAACCAGGTCTTCGCCGTCAAAGGCATCTACAAACCCGGCAAAGGTGTCAACTACAACGGCGCCTTCTACGATATTCTAAAGGACGAGTACACCGACTCGGCCATCACCCTGGTCACACCCGAACGCCTGCGCCCCCAGCTCAGCAACGGCCAACTCATCGAGGCCTCGGTGTATCTTGCCAAGCGCTTCCAGCTATCCGCCGGCCGCATCGATCTTCTCCTTACCCTCAACGAGCTATTTTCGAAAAAGGAACACGTCATCGACGAAGCGCAAACCCGCACCTTCGCACTCCTCCAGCAAAAAGCCAGGGCCGGGTATAAGGACGCAGACTCCTTCATCCGCCAAAGACTTTTCCAACAGCAACCGGTAAACGTGACCATCCTCGTCGGCCAGGGCGCCATCGTTGACCAGGACATCAAACACCAGGTCCGCGAAGCGATGATCGCCTACGAGTTCAAATATGGCCGCGTCAACCTCTCGCAACCCGCCGAGATCATCAAGGCCCTCGAAACCCATGACGGCGCCGATATCCTCATCATCGCCCGGGGCGGCGGCGAGAACATGGCGATCTTCGACAATCCCGCCATCGGCGAAACCGCACTCAAGCTTCGCTCCATCTTCATGACCGCGCTCGGCCACACCACCGACGAGCCCCTGCTGCAAAAGCTCGCCGACAAAGCGTTCATTACTCCCACCGCACTTGGTCAGTATTTTCATGAATTGTATAGCAAGGCCATTGACGAGATCAACGGCTCGAAGGCGAAGTTGATCGGGGATCTCACCAAACAGATCGAGCTGAGCTTCCAGGCAAGGCTGCATGATCTGAATACGCGGCTATCCGAAGTCACCCAGAACGGCAAAGAGGCTGCCCTGCAGGCGGAGAACAGGATACGTGGCTTGTCGGAAAGGCTGGGCAAGACAAAGGCGCTCAATGTTGCTGTAATGGCCGCCCTCGCCGTCCTGGCCGGTCTCTTATGCATTATACTTTTCAGGAAGTAGGCGTGTTCCCGATTCGCCAGACCATTCAATGAGCGCCCGCCCGATATGTTGGTTGCATTGGCGGTCCCACAGTTAACATTATTTCCAGCAAAGCGATTATTATCCGTCGAAACGGTTCAACGAATCAGAAATAAGAATTATATTTTTAAAAGATGCCGATGAAATACACCTGTCCCTGCTGCGGCTATAAAACACTGTCCAGCGCCGATCGAGGATCCTACCAGATTTGCCCGATATGCTTTTGGGAAGACGATGGCGCACAATTCGACGATCCTGATTATGACACCGGCGCCAACCCGATGAGCCTCCGGCAGGCTCAGGAGAACTTCCAGCGTATCGGCGCCTGCGAGGAGGCCATGCTGCCGTTTGTCCGTCAGCCGGCGGCGGACGATGAGAAGGATGAGCATTGGCACCCATTTGATCCCCTCACTTAGATAAATTAGAAGACCCCAGCAATATCGATAACAATTAATAATTAATAATGCAATCAATTTTGGTTAAACCAGACAAGCATGAATATTGTGCAGAATCCTAAGGGCCAGTATGTTTTCTTCTCGCCGCCTGATCGACTATTGAATGCCTGGGCATAAAAAGAGTCCCATGACGCGGATCAATCATTGGGATAACATCCGTCATAGCCGATCTGCACCCAGGTTTTATCTTTGGCGACAAATGAAATAATATGGCAGGTCCCTCAGACGGTGTGGTCTTGTATCAAAGCCGGTACGGCGCCACGCAACAATACGCGGAATGGATGAGAAAGGAACTTCGGATTCCGATGATCGATCCCGAACGACTAGATGACCTGGTTTTAAGGGCTTGCAACTTTATTGTCATTGGAACACCGGTCTACAGGGGAAGAATGCTGATCAGGGATTGGCTAAGGGATAACCAGCATCGCCTCCGGGAAACACGCCTGTTCCTCATGATCGTGTGCACCCATTTTTCCGATAGGGAAAAGCAAATGACGATGATCAGAGATAATATACCTTACGGCATGCTTCCATCCTGCGAAGCCTGGTTCATGCCGGGAAAAGTAATCATTGCGGACCTCTGCGAGACAGACGCGCAATACTTGAATGTCGCAACTTTGACAGAAAGGGAGCGGGCGGAAAAAGATGCGGCGATGCTGGCCAGCGACCCAATTCAAAAAGAAAACATCCTACCAGTGATAAAGGCTGTTCGGTCCTTTACAGATAGTTTGCAACGAAGGTGTTAGGCCGTTACCCAACTCCCTTCCATCTCGATCAGGACAAACTGGGGCCTCAGGTATTTTCGGCTTGCCATCATGTTACATGGTTTAGGCGCTCTTCTGAAGAAGCGCGGCGGCAGTATCCGAAATGGACGTATCTACGTTAGCTACCAAATAGATCAGGCGGTGGAATTCTTCCTGCTCCTTTTCCGAAAGTTCGGCAAAAATTGCCGTCAGGTATGCCTTCTTGCTTTGCAGTTCGGCAGTCGTTCCATTGTCGAGTAGGCGAATGAATTGTCTTAATTCATGAAGGGCAAGTTTCCGCAGGGCCGAGCCGGACAGGCCATTGAGAGGCGTTTCCATAACACACGTTTAGTAATTCCAATACACAGTTCACCAAAGTATAGAACAAATCTTGTTCCACCGCTAATGGGGCGGGTCTGGACGCCAGGAATATTTCGCGCAAAGCTACTTCCGCAATTCTGCATCGATCTTAATTAGATTTTGGACTGCCGCATGATCATTGACTCCCACGTTGCGATGAGAAATCGGGCAAGTAATTCCCCAATTTCATCGGAATAAATCGGCTTCCGATACAGCGGATAACGCCCCGCGCCCACCGCCCCGTGCCCGCTCCATTCACATCCGCCGCCAAATCAAATTGATAATTGTTAAGAAATAAGTCACCTGAAATTCCGCGGGCATGGCTATTATTACTCGAAAATCCCTTAATTTCAGCGTGATTCACTTACTCATAACCTTGCCAAATGATAACCAAAACGATTACCGCCCTTTCCCTCGCAATCCTCCCTTTTCTTGGAATTGCCCAGCTTCCAGCCGGCAGCATTGCCCAATACCCGCTCAACAACTCCGCGAGCGATGTCAGCGGTAACGGTTACGATGGTACGCTCACCTCGACCTCCGGCGCCGCCAACCGCTTCGCCAGCAGTAACAGCGCCACCGCATTCACTGCAGGCACCTCCACCGGTACGCTTCCGGGCACATTGGTAACCGCCCTCAAAGATGACTTCACGATCGGCTTTTGGTTCAACACCTCGATGACCGCCCCCAGCTCGACACAGTGGTATGGCGGAACCGCCCTCGTCGACGCAGAGGTCTGCGGTGGCACCACCGACTGGGGAACCGCTCTGATCAACGGCGGATCCGTCAGCCTGGGCATCGGCAACCCGGATATTACGATCATATCGGGCGGAACAACATATAACGACGGAAACTGGCACTTTGTAACGGCTACCCGCGCCGAGGCCGCCGGCACCATCACGCTTTACATCGACGGAGCGCAGGTCGCAACGACCACGGGCACTGCCACTACCCCACGCACCGCACCGACCCTCATCGGTCTGGGACGCAACGTTTGTCAGGCCACCGGCGTCTACACCGGTATCCTCGATGACGTCATCGCTTACCCACGCGTGCTCTCCTCCACCGAAGTGACCGACCTATACAACTTCTATAGCGCCGTACCCCTGCCGCTCACCTGGGAATCGTTTACAGGACAAGCCGCGGACGGCCAGACCATCCTCCGCTGGAAAACCAGCCATGTCGAAGGAAACGATCATTTTGACATCGATCGCTCTACCGATGGCAACCACTACAGCCAGATCGGCCGGCTCTCGAATGGAGACGGCACCTTCACAAGTCCTGGCACTTATTCCTACACCTTCACCGACCCGAATCCGGCAACCGGCAATAATTTTTACCGGATCAAACAAACCGATATCGACGGTCACTACTCTTACTCATCGGTCGTCGAAGTCAATGCCGGAATTGCTCGCACCGGTTTCCGCCTGCAAACCAATCCCGTCTTCGGTACCGTCACCCTGATCAACCCCAACCAGCAAAGGATCGAACGCCTGCAGGTCATCGACGCGTCCGGCAGGACACTGATCGACCGGGCGCCAAACTCCGCAAACGTATTAATAATGGAAAATGTACGATCGCTCCAACCTGGTTATTACCTGCTGCGATTCAGCTCAACTACGACCTCGACAACCATACCGTTTATTAAAATGTAGACGAGGAGGAATATCCGGCGCCGCGATGAGGAGACCTACCAACTTGCCGGGAACGATTGCGTAAATTTTTAGAACCCCGGGCTCTATTTTTCGGGATCGGGAAGTTATCTTTAGTCACATGTTCGCCGATCTATTCGTATGCAAAGAGGTGAACTCATCCGCCGATTATCCTCCCAGGTACTATTGGCCCATCCTGTAATCATGAATATGCATCGTTTACTTTTAGCGATAATTTATTTACTGGTTTTTCAATACTTACCGGCCCAACCGGAATTCGTTACGCCCGTACTGCCGTCCATTCCAAATAGGGTCTTCAATGTAAAGGACTTTGGCGCAATTAGCGACGCCCGGGCTGACAACACCTCTGCCTTCCAGAAAGCGATCGACGCAGCAGAAAATGCCGGAGGCGGGAAAGTGCTCATTCCAGCAGGCGTTTATATATGCGGTCCCATGCAGTTCGGAAGTAAGCTGGATCTCCAAATCGATTCGGGCGCGATAATGAAGATGTTGCCGATCGATCGATATCCCGGAGGTATAGCAACAGGCACCGATTTTATCAGCGGGTCGAATCTGCATGACATTGCCATTACGGGAAAGGGCACCATTGACGGACAGGGATCACCCTGGTGGCCATATGCAAAGGTGAAAAGCGCCAGGCGACCCCGCATGATCGCATTCAAAGAATGCGACAAGGTATTGATCGAAAACGTGACGTTAACCAACTCGCCGATGTTCCATATCGCCATCAGCGGCAAGTCATCCAATGTAACCGTCAGCGGTGTCATTGTTCGGGCGCCGGCATCGGACGACCCGGTGGATCCGAGTCATAATACGGATGCCTGTGATGTTTCCGGAAGCAATATCCTGGTAAAGGACTGCGATATCAGCACAGGGGATGACAATTTCACGTGCGGCGGCGGTACATCCAACGTTCATATTACGGGTTGCAAGTATGGTTATGGACATGGATTATCCATTGGCAGTTACACCAGGGGCGGAGTGGAAAATTTCCTGATCGAAAATTGCAGTTTCACCAATACCGAGGCAGGCATCCGCATCAAATCGGACCGCGGCCGGGGCGGCGTGGTGCAAAACCTTACTTACCGCAATCTTCAAATGACGAATGTAGGCATGCCCATTTTGATCTACGCAGCCTATATGGCCAGTGACCGGGAGTACCGGAATCTGCAGAAACTGACACCCGATATTGCAGCCGGCTACCCGGCAGCATCCGTAAGTGATCTCACGCCCGTTTATAAGAACATACGATTCGAGAACATCACGGCTACCACACAAAGGGGGAAGCGCGCCGGTTTGATATGGGGGGTGCCGGAAGCGCCTGCATCGGATATCGTTTTAAAGAATGTGAACATTACCGCGGACAACCCATTCGGAGTTTTCTTCGCGGGGAATGTGCGATTGGAAAATTGCAGGATTAAGACCGATGCGGGTATAAACAAATTGGAAATCACTCATGCAACGGCTTTCATAGATGGGAAGGAAATTAACTAAAGGTTCCCGGCGGGAGGCGCAGCCCTATCTTTTTACATCCTTTACACACCGGAACCCGATGTGATTGGCCGCTGAACGCCATTCTCCTTTTCCACGGGTGCCGACGATATACCGGGTGCAATACTGGTCGGTACAAAGGAACGAGCCGCCGCGCTGCACTTTCTTTTTGGCGCCGGGCTCGGCGGGATCATTTGAAACGGCGGGTCCCTTTGGGTTGCGAACCAGCGCTCCGCCCGTCTGCCGGTAATAGTCCTGGTTATACCAGTCGCTGCACCACTCCCAGACATTGCCGGACATATCGTAAAGACCATATCCGTTGGCCGGGAAGCGGGCAACGGGCGCAATGCCTGTGTAGCCATCCTCGCCATCATCCCGATCGGGGAAATGGCCCTGGAACGTATTGGCCATAAAACGGCCGTCGGGATGCAGGCGGTTTCCCCACGTATAGGGTTGACCGCTATTTCCGCCGCGTGCGGCGAACTCCCATTCGGCTTCGGTAGGCAATCGCTTTCCGGCCCATCGGGCATAGGCGGCAGCGTCTTCCCACGCGACCTGCACGACGGGATAGTTCTCCCTGCCCCTGATGGAACTGCCGGGTCCGCCCGGATGTCTCCAATCTGCGCCAGGGACATAATCCCACCACCGGGCGTAGTCATCGAGGTTCACCGGTCCACCCGGCGGCGAGAAGACCAGCGATCCGGGAACGAGGTTGGCATCGGGCGCATCGGGAAATTCTTCATGCGTGGGCTTTTGCTCTGCGACGGTGCGATACCCCGTGGCTTTGACAAAGACGGCAAACTCTCCATTGGTGACTTCGGTGGCGTCCATGTAGAAGCCATCGACATAGACGCGATGGATGGGCCGGGCATCGTTCATGGGCTCATGACCGCCGTTTTCCATCCCTGTCGGGTCGGCCGCGCCCATACTGAATTCTCCGCCGGGTATCCAGACCATGCCGGCAGGCGCGGCAGATGTGGGCACGAAGGTATTCGCCCGTGTTGGCCCGAATTCGTTAGCCCCGCTGTCGACATCTCCCCCCGATCCGACCGCCTGAACACAGGAAATCGATGCATCCACTTTTTTCTTCCGGATAGCAAGCGACGTATCGGCATTGTCGATACATCCCGAAGCATTCGCCAGGATCAGAAGAAAGAGCAGCTTTGCCCAACGCGGCTTCATGTCGATAAAAGGTCGGATGCAAGGTACTCAAAAACACCTAACTTTCGGGGATGAAACCGTATGTCCTCGTTCTGATATTCTTTACTCTCATCGCTCTCGTCGCGGCAGCGCCCTTCACACGTATCCCTCTTGCCGCGGTGGCGCCGGGAGAAGGGCGGCCTTCGGCCGACACTAAACTCATCTTCTTCGACGACTTCAACACGGGTCATCTCGACCGCTCGAAATGGAATGTCGTCGTCACCGGCTTCCACGTCAACAACGAGCTGCAGGCCTATGTGGATTCCGCCGGGACTTTATTCGAACAGGACGGCCAGCTCGTTTTTCAGCCATGTTATACGCCGGGCTTCGTAACCCGCGACGGCCAGCATTTCGACTTCATTTCCGCGCGTATTAATACAAAGGATAAATTCGATTTTCAATATGGACGTGCGGAAGCGCGGATCCGTATCGACAGCGGCGCCGGTCTTTGGCCTGCCTGGTGGATGCTGGGTTATGGCCAGTGGCCGGCCTGCGGTGAGCAGGATATCATGGAGTTCGTCGGCGAACGCGATTGGGCCAGCGCTGCGGTCCATGGCCCGAACTATTTCGGCAATACGCCGTTCGTCAACCGCTATTATTTCCCTGCGGAGCAGGATATCACGCATTGGCATATCTATGCCGTGGACTGGACGCCCGACAGCCTCAATTTCAGCTATGACGGTCATCCCGTTTACCGCGTCACGCGCGGCATGACCAATCTCTATGGAGCATGGGCATTCGACAAAAAAGAATTCCTGATCCTCAACTTCGCCCTCGGCGGAGCCTATCCTTCGAAAGTGAATGGAATCAAAACACCTTATGACGGTCTCCCGCAGTCGACGGTCGAACAGATCAAAGCCCATAAGGCTCGTATGTATGTGGATTGGGTAAAGGTGATGCAGCGATAGCTCCCGCAATTGGCCCGCCCAGCCGCCTAGCCGTCGCGGAAATTTTCGTACTTTCAGTTCATGAACCTCATCGGCAATCTCATCTGGCTCGTCTTCGGCGGTCTCGCCGCAGCCATCGGCTATATCGTTGGAGGATTCGTTCTTTGTCTGACGATCGTGGGCATTCCCTTCGGCATGCAATGCTTCAAGATCGCGGGTCTCGTCCTTTGGCCATTCGGCAGAAGGGTAGTCACGACCGGCAGCGCCATGGGATGTCTATCGGTCTTCTGCAATATTATCTGGCTGGTCTTCGGCGGTCTTTATACCGCACTGGTGCATCTTCTGTTCGCCGCGCTTCTGTTCATCACCATAATCGGCATCCCCTTCGCCCGTCAGCATTTGAAACTGATGGAGTTATCTCTTATGCCATTCGGCAAACAGGTTGTCTGAGGCTGCGCCCCTTGCCCTCGCGCCGGCCTAATTTTTTCTTTCCAATAAACTAATTATTTTAGTTTCAATTTCTAAATTATTTAGTACATTTGACATCTCATTGTGCCCCATAACCATTACCTGTCCTATTTTCCCCAAATATTCGCCTGGAGTCAAATCGCACAATGAACAGCGGGCCGCCCCTGCGGGGCGGCCCCTTTTTTCTCTATTCCGGAATCGCAGTTCCGGTTTCCCCAACTCGTAAATCTACGTGCCCGCCCTTCGGTTAGTACCCGACCCTAAGTACTTGACCCTAACAGCCGGTAAGTTTCCCGATCAACTCCCGAAATGCCTGCGCAAAATCTCAGGTTCCACCTGCAATCCTTCGCATCTTTGTCGGGTCAAAGCAAAACCATCCGTACCCGAAACGTACCCTTGTCCAATGCCCTCTGAAACCGTCCATGGATCCAATCCTTGAAAAACCAGATCCAACCCTTGAGACCCCGATCCAAAACCTGTGGAAACCCTGTGCGCCACATTCCACTGAAACCCTAACAGTGAATGAACTGCCCGCCGTGACCCCGGCGGGTTTTTTTTAATTGCGGTTCATAGGGAACCCGCCTCCACAGCGCCTCATAATGACTGCCGCAATCGGTGTCGATGGCCATGCTCCTCCATCAGGGCCAGTTCCTGCCGCAACTTCTGCTCCCGATCGATCACCCGTTGGATCGCCTCCGGCCCGCAGCGCTCACCCAGGACATCACCGCGGACAACACACCTGTTTCGAACGTCGATATAATAGACCTCGCTGCATCTTCCCTTTTCATCCCGCTGCAAACGCATCAATATCCCATCCATGAGAAGGTTCGCGGCCACATCTTCCAGACTGCTTCTTTCTCCCAGCAGATGAAAATTGGCATAGACGCGCGCGTGCTGGCTGGCTTCCAGTCTTTGCAATTGATTGAGCGCGAATTTCTTTTCTAAATTATCCAGCGTGGGCCGACAATCGAAAAAACTGGCTTTCAACGGAACCCCGATATACTGTCCATTTTCATCCAGCGCACGATAAAGAAGACCCCGGTTCTGAAAAAGCCGGGTTCCCTCACCTCCCCGGTAGGCCTCTACATTGTATACGCGAAGCGCCATGTTCAACTCGTCCAGCGAAGTATAATTATATTTCCCAAAAACATGTTCCACAACATCCGACATACTGCGGGCCAGGGTCCTCTCTCCATAGATAACTTTACGGACTCCATCCGTTTGCTGTTCCGGCAAACCCATTCGTATCCGTCGCTGCCGGTCCTCCTCCCTTAATAGTCGCTCATTATGCCTCAGCTCCTGCTTCTTTTCCGCCGTCACCAGCTCGAATTCTTTTTCAATATGCTGCCTCGCCTGTTCGGATTGATTGCGTCCGATATTGTACAGATCGATCGGACTTCCGTCGCTGCGGATATGTGTACTTACGATATGACAATGCGGATGACCCGCATCGTGGTGCCGGTATACCAGGTAAGGTTGCCGGCCGAACCCGATATCATCCATATACATCTTCGCGATCTGCCGCATCCTTTCATTCGATAAGTTATCCCTCGGGTCGAAATTCAGGGTAATATGCAAATTCGTGCTTACCCGTTCATTCAGCTGCATCCTTCTCTCGAAACAATGCAGTTTTTCTTCCACAGTCAGACGCTCCCGGTCCTTCAGGAAATTTGCCGCTGTCAGGCATTCGGCTGTACCCCGGTCGACCTTTTGCTCGTTATACCGGAGCGACCGGGCCACACTTTTACACGACGTTATTTTGGGTCGCATCGTTGGCCAATTTTTCGATGAATAACTTAATTTCCCCCGCTGTCTTGCTGAACTCCCGCCCATATTCCAATAGGGAAGAAAGCATCTCCTTCGTGTACGGATAATTCGTCATGTACGGGATCTTTTTGACCAATTGGTCGAAGCTCTCGCCAAACGCTTCCAGCCGCGGCAGCAGGATGATCATCTGTTCCTCGAATTCATCGAATGACCGGTTGCGATAAAACACCTTTACCGGTTTTTCCGACAATACCTTTCGGGCGTAATCGCTGACGCTGCGACAGGTACTGCTGGAGGACAGTTTATGCACCTTGTCCCACTCCTGTTGGGAAAGGCGGATATTGAGCCGGCGAAGCCTCGCTTTTGGGATAAAAGGTTTCTGTTCCATATCCCAATTTACGACATGTTTTGCTATTTTTGAATCTTATCAAAACAATATATCTTTGGTTCACAACGGTTCACGAAAATGCCTAAAGAACAATACGACATCAGCTATAAAACATATTTCAACTCCCGGCTCAAACCGGTACCTTTCCGCGGAGAAGAGATTTTTCCCATTTACGTCCGGATGACGTTCCTCCGCGAAACCATTTTCTTTAAAAGCTATTATTTCGACTTATTCACCCGTCCGAAATACGAGTTTTTGAAAATGAGCATTCCTCGGGTAGAAAAAATAGAAATGGAGACGATCGGGCGGATCATCGACCGACAAACCGATCACTTCGATCTGAACCTTTTTTTACGTGAATACAGATCATTGACCCCCTGTCTGCTGGACGCGTTTGATGAACCCTTCCGGCGTTGGCTCTCGTCCTGGCTGCGCAACGAAGGTCTTCCCGGACTTTCAAACCTCGCGGATGAAGGAAATGCAGAGATCGCGGCCATCCGCCTCTGGGACGACCTGGAAAAATGCCTGGCGCCCGCCTTTTTAGAGAAATTGAGGGAAGCCGCCATTGCCAATGCCCCCGCCTATATTCCCCTGGTCACCTATGTGCGTCATCTATCCGCAAACAGGCCCTTCTGCCTGCCGCACCTGGACTGGTCACAAGAACTAACCCGCAATTCCATTGAGGATTTCTTCGACGAGACCTTCGGCTATATGCGCGTGGATTTCGACAAACTGCTCCGCGATGTAAGAAATATTCTGAGGCGCCCGCCGGGGATTTCGCCTTAATTTATTCTTTCAATGGCGTATTCCCTCCGTATTACCCTGGCCCCTCCGCTTTCCCGCATCTGGACCCTCTATTCATCCGCGCAAAACCGGATATTTGACCTAAAATTCAACCTATGCTTCGTCCATTCGCGCAACTCTATCTCCGCCTGGCCATGGGCATCGGCTTTTTCTATTTCGGTCTCGACCGGCTCGGCGCCTGGGGGCCCTATGGCAAACCGTGGGTCAGCTGGGGAGACTGGCACCATTTCTCCGTCCGCGCCCACCAGCTGATGAGCTATCTCCCGTACACTATGGCAGAAGCCTTCGCCATGATCGCCACGTTCATCGAAGTGACGGGCGGCTTCCTGCTGCTCGTGGGCCTCTTCACCCGCCAGGCTGCCTACGCCTGCGGCGTTCTGGCCTTCTGTTTCGCGATCTCTATGGCCATCACCGATGGCATCACCTCACCGATGGCCTATTCCGTCTTCACCGTCAGCGCGGCAAGCCTCCTCCTGGCGACCCTGCCGGAATATCGGTATAGTCTCGATCGGCTCTTCCGTAAAAATCGGGTACCTTTATCCCATGAATAATCTAAAGATCGCCACCGCACAATTCGAACACGCCAGCGGCGACAAGGAATACAATCTCTCCGTGATCCGCCGGCTGACCGCATCGGCGGCGGCAGAAGGCGCAGACGCAATCGCCTTTCATGAATGCAGCATCACCGGCTATACGTTCGCCCGGCGCCTGTCCAAAGGGCAGATGCTCGACCTCGCCGAATACATACCCGACGGGCCCAGCATCGATGCGCTCACCGGGATCGCGCGTGAATACGAGATCGTAGTCCTCGCCGGTCTATTTGAAAAAGATGTGGAAGACAATCTGTTCAAGGCCTATGTCGCCGTGGGCAAAGACGGCCTCATCGCTAAATTCCGGAAACTCCACCCCTTCATCAACCCCCATCTCACTCCCGGCAGCGAGTACGTCGTCTTTCCCCTGAAAGGCTGGAAATGCGGTGTCCTCATCTGTTATGACAACAATATCGTGGAAAACGTACGCGCGACAGCCCTTCTCGGAGCCGACATCATCTTCATGCCGCATGTGACCATGTGTACTCCCTCCACCCGGCCGGGTGCAGGTTTCGTCGATCCCAGATTGTGGGAGGCGCGCGAGACGGACCCTACTCCGCTCCGCATCGAGTTCGACGGGCTCAAAGGCCGCGAGTGGCTGATGAAATGGCTGCCCGCCAGGGCCTATGACAATGCCGTCTATGCCGTCTTCTCCAATGCTATCGGCATGGATGACGACCAGCTTAAGAATGGCTGTTCCATGATCCTCGACCCCTTCGGAGATATCATCGCCGAATGCCGCCGTCTGGGGGACGACGTCGCAATCGCCACCCTTACACCCGAAAAGCTGCGGCTGGCAGGAGGCTACCGGTATCGACAGGCCCGCCGTCCTGATCTCTATAGGGACATCATCGGGCAACCGCATGTCCCCGTACAAAAAGTAGTCTGGCTCACGACTGCACCCGATAGCGTTCCCGCAAGCGCCAGCAATCTTCACGCAAGCGCAAGCGCCGCCAGCTCCTCCCAACCCTGAACGGCAACGGCTTTGCCCAGCAGCCGCGCGATATGGCTGTAAATGTCCGTGGGCGAATTTCCCTGGCGACGCAGGTATTGTATCGAAGTCGCTCCCGCCGATTTCGACAACTTTCCGCCGTCACCGCTCACCAGAAAGGGATGATGGTAAAAAACCGCCTCACGGAACACCTCCATTCCCGGCAGACACGATGCCAGGTATTGCTGCGCCAGCGTAGAAGGCCATAGATCCTCGCCGCGCACCACCCCGTCGACACCATAATGAACGTCATCCACCAGCGATGTCAGTTGATAAGCGGGAAAGCCATCCTTCTTCCTCACTATGAAATCCTGCATCTCATCCGGCAATACGGCTTCGACCGTACGCCCATCGACTGTCCTCACCCGCAAAACTTCCGGGGCGGATGTCCTCAACCGCCAGCTCACATCCGGTGCATCCAGCGGCAAACCCCGGTCGCGGCAGGCTCCGGAATAGATACCGTTCCGTAACTGAGCCCGGCTGCAGGAACATGCATACACCAGTCCGCGGGCGCTCAATGTTTCCAACGCCCGTGTATACCCTTCCATCCTGTGCACTTGCGAATATTCTCGTTCGAACTCCGCAATGTCGCGAGGCCCCTCGTCCCAGGCTATATTCAGAAACCGCAGGGTTTCAAAGATATCTTGCACATACTCCCGCGCCGCCCGATCCCTGTCCAGGTCATCGATCCGCAGTAACACCGAAGCCCCCGCACGACGGGCCAGCTCCACCGTAACGGAAAACGAAAGTATATTGCCCAGGTGAAGGTAACCGCTGGGAGTCGGCGCAATCCTGGTCCTCTTAAATGCTCTTAATTGCTCCATCGATGATGCTTATTCCTCCCGCCGCGCAAGACGCAGATGAAACTCCTGGATCTTCGCCGGGTTCTCCGGTGTCAGCGTGAACCGCACTTCGAGATCGGCCTTTTCACCCTCGAGCACGAACCAGCCCCGCAACCCATTCTCCGCATGCATCGGCCCCACTTTCCGGATATTCCCCGCCTTCTCGAACAATGCGCGCGATTCTGCCCGCAACGTGTCGACGAAATAATCCATCCAGAAATTTACGGCGAAGATGTCACTTTCGCGGGCGCCGTTCCAATCGGGCAACAAGGCCGCCAGCTGACGTTGACGCTGCAACAATATGGGCGATGCCATTCCCTCTCTCGGTCTTAGCCGCGCCAGCGTTATCAGTGTATCCAGTATTTTCATGTTGATGATCGAGGTATTCGCATAGGTCAGGTTGGCAAAACAGATGACCCCGATGCCATAGTCCGGCAGGATCATCCAATTGCTGCCGAATCCCGGCAATCCACCCGTGTGACCGACCGTCGTGTTTCCCTTACAGTCCTTCGACCACCGTATCCCGTATCCATATGCCGAAGTAAACGGGCAGGCCTGGCCGCCGGAATAGCTGAACCGCGTATTGAGCGTATTGAATACCCAGGGCTGTTGCATCTCCCGGCACGAACTTCGCTTCAGCGGCCCTTCCTCTTTTCCGCTCCTCGACGGCCATGCGGCCAGTTGAAAGGCTTCATATTTCGCAAAATCCTCCATGGTGGTGATCATCCCGCCCATCGCTCCATATGCCCCGTCATGCAACATCGGCTGCTCCACCCATTCCCCTCCCAACCGGCGATAGCCATGCGCCAGCGCGCCCGCGGGAACACGCGAATATTCGAAATAAGTATGCGTCATCCCGAGCGGCTTCAGGATATGTTCCGTCACATAGTCTTCATACCGCTGGCCGCTGACTTTTTGAAGGATATAGCCCAGCAGAGCGTACCCCGTATTGCTGTATTCATAGCCGATGCCGGGACTGTTCGAAAACGAAAGGCCTTTGCGGACCATCGCCAGCAATTGCGCATCGGGGTCGGCCAGCTGCCGGTCTCCCCATGGATTGTCCTCCGGGAAACCCGCCGAATGCGTCAGCAAATTCCGGATGGTGATCGCCGGCGCATCCGACGCCGGGCCTTTCTGACCGCGCAATTCGGGAATATAGTTGGCTGCCGGGTCGTCCAGCCGAAGCCTTCCGGCATCCCGCAGCTGCAATATCCCAACCGATATGAAGCTTTTGGTCATGGACGCGATCCGAAAATCGCTCCTTGTGTCCGCTGCGATCTTCCTCTCCAGGTTCGCATATCCTGCGTTACCGCTGTATACGAGTTTTCCATCGGCGACGATCCCGAACACCATCCCGGGATATTGATTCTTTCCGGCATACTCTTTATACATTTTGTCGATCAGGGGAAAGTAACCGCTGATGTCATCGGGGCCTGCCCGTCCCGCCGGCGGCCCCTCCACCATATGATCGTAGATGATCTTCGAGACCGTCGCTTCCGTCTCAGCCGCTACCGCATGGTCGGTGATACCCCGCGATAACAACACCAGGACATATTTCCGCCCGTCCGGCAAAAAAATGATGCCGCTGTCATGACAGGCCCCCGTGATCCATCCGCTCTTGCTGGCTACGCGGACATTGTCCGGCAGTTTCCCCCCGATCACTTCCTTGAAATGCTGATCCAGCAAAACGCCGATCATCGCCTTCGAGCTTTCCGAATTGACCGCCGTCCCCGCCGCGATCCTGCTGAACAACAGCATCAGGTCATACGCGGTGGTCGTGTTGTTCATCCCCTTTTCAAAAGCCTTGTTATCCTCCACGCCGCGCAGCACCTGGATATCCTTCGCGCCCATCTCCCGCATGGTTGCCAGTACATTCCGGGCGCCTACCCGCTCGATCACCAGGTTGGTAGCCAGGTTGCTGCTCTCCGTGATCATTTTATACAACAGGTGCCGCAACGGCAGCCGCTGGCCTGCCTTGAGATAGAGACTGCTTTCGCTGTCGTCGGCGGAGTCCAGCCGATAACGGCTGCTGTCGGCGATACTGATAAAATCGGTATGGACCAGGAGGGAATCATCCAGCGACAGCTGGTGGGAGGCTATCAGCCGGAAGGTCTCGATCAGCACCGGCGTTTTCATCGTGCTGGCGGCATGAAAGCTCTCATGTTCGTTGAGGAAGAATTGCTCGCCCGTGCTAAGGTCTTCGAAAGCAATGGCGAATTCGGCCTGGGGATGCGCGGAATAGACCGACATGATCTCCCGTCTCAGCTGCGCCGTGTCGCGGATCCCGTTCGCGAATACCCGCACCGTTGGAAGTAACAGGGCCAGCCACAGGCCCCGGAAAAATAATTTTCTCATCCATGGAAGATAGGCATTTTTGACGCAATGCCGCGGTGTCGACGCGCGGGGCCCCATCCCCGCGCAGGTCCTTATCTCACCAACACCATCGTCCCCTTGTGTGTAACGACCCGGCCGTTATAGGTCTTGCCCTGCACCATCCAGACGTAGGTGCCGCTATCCATGATATTGCCGTTCACGCGGCCATCCCATCCTTCGCCGATGCGGGATGTGCTGAAGACCAGCTGACCCCACCTGTTATAGACCCTGAAATAAGCAAGGCTGGAGATACCCACCGGTATTGGCCGGAAGATATTATTGGTCGCGCTGCCGGGTGAAAAAGCATTCGGCACGAAAATATCCGGACCCGTCCCGAAGATCTTTACCAGGATGCTCGCGACACCCTTGCAACCGGTGCCGGAGGTAGCCGTTATGAAATAACGGATAGAGTCTTCCGTAGTATAATACCCGATCGGGTCCGGTATATTCGGGTTGTTCAACCCGGCAGGCGGAGTCCAGTTGAAGACATCATCGCCGGTGGTATCGTTCGAGCTGGCATGGAATTGCAACGGCTGATTGACGACCACGGCCGTATCGTTACCGGCATCCACGACAATGGGCGGCAACACCCGGACGAGGAACGTATCCTTCAGCGGGTTGGGACACCCCTCGTTCACCATGGTCAATACATAACTGGTCGTCTTCGGCGGTTTGGCCGTTGCCTGGATCCTATAGGGCAGGAGAGCGATCGTTCCGTTCCCCTGGTTACTCAGCGTCGCCGCCCCTCCCGTCCAGGCAAAACTCGTTGCCACGGTGATCGACGCGTTCAGCGTAGCCGCCGTTCCATAACAGATAAGCGTATCCGCCGGTTCGGTCGTCGCCTGCGGAAATGCCGTATTTACGATGTCTATTTTTGATGGCGTGCTGTTTAGCGCCGGGCAGACCCCGCTCTTTACCACTACCCTGAACTGCGTATTGGCGGCAATGCCCGAGACCTGGTAGGCCGTGTCGACATCCACCGGGTTGAAATCTGTCCAGGCAAGCCCATCGGGCGAAGTCTGCCAGTTCTGGGGCCTGCCCGTCTCACCTGACAGCGTCAGCAGCGCATCCTTGGTCTGCTGTATACAAAACTGCATATCCGCAGGGCTTAGAGCTCCCCCGACCGTTTGCGGGTCCACGACGACGGTCACGGGCGCGGCCGTGTCGATAAGACAGGATTCCCCGTTCTGCACGATCGCCCTGTAGATAGTCGTTGCCGTTAGATCCTGGGCAGTATAGAGATAGGTGGTATCGCTCACCGGGTGATACGTCAACCCGCCATCCGTGGACGCCAGCCATTCCAATACGCTGCCCCTTGCACCGTTTAACGATATGGGCGAGGCGTTGGCGCCGGAACAGACCTCGTTGTTCCCGACCAGCGCACCCGGTATAGTGGGCAGCGATGTCGTTACCGGGAGCGTCGCCTGCAGATTGGCACAACTGTTCTGCTCATGCGCTATGACGGTGCCCGCACTAGTGCCTACCTGCACTTTCAGGATGCTGCTGTCGGATCCGGACACTACCGACCATCCTGGAGGCACGTTCCATTGATAGGAGGCGCCCGCCAGCCCGGGCACCGAATAGGTCAGCGTACTACCGATACACGCCACGGTGTCGCCGCTGATCAGCAGGCCGCCGCAGGTGCTGCGCAACGCGATATAGGAATAGGCGAAATGCCCGCCCGGAACGCAATTGTCCGTTTCGAAGGTCAGGACCACCTGCTGCCCGCGATAAGGCGCCAGATCAAAGGTCACCTCCGTCCAGTTCTTCGCCCAAACGTCATACAAATGCTGCGAAGAGCCCTGTCCCCCGTTGGGATTCACGTTGGGGGAAGGTCTTTTGCTCGGGTAGAACCCGTTGGCCTCCGCTGCAGCCGAATCCAGTGTGGCACTTCCGCCGCCACTGTTGGCGTTATTGAAAGTGGGCAGGAAATAGGAAGGCGAAGCACACTTGATCACGCTGTCGGTCGTGCGCAGGGTCGCCGAAAACAAGGGCTGCTGGTTGCTGTTGTGCGCCCCGTTCTCCAGGACCATGGCATAGGCATAGGTCATCGTATAAGGTACCGTCACCGGCCCGGGAGGCACACTGATCCGGTAGCTCACCCCGCGCACATATCCGCCGCCCGCTCCTCCCGACGAGTGGGTGATGGAGGTCGACCCGAGCATGATCGTATTCGTATATTGGTATCCGTTTATTTTCGGGATGGTGGCAAAATCTCCATAAGGATCGGTCGAATTGGTGGTCAGCACCTGGATACCGTTCACCGAAGGCAGATTGAATTCTCCGATGGCAAAGGCGCCGATCGTTCCCGCGGGCGCCGCTGAGGTCGAGTCGTAGTGGATAGAGTCCGTCGTAGGGTTCCCGGAGGCATTATTGCCGGTATACGCAAACCAATGTGTCAGGTTTCCAAGGGAAAAATTGCTGTTCAGAGGACATACCTGTGTCTGCGCATAGGCAGCATTAACGATCAGCAGGAAAACAACAGGTAGAAATTTGTTCATGGCTTTTGCAAAATACGCATTTCCGGTCTCCTCTTCTAGCGGTCTCTTCATATGATTACGAGCGAATTCCCGGAAGAGTTGACTCGCCCGGGTCTTATTTTTTTCCTCACGTGGGAAACGCTACATAACAAGTTGAATATCAAACCGTATGGTCCCCGTCTATCTCCCGGCATAGCTTGCCCGCGAAATCCCTCATCCATGCAGCATTGGCTTCCGCCAACTTCTTCCCGGCCCGCGTGTTCATCAGCGCCGGCAGCCGGAATAGTTTCACCTGGAAATGATCCAGCGCGTATTGACGGTCGTTAGGCGGCCGGTTCATCGCCAGCGGATCGGCGGGATCGAACAGCTGCGCATCCATTTGCCCCGCGGTATAAAAACAACGCGCCACGCCGATGGCGCCCAACGCCTCGAGACGGTCGGCATCCTGCAGGATCATCGCCTCCGGCGTCTCCGCCGCGACACCGGCGGAAAAACTGTGCGCATGGATCGCATGCCCCACCTCCGGTATCTTATCATGGGGAAATTCCGGCCAGCGTCGTTCCAGCAACCGATGTGCCTCCTCCGCGCTGAGACGCGATGATGCCGATCGCTCCGGGTGGCTTTTGGGCAATGCGATCAGGTCGTGGAAATAAGCAGCAGCCAACAACACGAGGAGATCCGCCGCTCCGCCTTCCTCCCGCGCGATGTAGCGAGCCGTCTGCCAGACCCGCCGGAAATGTCCCGGGTCATGCGATCCGTCACTGATCCGTTGCTGTTCGGTCCAATAGCCGGCGAACCGATCCTCCCACTGCGCCAGAATTTGCGATTCGTTCATCATCCGATTTGTATTTTTATATATGTACGAAACCTCTATCATATTCGACTACGGCTCTTTCCGGCACCACTATCTCTGTCACTATCGTTCCTTCGGCGCCGGCGCCGATCCCCTTTCGCGCAGCCTGCTGAAATTCAAACTCGGCGCGCAGCCCGATCTGGACGCCTGGGTCGATTGCGCCCGCGCCGCCCTCGCTGAAGAACCTCCTGTGTCCGGGACCATCCTCGTCCGCGCCCTGGGACACCGGGAAACCGGTGTCCGGAACGCCCGCCCCAGACCCCTCGACCTCCTATGCCAAACCCTTGCCTGCGATTTCGGATGCCGCTATCTGCCCACCCTGCTGTCCAAGTCCCGCGAGACCCCGGGCAACAAAGGCCTGTCTACCCGCGAACGTGCGACCCAGTTGCTCGATGTTTATTCCGCAGACCCGCCGGCGCCGCCCAGTACGCCACTTTTATTGATCGACGACATCCTCACCACCGGCGCCACCATCCATGCCATCACACTTGCGCTCCGGCGGAGCTGCCCGGGTTGCCCTGTCCGCATCTTCACGCTGGCCAGGGCCGCGGGAGGATCCCTCCCCGACCAAACTATCCCGCTTCAAGGCCGAAGCTATCGCTTCGATCCCGTGTCCGGCTGGCAACTGGCCGTTCTGCCTCCGTCCGGAGAACCGATGAGTTCCACTAATTCGGTTTAGCTAAAATAATCCGCTTCAGGCGCAGCAAAAGACCTACTCCGACTGTCCAATACCAATATCATCCAATAATTTAGATATGTGATCCTTGGGAAAAAAAATTTGTTAAGTAAACTTTAATTTTTTTACCTTAGACCAATAATTGCTAAACTTTTGCTTTATGACCATTCAACGACTGCTTGCGAAAATGGCAAGCTTTACCTTGCTTTGTGTACTTTTCACACAAGCAGCATTCTCCCAAGCCAAAACAGTTTCAGGTACAGTTACAGATGACAAAGGCGTTCCCCTCCAGGGAGCAACCGTCACGGTAAAGGGGACCAAGAACGGGACCTCCACCAGCGCTGACGGCAAATTCACCATCAGCGTGCCTTCCAATGCTTCCACACTGGTGGTCTCTTCGGTTGGTTTCGCCCCGCAGGAAGTGGCCGTCGCCAACCAAACCACCTTCTCTATTTCGCTCGTAGCATCCCAGGCAAACCTGAACGAAGTAGTGGTCGTTGGTTATGGTACGGTCAAGCGTAAGGACCTGACCGGCGCTGTGACCACCGTTTCGTCAAAGGAATTCAACTCTGGCGTTATCACTTCGCCCGACCAGCTCTTACAAAACAAGGTTTCCGGCCTGGAGATCGTCAATAACAGCGGACAGCCGGGTGTCGCAACCACCGTAAAGATCCGGGGTAACAGCTCTGTTCGTGGCGTCGGTAACCCCATATATGTAATTGACGGGGTCATCCTCGACGGCAGGAACGCCCGTCCCTCCGTCAACCTCGGCACCGGCGGCTTCGGTACGACCCCCGACGCCAACCCCCTTCTCTATATCAACCCCTATGATATCCAGGACATCACGATCCTGAAAGACGCTTCGGCTACCGCCATCTATGGATCACGCGGCGCCAATGGCGTCGTCGTTATCACGACAAAAAAAGCCAGTTCCAGTGGAGTCAAGCTCGAAGCAGGCATTTCCGAAGGATGGAACGTCGGTTATATGAAGAAATACGATGTCCTCAGCCGGAGCGAGTACCTGCAGGCTTTGTCAAAATATCATCTGGATACCCTCAGTAATTCGCTCAACAAAGGCGGCAGCGTGGATCCCCTGAAGGATATCACGCAACATTCCACTATTCAGAATTATTACCTCGGCTTCAACGGTGGTAATGACCTGGGGAAATTCCGGGGGTCCATGCTCGCATCCAAAACCCCGGGCTTTATCAAGAACAACGAACTCGACAAGTACCTCGGCAATTTTGGCGGCTCCTTTAAATTCCTGGACAAAAGGCTTAGCCTCGACTTCGACCTCATCGCCGGTCATACAAAGGAAAACATCGTCCTGGCCTCCAATACCGCAGGTTCCCAGGGTAACCTGATCAGCGCCGCCCTTCAATGGAACCCCACGCAGGGTTACTACAATCCCGACGGTTCCTTCCTGGTTTCGGGCAACGGCGTCGGCAATCCCATGTCGCTGCTGAAAGCCTACAATGATGAAGCCGATGTCAACAGCTTCCTTGGTAATATAAGCATGGGTGTCAAGATCCTTAAAAATTTAGAATACAAACTCCTGTACTCCATCAATGAAAGCGACGGTAATCGCAATACGAATATCGACGGTTTCATCCGGGGCTTCAACCCCATCGATGGCAACGGCGACGGTATCAAGTCTTCGGCCCGCCTGACCTCACAGATCCTGACCCATACCCTGACCTATCATACCAATCTGACGGACGACCTCAGCCTGGAAGCCCTGGGCGGTTTTGAATACTGGAAATCGGATTTTTCCAATTCCTCGACGGAAGCGCAGGGTTTCAATTTTAACCTGAACGAGCTCCACCTCATCAATGCGCAATACACGGATGTGATGCAAAACGCAAAAACACCTCTCAATACGTTTGTATTCAAGGATATTACCACAGAGGTCCAATCCTACTTTGCACGTGTCAACCTCAATTATAAAGACAAATATTACCTGACCGGAACCTTCCGTGCAGACGGTTCGAGCAAATTCGGGTCCAGTAACAAATACGGCTACTTCCCCTCCTTCGGCGCAAAATGGAACATCGCGAATGAGGATTTCATGAAGAACGGTACGCTCTTCTCCAATCTCGGTCTTCGCGCCACCTGGGGCATCACCGGAAGCCAGGAATTCCCCGCCGGCGCCTCCATCGACCAATTCGCGTTCAGCAGCTATAACGCTGCAGGGCAGGTTAACGCGGGTAATCCTCTCCTGAAATGGGAACAAAATTCGCAATACGATTTCGGTCTCGATTTCGGGTTACTCAACAACAGGGTCTTCGGTAACATCGACTACTACAACAAGAACACGACAAACATTCTCTTTCAAACTAACGTCATCCAGCCGGGTCCTGTGGCCACGCTGTGGGAGAACCTGCCCGGTCACCTGATCAACAAAGGATTCGAGTTGACCGTGGGAGCCGATATCGTCCGCGGAGAAAAACTGAACTGGAGCCTCACGTTCAATATGGCGCACAACAGCAACCTTCTTACGCAGTTCTTTGCGCTTGGCACCGATAACGCGCTTTTGGTACCGACAGGTCAGATCAACGGTCAGGGCGTTTCCGGTACCCTCGGACAGGTCTTCACCAACGACCAACCTGTCAACGAATTCTATCTGAAGAAATTCAGCGGCTTCGACCAGAACGGCAACCAGCAGATCGCGGCCAACCCGACCTATGCCGGCGATCCCAACCCCCACTGGCTCTTCGGCGGATCTACCACGCTTTCCTATTCCAAGCTCACACTGACCCTCAATGGCGGTGGATCCGGCGGCTTCCTGGTATACAACAACACGGCTACCTCCGTCACCAATCTTTCCGGTATCGTCCAGGGAAGAAATACGGACAGGAACGCGTACAATTCCAAGGAATTGCCTAGCGACGGCGTAGCGGTCGCCGCCTCCACCCGCTTCCTCGAGAAAGGCAACTACTTCAAACTGCGGAACGCCAACCTGAGCTACAACATCGGCAACCTCGGCGCCTATATCAAGAATGCTTCGGTATATGTTTCGGGAAGCAACCTCTTCGTGATCACCAAGTTCTCCGGCTTCGATCCCGAAGTGAACATCGACAAGAACAACAATGGCTATCCTTCCCGGTCGATAGAATATGTTCCTTACCCGACGCCCCGGAGCATAGTGGTCGGTTTGAACTTTTCACTCTAAAATCTTTTCAAATAAGTTTATATGAAAGCTTTGAAATATAATACGATCGCTGCCTTGCTCCTGTTGTTGAGCGTCGCAGGATGTACGAAATTGAAAGAAAATTATTCTTCAACGGTACCCAGGGATGCGGCAGCCGCGGCGCTGGGTTCGCAGGGCGTGGCCCTTCTTCTCCAGGCGGCTTATAACGACCTCCCTTCCCCCTTCGTGGGCCAGGACGAGTTGTTCTCGCTCGAAGAAAATACCACGGACGAGTCGCTGGTGCCCACGCGGGGTGGCGACTGGGATGATAACGGCGTTTGGCGCGTGATGCATAACCATACGTGGAATGCCGATCACAGCCAGATACTCAATGTGTATAACAATCTGAACAAGCTCAACTTCGACGCGACCAACGTCCTGACCTTCAATCCCAGCACGGAGCAGGCCGCCGAAGCAAGGTTCCTGCGCGCATTGTCGCTCTATTACCTGCTCGACGAGTATGGCCAGTACCCATTCCGCCAACCCGGAGAGAACCTGCTGAATGCCCCTAAGGTCTATTCCGGCGACAGCGCCGTTACGTTCATCATCAGCGAGCTCACCACCATCCTCCCGCAGCTGGGGACGAACAATGCCATGACGCAAGCCAACCAGGATGCCTGTAAGATGCTCCTGATGAAATGCTACCTCAACCGCGGCGCCTTTAACAATCGCGCCGCCCCTACGTTTGCCGATGCCGATATGCAACAGGTGATCACATTGGGAAACCAGATCATCAATTCCGGAAAATATCACTATATGTCGAATTACTTCGACAACTTCTCTGCCAGCAATGGCAGCTCCACCGAAGGCATCTTCGCATATCCTGCCACTTCCGGGACTGCACAGAACAACCCCGGCCTGGACGCCCGTTGGATGATGACCTTCCACTATAATGAATACGACGGCCAGGCCCCCAACGCCGGCTGGAACGGCTTCAGCACCATCAGCAATTTCTATGACGCGTTCGCTGTGACAGGGACCGCCACTGAAACTGCTAAGGACACAGCTCTCGACACGCGTCTTGGCGGCAGAGCCACTTCCAACGCGCAAGCGACCCAGGCTTCAGGTATCCGCCCCGGTTTCCTGATCGGACAACAATACGATCAAAATGGCGTAGCGCTGAAAGACAGAAAGGGCGCGCCCCTTTCCTTCACCCCCGTGATCGCTTCGAACATGATCGAGACAGGATCCAATCTCGAGGTCACCGGCATCCGGGTCGCCAAGTATGTACCGGACTTTTCCGATCCCACCGGCAAATTTTATTCCTCAAACCCTGGCAACTGGCTCATGCTCTTCCGCTATCCCGATGTTGTGTTGATGGTCGCAGAAGCAAAGATGCGTGCAGCCAGCCCGGATGTTCCGGGAGCCCTGACGCTCATCAATGGACTCAGGACTGCCCGCGGCGCCGCTACCGTCGCTTCGATGCCTTTGGTCAATAAGGCTAACGCGGATGACCCGACTACGCTGTTGGCGGAGAGAGGTCGTGAGCTCTATTGGGAGTCCGTCCGCCGGACCGATCTGATCCGTTTCGGAGTTTACAATGTACTGTGGCAGTACAAGCCATCCGACGACCCGAAATACCTGGTTTTCCCGGTCCCGAACCAGGCGCTCGCCGTCAACCCCAATCTGAAGCAGAATCCCGGATATTAACATCCCGGTATTCAATAGAATCGATAATTTCGCCGAGGGCCATTGCAAAATGGCCTTCGGTTTTTTATATGAAAGGCATCCTCTCTTTTCGCACAACCATCGTCGCCCTGATCGCCCTCTCCGCCTGCGCTTGTCATCCTGAACAGCGGCCAGCCCTTTTCCGGCTGATGGAACATACCGGCATCGATTTCAACAACCGGGTCATCGACGGAAAACTGGCCAACAGCTTCCTGTTCCGCAACTTCTACAATGGCGGCGGCGTAGCCATCGGCGATATCAATAACGACGGTCTCGCGGATGTCCTGCTCACTTCCAATATGGGCAGCAACAAGCTCTATCTCAACAAAGGCAATTTCCAATTCCAGGACATAACGGATAAAGCCGGTCTTCGCCAGGACAGCATGTGGAGCACCGGCGCGGTGATGGCGGACGTCGACGGCGACGGCTGGCTCGACATCTATATCTGCAATTCAGGGCATATGAAGGACGGCCACCGGAAGAACCAGCTATATATCAATAACCACAATGGCACCTTTACCGAGTCGGCGGCCAAATACGGTCTTGATATTTCTGCTTATACAACCCAGGTGTCTTTTTTTGATTACGACGGCGACGGCGATCTCGACTGCTTCATGATCGACAACAGCCCCATTCCCGTCAACACCCTCAACAACGCCAACCGCCGCGACCTCCCCGAAGCGCAATGGCCCGTAGCCCAATTCCTCAAGGGCGGCGGCGACCACCTGTTTCGCAACGATAACGGCCATTTTACCGAGGTGACCAGGGAAGCCGGCATCCACGGCAGTCTCATCAGCTTTGGCCTCGGCGTTTCCGTGGGTGATGTCAATGGAGACGGCTGGCCCGATATCTTCGTATCCAACGATTCGTACGAACGCGACTATCTCTACATCAACCAGCGCAACGGAACCTTTCGCGACGAGTTGGAAGACCGGATCGGCCATACCAGCTTTTCCTCGATGGGCGCCGATCTGGCCGATATCAACAACGACGGCTGTCCCGAGATATTCACGACGGATATGCTCCCCGGCGACGATTTCCGCCTCAAAACACTGGGGGCTTTCGACAATATCGATCTCTATAACGCCAAGCTCAAGGCAGGCTTCTATCACCAGTATATGAAGAACTGCCTGCAGTTGAACGACGGCACGGGCCATTTCATGGATATCGCCAATTACAGCGGCGTCTCCGCCACCGACTGGTCCTGGGGCGCCCTCATCTTCGATATGAACAACGATGGTCTCAACGATATCTTCGTCTGCAACGGCGTCAATAAGGACGTGACCAATCTCGATTTCATGGATTTCTTCGCCAACGACGTTCTCCAGAAAATGGTCCTGACGGGAAAAAAGGAAGAGATCGACGATATCCTCAAAAAGATCCCCATCAACCCCATGCCGCATAAAGCCTTTTGCAATAAGGGCCGGCTCGCCTTCGAAGACGCTTCCACAGCCTGGGGCTTCACCCATCCCTCCTTCGCCAACGGCGCGGCTTACGGCGATCTGGACAACGATGGGGATCTCGATCTCGTCATCAACAATGAGAATGGCCCCGCCTTCGTCTACCAAAATAATTCCCGCCAGCTCAACGGCAATCATTACATCGGCTTCCTGCTCAAAGGGAAAAGCAAGAACACTTTCGCGGTCGGCAGTAAGATCAAGGTCTACAGCGGCGGCAATCTCTACTACCGGGAGCTCATCCCCAGCCGCGGATTCCAGTCCTCGATGGACTACCGCCAGGAGATCGGTCTCGGCGCCAATGCCGTCATCGATTCGGTCGTTATCACCTGGCCAGACCGGACTACCCGCCACATGATCCGTCCCGCCGCCGATACAACCTATACGATCGATCAATCCTCCATCCCTTTATCGCTTCCCCACCCCGCGTCGCAGCTCACCGATTCCACCAGCCGCCTGCTCTACCCTGTCGCCGCCTCCTTCGACCGGCATGTCGAAGCGGATAACACCGATTTCTATTACGAGCTCAATCTGCCGAAAATGCTCTCTCGTGAAGGCCCCAAGGCCGCCATGGGCGACGTAAACGCAGACGGCCTGCCGGATATCTATATCGGCGGAACCAGGGGTCATCCGGGCCAGATCTATCTCCAGACACCCGACGGCCACTTCATTAAAAAACCCGAACCCGGCTTTATTCCCTTCAGCGATTTCGAAGACGAGGCCGTCACCTTCTTCGATGCCGACAACGACGGCGATCTCGATCTCTTCGTTGGTCCCGGCGGCAATGCCTCCCGTCCCGATAGCCGCGAAATGCAGTTCCGGCTTTATAAGAATGACGGCAAGGGCAATTTCACGATCGACGTCGACGCCTTCCCGAACACGCTCCACGGGGTCAACACCGGCGCCGCCGTCGCCGGCGATTTCAATCATGACGGCTTTCCCGACCTCTTCGTTGGCGGCAGAAGCGTGCCACGTGAATATGGTTCGACGCCTTCATCTTTCATTTTTATCAATGACGGTCATGGTCATTTCACCGACATCGCACCCGCCAAAAACCCCGACATCGCCGGCATCGGCATGGTCACCTCCGCCGCGTATGCGGACGTCGTCGGTGACGGCGTCAAAGACCTCGTCATCGTAGGCGAATGGATGTCGCCGCACGTCTTTTCCTGGAAAAACGACCATTTCGACGAGGTGAAGACCAATCTCTCCGACCGGTATGGCTGGTGGGAATCCATGGCCATCGCCGATCTCAACGGCGACGGTCTGCCCGATCTCGTCCTGGGAAACATCGGCGAGAATTTCTACCTCCATCCGGATAGCACCCATCCCGTAAAACTCTGGATCAACGATTTCGATCAGAACGGGATCCCCGATAAGATCCTCACCCGGTCTGTCGACGGAAAGGATATGCCCGTTTTCCTCAAGCATGAAATGGAAAGACAGCTGCCCAGCCTGAAGAAACGCAATCTGCGCCATGAAGAATACGCCCAAAAATCGATCCGCGACCTCCTTCCCGCCGACCAGCTCGATAGCTCCATGATCCGGGTCTTCGACTACTGTCCTTCCGTCATCGCATTCAACCGCGGACACGGCCGGTTCGATATCCAGCCACTGCCGGTCATGGTACAGCTGTCATCCGTCAACGCCATCCGATGCACCGATGTCAACCACGACGGCAAACCGGACCTGGTAATGGGCGGCAACGATTTTGGCTTCCTTCCCCAGTTCGGCCGTCTGGATGCCAGCAAGGGGCACATACTACTCGGCAACGGCAAAGGCGGGTTCACGTGGACCCCGCCGTCCCGCTCGGGTTTACAGCTGCCAGGACAAATACGCGATATACAGGTCATACCCGGAAAAAACCCCGGCGCGACCGGCATCCTCTTCCTGCAAAACGACGAACTCCCCGCACTCTACCGCACCCATGAGTAACCGTTGCACCATACGCATCCTGCTGGTCTCCTGCGTCCTCGCGGCCGCCACGGCCTGTCACCTGCCGGCAACCTCGCCACCGCCCCTGTTCGAACCCGAAACCAACACCGGTATCGATTTCAGCAACAATGTCGTCAACAAACCGGATTTCAATATTCTCAACTACCGCAATTTCTACAACGGCGGAGGCGTAGCCATCGGGGACGTCAACAACGACGGCCTGCCCGATATCTTCTTCACTTCGAATATGGGAGCGAACAAGCTCTATCTCAACAAAGGCAACTGGCAATTCGAGGATATCAGCGAAAAAGCAGGTTTTAACCCCGATAAAAAACAATGGAGCACCGGCGTCGTCATGGCGGACGTCAACGGGGACGGCTGGCTCGATATCTATGTCTCCAATGCAGGACACCCGGAGGATGGCAGCCTGCGCCGGAACCAGCTGTTCATCAACGACCGCCACAACCATTTCATCGATTCGGCTGCCGCCTACGGTCTCGCCGATACCGGCTATACCACGCAGGCCTCTTTCTTCGACTATGATGGGGACGGCGATCTCGACTGCTTCCTCATCAACAACAGCCCGATGGTCAATACGCTCGACTATGTCAATCAGCGGGAGATGAAAGACATTTCGCTGAAGGCAGCTCCCGGCGGAGGGGACCACCTGTTCCGCAACGACAACGGCCATTTCACCGAGGTCACCCGCGAGGCGGGTATCCACGGCAGCCCCATCAGCCTGGGTCTCGGCGTCACGGTAGGGGACATCAACGGCGACGGCTGGCCCGATATCTATGTATCGAACGATTTTTTCGAAAGGGACTACCTCTACATCAACCAGGGCAACGGAACGTTCAAAGACGAGCTGCAGGACCGGATGCAGCATACCTCGCTTGCCTCCATGGGTGCGGACATCGCCGATATCAACAACGACGGTTTTCCGGAAATCTTTACGACCGATATGTTGCCCGATGACGACTACCGGCTCAAGACCACCTTCGCATTCGAAACGGAGGATGTGTACCGGCTCAAACAAAACGCCGGTTTCTACCATCAGTTCTTCCAGAATTGCCTCCAGCTCAACAATAAGGACGGGAAGTTCCTCGACATCGCCTGCTATGCGGGCGTCAACGCCACGGATTGGAGCTGGGGAGGGCTTCTCTTCGATATGGACAACGACGGTTACAACGACATCTTCGTCACCAATGGCATCGCGCAGGACCTCATCAACCAGGACTTCCTCGATTTCTTCGCCAACAATATGGCCCGCGAAATGCAGGCTACAGGAAAAAAGGTCGACCTCAATGCATTGCTCGACAAGATCCCGTCGCATCCGCTGGTCAATAAGGTCTACCATAATAACCGCAACCTGTCTTTCGGCGATAGCGCCCGCCCCTGGGGTCTTGCCCAGCCTTCCTTTTCCAACGGCGCCGCCTATGCGGACCTGGATGGCGACGGTGATCTCGACCTGGTCGTCAACAATATCAACCAACGCGCCTTCGTCTACCGCAACCGGAGCCGCGAGCTCAACCGTCACCACTACCTCGCCATATTCCTGAAAGGGAAAGGAAAAAATACGTTTGCAATCGGGGCGAAGGTCAAAGCCTACAAAGGCGACACCGTCTTCTACCGCGAAGTAATGCCCGCCCGCGGATTTCAATCGTCCATGGATTATCGACAGCTCATCGGGCTCGGCTCCCGCACACACATCGATTCACTGGTTATCCAATGGCCTGACCGGTCCACGACACATATCGACCGTCCCGGCATCGACCGGCTGCTCACCATTGACGAGAACGCCGCCAGGGCGCCCGCCCCTGCCGTCCCTCCTTCCGTCGCGCCGATCCTTACCGAGGCGCCTTCGAATTTCGATAAACACATCGAAGACGACTATACCGACTTCTATACGGAACACAATCTCCCCAAGCTACTCTCCCGCGAAGGTCCCAGGTCCGCCGTGGGTGACCTGGATGGCGATGGTCTGGACGATGTGTACATCGGCGGCACACAAGGCCATCCGGGCCAAATCTATCTCCAAAGACCCGACGGACGGTTTATTAAAAAAAACGAACCGGGCTTCGCGCCATTCAGCGATTTTGAAGACGAGGCCGTTCTGTTTTTCGATGCCGACAACGACGGCGATCTGGATCTTTTCGTCGGCCCCGGGGGCAATAATGCCCCGCCCGCAAGCCGCCAGATGCAGCTGCGTCTCTATAAGAACGACGGCAAAGGCAATTTTACCATTGACGTCGATGCGTTTCCCAACAATCTCAATGGCGTCAATACCGGCGTGGCTGTCGCCGGAGATTTCAACCATGATGGATATCCCGATCTCTTCGTCGGCGGAAGAAGCGTCCCGCAGGAATACGGCGTCCCTCCCTCCAGCTCCATTTTCATGAACGACGGCCATGGTCATTTCACCGATGTCGCCCCAGCGAGGAATCCCGACATCGCCCGCATCGGCATGGTCACTGCCGCCGCTTATACCGATATTGAAGGCGATTCGTCCAAACAACTCATCGTCGCAGGCGACTGGATGACGCCCCGCATCTTTTCCTGGCGAAAAGACCATTTCGAAGAAATCCCGACAAATCTGAAAGACCTCCATGGCTGGTGGACCCGCATGGCGACAGCCGATCTCGATGGCGACGGGCTTCCCGATCTCATCCTCGGCAATCTGGGCGAGAATTTTTACCTCCATCCGGACAAAACCCATCCGGTCAAACTATGGATCGGCGATTTCGACGGCAATGGCGTTACCGACAAGATCATGACCCGCACCATCGACGGCAGGGATATGCCCGTCTTCCTGAAAAAGGATATGGAGATGCAGTTGCCCTCGCTGAAGAAACAGCATCTGAATTATTCCGACTATGCAGGCAGATCGATCCAGGATCTGCTGGGAACATCCGTCCTCGAAACAGCCCGGGTCGATAGTCTAGACTATGCCCCTTCCATCATCGCTCTGAACAAAGGTAACGGCCGGTTCGATATTCATCTCCTGCCTGTCATGGTCCAAATGTCCTCCGTCAACGCCATCCAATGCACAGACGTAAACGGCGATGGACACGCCGACCTGGTACTGGGCGGTAACGAATATGGTTTCCTCCCCATGTTCAGCCGTCTCGACGCCAGCTTGGGCCATCTCCTCCTTGGCGACGGAAAAGGAAATTTCTCCTGGGTCGGCCCGGCTCGTTCCGGTCTGGATGTCACCGGGCAGGTACGCGATATTGCCCGGATCAGGGGCAAAGACCAGGACTATTTATTATTTCTTCGTAATGACGATTTTCCCGTCCTTTACCGTTTACCGTATGTTCCGTCACATAAAAAATAGTGCACCTGTCATATTATCCTTCGTCTTCTTTATCCAGGCCTGTCACAAGCCGGATAAACACCCGCAGGACCCGGTGTTCAGGGTACTCGATCATCACAGGACGAACCTGGATTTCAGCAACACCCTTCACCCTTCGCGCAATTTCAACGTGTTCGACTATATGTATTATTACAACGGCGGGGGCGTAGGCGCAGGCGATTTCAATAACGACGGCCGGATCGATCTGTTTTTCGCATCCAACCAGGAAAAGAACAGGCTCTATCTCAACGACGGCGGTCTCCGCTTCCGCGATGTCACCGACAGCGCCGGCATTCCGCAGGACAGCGGCTGGTCCACCGGTGTTTCGGTAGTAGACATCAACAACGACGGCCTGCTGGATATCTATATCTGCAAGGTCGGCCGTCTCGAAGGGTTGCCTGTCTCTCATAACCAGCTGCTCATTTGCCAGGGTATCGGCAAGGACGGCATTCCCCGCTATCGCGACGAAGCAAAAGAATATGGGCTGGACTTCTCCGGCTTCAGCACACAGGCCGCCTTTTTCGATTACGACGGCGACGGCGACCTCGACATGTACCTCATGAATCACTCCATCCACCAGAACGGCACTTTCGGACCGCGACAGGAAAAGCTGAATACCACCAACCCGCTGACCGGCGACCGGCTGTACCGCAACGACGGCAACGGCAGGTTCACCGACGTCACCCGGCAGGCAGGCATCCACAGCTCCGTCATCGGTTACGGTCTGGGGCTGGCCATCTCCGATATCGATCTCGACGGCTATCCGGATATCTATGTCGGCAACGATTTTCACGAGAACGATTATCTCTACATCAACCGGCACGATGGCACTTTCCGCGACGAGCTGAATGACCGGATCATGCACACCAGCCAGTATACCATGGGCGTGGATATCGCCGACGCCAACAATGATGGATATCCCGATATAGTCACCATGGATATGCTGCCCTATGATCCCTATATCCTTAAACGATCCGAAGGCGAAGACACCTGGGACGTCTTCCATCTCAAGATCGGCTACGGATACAATTATCAATATACTCGTAACAACCTTCAGTACAACCGGCGCAACGGCCACTTCAGCGAGATTGGCCTCTATTCCGGCGTCGCAGCCACCGACTGGTCCTGGTCCCCCCTGTGGGTCGATTTCGACAACGACGGTCTCAAAGATCTCTTCATTTCGAACGGCATTCCGAAAAGGCTCAATGACATCGATTATATCAATTTCATCTCGAACGAAGAGCTTCAACGTAAGATACAGGACAGGAGCATGTCCGATAAGGATATCGATCTGATCAATAAGTTCCCCGAGATAAAGCTCCCCAGCCGGTTCTTCCGCAACAAAGGCGCCATGACCTTCTCGGATATGGATGACAGCATCGACGGCATTCACCCCACTTATTCCAACGGCGCCATATGCGCGGACCTCGACGGCGACGGCGACCCCGACATCGTCGTCAACAACATCGATGAACCCGTGCTGGTCTATCAGAACCTCCAGTCCGAACGAACCCACCGGCCCTCGGTGGATATCGCTCTCCGGGGTCCCGACCGGAACATCAATGCGCTCGGCGCCAAGATCTTCCTTTTCACGAAAGGCGGGATCCGCAGCTATGAAAAGTATCCGGTGCGCGGCTTCCTGTCCAGCGCGGAAACCCCTCTCCATATCGGTTTGTACGACACCTCGCCCGATTCCGTCTTCCTTGTATGGCCGGATAATACCTTCCAACGGATCACGCTTCCCGAACATACCGGCCGCCTCAGCTTTCGTTACACGAAGGGGCTTCCATCCTTCGACTATAACATCGTCACGGGCCATTGGAAAAACCCGTCTCGCCCGGTGAGCGACATCACCCAATCGACCCGCTTGCTCTACCGGCATGTCGAAAACCGCTTCCACGAGTTCGACCGCGAACCGCTCCTCCCCCACATGCTTTCGACAGAAGGGCCCGCCACCGCCGTCGCGGATATCAATCACGATGGACTCGAAGACGTTTTCATCGGCGCGGCCAAATGGCAAAAACCAGCCGTTTTCATGCAGGACCGGTCAGGAAAATTCTCCCGGCTCACCGAACCCGACCTCGACAGGGACAGCACGTATGAAGACGTCGGCGCCTGCTGGACCGACGTGAACAATGACGGATCGCCCGATCTCGTGGTAGCCAGCGGCGGGAATGAATATTTCGGCGAGGAGCCCTGGCGCTCACCGCGGGTATACCTCAACGATGGGAAAGGCTCGCTTTCAAAACTGGACAACGCCTTCCCCGGCCTTTTTCTCAATGCTTCCTGCGTTACTCCCTGCGATTTCGATCATGACGGCAATATCGATTTGTTCATCGGCGCCAGATCCGTCCCCTTCGATTACGGAAGGATACCCCGGTCGTACCTCCTCAAAGGCGATGGCAAAGGCCATTTCTCGGACGTCACCGATAGGTTTGCCCCCGGGCTGTCGGCCATCGGTTTCGTGACTTCGGCGCAGTGGGTCGATCTCGATAAGGACTCCCGAAAAGACCTGCTCCTCACGCTCGAATGGGGCGGCATAGTTGCTTTCCTGGAGAAGGATGGCCGGCTGATTAAAAAAGTACTCTCGGACAAAAAAGGCTGGTGGAACTTCGTCCTGCCCGTGGACCTCGATCACGACGGGAATATCGATCTCGTCGCGGGCAATCTCGGTCTCAACAGCCGCCTGAAGGCTTCCGGCCAGAAACCCGTTCGTCTTTACTATGCGGACTTCGACGGCAACGGGAAAAAGGAACAGATCCTTACCTACTATATCGGAGACCGTGAGCTGCCCTTTGCGAACAAACAAGAGCTCGAAACACAGCTACCCTCGATAAAGAAGAATTTCCTCTACGCACAGGATTTCGCCAAAGCCTCGCTCAAGGACATTTTCTCGATAGACAAGCTCCGGCAGGCCGATACCCTGACCGCCGATTGTTTCTCCAATGCCATCTTCATCAATGACGGACATTTGAACTTCCGCATACAGGCTATGCCCTGGGAAGCGCAGCTGTCTCCCTATCGCGATGCGGTGGTCGTGGACGCCAATGGCGACAGCCTCCCCGATATCCTGCTCGCAGGCAACTATTACGACAACAATATCCAGATGGGAAGATACGATGCCGACTATGGCACGCTGCTGATCAACCAGGGCCGCGATTCGTTCACCGTCAGCCCGCTGAATGGTCTCGCGATCAGGGGACAGGTCCGGCATATCCTGCCGCTCCGCATTGCCGGCAAAGAGGCGTTCCTGCTGACGAAGAACAACGACAGCGCCCGGGTTATTCAGTTCGGGCCCTAACTGCCCTCCGCGGGCCTCTGGTCAGCGGCTCAAAATATCGGGTAGTAAATCCGCGTCTTCCATCGCGCCGTGTCAGGCTCAGCGCTCCTGTCCGTTATCAGCGATTGAAAAGGTATGGCCATCACTGTCCGCTGATAATCGCGTATATATTCTTGCAGCGCAGCGATGGCGCGCTGTACCATAGCCGGTCCGCCCGTCACGTCCGTGACCAGGTAGTTGCCGGGGATCAACCGCATAAAATGCAAGGGCCCTTTGTCGGGGATATGTCTGTCCGTCGGGACCGCAACCCGCACTCTGTAACCCGTGTCGCCGCCGGATACATTGACCATCGGATAACCCGTTTGTGTCCCGCCGGCCCGTAAGATGTGGTTCTTCACTGCGCCGATCAATCCATATATTTCCGCATTGGTCGGAGAGGCAATAAAATGACTTTCCTCGAATACCAGCAGCGTATCCTTTGTCGAGCTCTCCCGAATAGAGATGCCATAAATATTTTCCATTTTCCCGAGGTAACCTGCCGCATGCCCGAGCAACGTATCCATATCTTTGGCAATCCTTCCCGCTTCCAGGTACCGCGAAATCTTTCGAATGGGATCCATCCCCGCAGGAACGGTACAATCCCATTGCAGCAATGATGAGTCCCTATTACCGATCTGGATGACGACGATCCGGCTGCGCAGGTCCATGGGTGGTGACAGGATGTCCACATGGACCGTATTGTAAGACAATTGCCCGATCCTATAGTCCAGGCCGTGATACCGAAGCACGCTGTCGCGGGAAGAGGCCGGCCACCAGCGCGCCCACCTTTCGCCGTTACGCAACACCGAAAAAGCCGCCACATCCCGGCATCGGACAGGGGCTACCCTGCTCACCTGTATCGTAGAAGGAATGCAGATTTCGATACAGACCGCGATTAACAACACAACAACAATGATGATGATCAACAATCTCTTCATATTAACAATAATACGTAATTTCGACACGAACGATTGCAAAATTCATCTATGCCCGCTCAAAAAAAACTGCTGTTCCCTTTTCTCCTGCTTCTCCTCGCTGTATCCCCGGGGCTAATGGCCCAGACACCACCTCCCGACAACACCTGGGTCATCCGCGCCGATACCATCGATCCGTCCAATTACTATGGCGTCACCGTCGCCAATGGCATGCTGGGCATTGTCTCTTCGACCGATCCATTCAAGGCCAAAGATATCGTCCTTAATGGCGCTTTCGATCTATACGGTCGCGGTCGCGTCAGCAATATCCTCAAGACCTTCAATTTCATAAACCTCTACCTGGACATCGACGATCACCGCATCGGCAGCTTCAAAGAAGTCAGCCACCTTCGCCAGGTACTGGACATGCACCATGCCCGTCTCACCACGTCGTTCGATTATCAGGACAAAGCCTCCGTCAGCTATACCTGGTATTCGCTGCGACAGCTGCCCTATACCGCCCTCGTGGACGTCACCATCACCGCGCACAGGGATATCGATATTACCCCCGCCAGCGTAATGGAAGCCCCCGATATGCTCCGGGACGTGGAGAACTACTCGAGCGATATCGACCGGCCCCACGTCCGCATCGACCTGCTGACCTCGACGGCAAAAAGCCCCACCGGCAAGCTGCTCATGGCCGCCTCCAACACCTTCCTTTTCGATGAGCCGCATCCCAATGAGCCGGCTGTTTATCATGAACTATGGGACAATAATATGCACCTACTGAAGTTCAGGAAAAAGCTTGCCGCCGGTACAACTTATCATTTTGCCGTCGTGGGTTCCTCCCTTACGTCCGCCCATAACGACGATCCGCTCAACGAAGCGGAACGCCTCACCATCTTCGCCGCGCTGCAAGGGAGCCGCCAGCTGATCCGGGAGCACGAACAGGCCTGGGATGAGCTCTGGAAAAGCGATATCGTCATCGACGGCGACCCGCAGACACAGCGCGACATCCGGCTCATGCTGTATCACCTCTACTCATTCGCGCGCGAAGGCACGGCGTATAGCCTATCCCCCATGGGTCTCAGCGGTCTCGGATACAACGGTCACACCTTCTGGGATACCGAGATATGGATGTATCCTGCCCTGTTGCTCCTTCAGCCGAAAATAGCCGCTTCGCTCATTGAATACCGTTATGAGCGGCTCCCCGCGGCATTGCGCAATGCCTCCGAGCACGGCTATAAGGGGGCCATGTTCCCCTGGGAAAGCGCTGCCAGTGGCAACGAAGAGACGCCGGTCTGGGCCCTCAGCGGCCCCTTCGAACATCATATCACTGCCGACGTCGGCATAGCCGCCTGGAACTACTATTGCGTTACCCGCGATATCGCCTGGCTGAAAGAAAAGGGATGGCCGGTGCTAAAGGCGACCGCGGATTTCTGGTCCAGCAGGGTACAGCGCAACGGACCCGGTCACTACGACATCCTCAACGTCGTTGCCGCCGACGAGTGGGCCGAGAACGTCGACAACAATGCCTATACCAACGCCGCCGCGCGGGCCAATCTGCAGGACGCCATCGATGCCGCCCATGTACTCGGCATCACACCGGACCCGGATTGGTCCAATGTCCGCAACAATATCCCCATCCTCCATTTCCCCGACGGCACCACCCGCGAGCACGCAACCTATAACGGGGAATCCATCAAACAGGCGGACGTAAACCTGTTGGCTTATCCGTTAAAGGAGGTCACCAACCCCACCGCCATCCGGAGGGACCTCGATTATTACGAACCGCGTGTGGGGGAAGGTCCTGCGATGACTCACGCTATCTTTTCCATCCTCTACGAACGTCTTGGCATGCCCGATAAAGCCCTATCCGTTCTCAAACAAGGATATACGCCCAATCTGCGGCCGCCCTTCGGCGTGATCGCCGAGACGGCTACCGGCACCAATCCTTATTTCGCTACAGGCGCCGGAGGCGTGCTGCAGGCATTGCTCGATGGCTTCGGCGGCCTCGATATCACGGCAGACGGTATCGTCCAGCTGCCCACGCGGCTGCCCGCGAACTGGAAATCGCTCCGGATCACAGGCGTAGGTCCGCGGCATCTTACCTATACCGTTAAGTGAAAAATCAAGCACACCTTTCCAAAATAGATCGTACCTTAGCGCTAACCCCCAAGTGTCCGCGCCCATCCATTACCTAATTAATCGCCATCGAATCTTTATGGGGTATCTGCTGATGTCCTTAAAAAGCGCCTTTCGCAATCTTTACGTCCTGACATTCCTCAACGGTTTCCTGATCGCCTGCCTGTTCTTCTTCCGTATTTTGTCCGTTTACGAGAACGGTCTCTTCCGTTCCATCAAATCCAGCATCGACGCCACTGTCAAAACCGGCGATACCCGGGATTCGGTCCTGCTCAGATCGATGGATGCGACGTATATCCTGATGCACGCCCGGCTGCGGGTTTTTGGCGGTAATAAGGAACAACTGGGACCGGAGGCGGGCATCTTCCGTTCGACGGCAGTCGATCTGAACACTACCGAGGGCGCCTGTGGCAGTTATTCGGAAGTGCTCACCCGCATCCTCCGCTCGTACAATTATCCCGTAAGGATCGCCCAAATGAAGGTCAATGGTACCTTCGGCGGCCACATCACTGTGGAAGCCTACACGGGCAGCCAATGGGTGGCTCTGGACCCCAGCTATGACCTCCATTTCGTTCGACCCGACGGGCACCTTGCCTGCATAGCAGACATCCGCGGGCATTGGGACTACTACCGACACCAGACCCCGGCAGACTATAACCCATCGTACCGATACGAGGACGTGCGCTATACCAATTGGTCGAAGATCCCGCTATTGATGCCTGCCTTGAAGCAGGTGCTCACCTACTGTATCGGCGCCCGGCGGACCAACGGCATCTCGCTCCGGGTCTCATTCCTGCGGGTTTACGACATCTATTTCTACATCATCCTGGCCCTCGAGACCGCCTTGCTGCTTGGGACCTTCCGGCTCCGGATACGGATCAGGCAAAAACCTGCCTCCTTACGCCTTAATCCCGGTTTTTAATACGGCTTTAATACGTTATTGTATACTAAGCAGGGGGCCACCTTCGTTAATGAGCTGTTATTCACTGACACTGACCCTCTTATCAGAAAAATCACAATGCGGTACCCGTTCAATATCCTTCGGCGTCTAACCAGGAGTTTGCACTTTCTCATGTTCCTGAACGGTTTTCTATTGGCTTCCGTCTTCTATTTTCTAATGGAATCCACTTACGAGAACGGCTTATTCGCGTCTATCAAATCGGACGTCCAGGCCCGACTGGATGTCAACGACAATACCGATTCGCTCTTCGTAAAGGCTATGCATGATTGCTATCACCTCATGAATAACAGGGCCGCCACCTTTGCCGACGGCGGTCTCCTCGGCCCCGAGAACGGTCTCTTCCATTCCACATCCGTCGACCTGATGACCACCAACGGAGCCTGCGGCAGCTATTCCCAGGTCCTCGCCAGAATTATCCGCTCCTTCAATTTCCCCGTACGCATCGGTCAAATGTTGGCCCAGGGCCATTACGGCGCTCACAACGTCGTAGAAGCCAACGACGGCAAACATTGGGTGGTGCTCGACCCGACCTTCGACCTTTATTTCGTACGGCCCGATGCCCAGCTGGCCAGCTTCGCCGACGTTCACCAGGACTGGCCATACTATAGCCGCCAGGTCCCTGCCAGCTATGACCTGAACTATCGTTATGAAGACGTCCGCTATACCAACTGGACGAAGGTCCCGATCCTTTTTCCCTTTGTCAAGAAAGTGCTTACCCTGTTCATCGGCGCCGAAAGAACGAACGGCATGTCGATACGGACCATCTTTCTGAACAGCTATAGCGTCTGGTTCTACGTTTTCCTCATTCTCGAGATCGTATTGTTCGTGATCACCTGTAAACGCTATGTCCGGTTCATCGTCATCCCCCGGCGCAATAACCATTTTCCCGTCGCTGCAGGTGCTTTCGCCAAATATGCTCCCGTCAAAGAAAAAGACCCGACCTGGCTCCAATGAGTGCCGGCCGTTTCAATGGCCTCGGTGAATCCGCCTTCGGCGGATTTCAATGGAGCTCATGAACCTAACTCTGCTTCAAACCGCTGTTCAACAGTGGTCTATGGTCCACTGTCAATTGAGGTCCATTCGGCATTTTTACGTAGGTTTGAGGCCGAATAAAACAGATTAAATGCTTAAAGTAGGCATCTTCGGAGTCGGGCATCTCGGCAAATTTCATTTGAACAGCTGGAAAGAGATCAAACGGGCGGAATTGACAGGCTTTTATGACCCGGACGATGCCGCCGCATGCGAAGCTGCCGATAAATACCAGCTCACGCGCTTCACCGACCCGGACGATCTCATCGATGCCTGCGATCTCATCGACATTGTCGCCCCGACCCCTCTCCATTTCCAGCTCTGCGAAAAAGCCATCCGAAAAGGCAAACACGTCTTCGTGGAAAAACCCCTTGCCGGCACCATGGAAGAAGCCCGCCAGATCGTCCAGCTGGTACGCGAGTCGAAGACCAAGCTGCAGGTAGGACATGTCGAGCGGTTCAATCCCGCCTATCTGGCCCTGCAATCCATCACTATGAACCCCCTATTCATCGAAGTGCACCGCCTTGCGCAATTCAATCCGAGAGGCACCGAGGTCAGCGTCATCCTCGATCTGATGATCCACGACATCGACATCATCCTCAGCCTCGTAAAAAGCGAGGTAAAGAGTATCTCCGCCAGCGGCGTCGCGGTCATGACGGACACGCCCGATATCGCCAGCGTACGCATCGAGTTCAACAACGGCTGCGTCGCCAATCTTACCTCCAGCCGTATCTCGATGAAACGGATGCGCAAAATGCGCATATTTCAGAAAGATGCCTATATTGGTATCGATTTCCTGAACAAAAAGACCGAGATCATCAAGCTGAAGACGCCCGAAGATGTCGATGTCTTCGCGTTCGATATCGAAACGCCGAAAGGCAAAAAAACGCTCGCTCTTTCCAACCCATCGGTCCCGGAGGTCAATGCCATCCGGATGGAGTTGGAAAAATTCTGCGATGCGATCCTGTTCAATACGCCGACCCTGGTTTCCGAAGTAGACGGTCTCAGGGCGATGGATATCGCCCACCAGATACTCTTCAAGATAAAACACAATACGATCAACAGCTGACACCCGAATGGCAGGTACCACCAAACCACATACCGTCCCCGTTCTCTGGTATACCGTCAGCGATTATTTGACGGCCCTGTTGTCATCGATCATCTTTCATTTCAGCCGCCGCCTCCTGCTATCCGAACCCATTTTCGTGAACGGCCACCTGTTCCTGACCCAACGCTTCTGGCTCGGCACTACGACCATCCCGATCGCCTGGCTCATGCTCTACACCGTGGTCGGCTCGTATGGCTCGCTGTATCAAAAATCGCGGCTCAACGAGGTGACCAATACCTTCATCACCTCGCTCCTTGGATGCACGATCGTCTTCTTTGCCATCGTTATCAACGACCCGGTGAAGGATTATCACTATTTTTATAAGACCTATTTCATTTTCCTTTTCGCCCATTTTTTTCTGACAGTCACCGGCAGGACATGCATCCTGAGCATCGTCCGCAGACAGGTGACTCGCGGCAGGATCGTTTTCAACGCCCTCCTCGTAGGCTGCGACGACGTGGCGACCAAGGTCTACAAAGAATCCCGCGAAGGTCTCCGCTCGTCCGGATACTATTACGCTGGATATGTGGCGGGCCGGCACGAACACAGCAACGGCATTGCCCGTTTCCTGCCACAGCTGGGCGATTCGGCAGAGATCGAACGCGCCATCGATAAATACGATATCCATCTCGTCGTCGTCGCCCTCGAACGGTCGGCCAGGACCGAAGTGGAGACCATCGTCGAACGGCTCAGCAACAAGGACGTCCGTATCAAGATCATCCCCAGCGCCCTCGACATCCTTGCCGGTTCTGTACGGACCAGCAATGTATTCGGAGCACTTCTCTCCGATATCTATACCAGCCCCTTGCCTGAATGGCAACAGAATATCAAGCGGATCCTGGACGTTACCCTCTCCGTCGCCGGTCTCCTCTTTTTTTCTCCCCTGATGCTGTATGCGGCCATCCGCGTCCGCCTGGGCTCGCCGGGCCCCATCGTCTATCAGCAGGAAAGGATAGGCTTCAAAGGAAAAAGATTCCAGATCTATAAATTCCGCTCGATGATCCACGATGCGGAAAAAGAGGGCCCCCTGCTGTCCTCCCTTCAGGACCCGCGTATCACACCCTGGGGGAAGACGATGCGGAAATGGAGGATCGACGAGCTCCCGCAGCTGTGGAACGTCCTCAAAGGCGAAATGTCGCTCGTCGGTCCCAGACCCGAAAGGGAATATTATGTCGATCAGTTATATCTCCGTACTCCCTATTTTCGTTATCTGTTAAAAGTAAAACCGGGCCTCACCTCCTGGGGCATGATCCAGTTCGGCTATGCCGAAAGCCTGGAGGAAATGCTCGAACGCATGAAATACGATCTGATGTACCTCGAGAATATCTCGCTGGTGCTCGATCTGAAGATCATGCTGTACACACTTAAGATCATCCTCACGGGCCAGGGTCGCTAAGCCGGTATCACCGATCATGAAGCAACTCATCTTCCTACTTTTCTCCGCCATCGCCGGCCCCCTCCTGGCTCCGGCACAGTCTCCCATCACTGCAACGGACACGCCGACCCGCCCTTACTTCCAGCAACAGGTCGATTACCACATCGATGTTAGCCTCGATGACAAGAACAGATCCCTCGACGGTCTCGTCACCATGCAATATAGCAACCATTCACCCGATACCCTTTCCTTCATCTGGATGCATTGCTGGCCCAACGCCTACAAGAACGACCGCACTGCCTTCAGCGAACAGTTGCTCGGCAACGGCAGGACCGATTTCTATTTTTCCGATCGGCAGCAGCGCGGGTATATGAACCGTCTCGATTTTCGCGTCGACGGCATGGAAGCGCGGATGGAAGACCACCCGCGATACATCGACGTCATCAGGGTCATCCTGCCCAAACCCCTTCCCCCGGGTGGTCATATCACGCTGACCACGCCCTTCCACGTCAGGCTGCCCTTCAATTTCTCCCGCGGCGGCTACACTTTATCCTCCCGCGGCGCCGCCTCCTACCAGGTCACCCAATGGTATCCCAAACCCGCCGTCTACGACAACCGCGGCTGGCACCCCCTCCCTTATCTCGATCAGGGCGAGTTCTACAGCGAATTCGGTAATTTCGACGTCCGCATCACCGTTCCAAAGAACTTCGTCGTTGCCGCGACCGGACGCCTGCAGGACTCGTCCGCCGGCGCATCCACCCGGACCCTCCGCTACTGCCAATCCGATGTCCACGATTTCGCCTGGTTCGCCGACCGCCATTTCCACATCCGGCACGATACGCTGCAACTGCCCTCCGGCCGCATCATCGACGTTTACGGATACTATACGCCATCGGCAGCCGGGGCCTGGGACAACAGCACCGATTACATCAAACGGGCCATCCGTTTCCGCTCGGCCCTGATCGGCGAATATCCCTTCGACGTCGTCACCGCCGTTCAGACGAAGATGGGCTCGACGGGCGGCATGGAATATCCTACCATCACTGCCATCAATGTGGGCAGCGATGCCAAAGACCTCGATCTCACCATCGAACACGAGGTCGGCCACAACTGGTTCTATGCCGTTCTCGGCACCAACGAACGACGCTATCCCTGGATGGACGAAGGCATCAATACCTATTACGACAACCGGTACGAGGCCCTTTATTATCCGCCCACCGACAAAAGCCGTCTCATTGCCGATCTCGATACCCGCGCCGTCGAACATACCGATCAGCCGATTTCCACCAGCTCCGGGGACTTTACGGAGATCAATTACTTCAATATCGCATATAACAAGACGGCCATCTGGATGAAGTTGCTCGAGGACTCGCTGGGCACGCCGCTGTTCGACAGCTGTATGAGATCCTATTTCCGGACCTGGCAATTCAAACATCCTTACCCGGAAGATTTCCGGGCGGTGGTAACGGCGACCAGCAACCGCCGTTTGGACATCCTCTTCTCCCTGATCGGCAGGAAGGGAGCCCTGCCTCCCCTGCCCCCTCGGCGAAGGATAAAACCCGCGCTCCTGTTCAGCCTGGAGCATACCGATAGCATTCAATACTTTTCTTTTTCTCCGGCTGTCAGCTACAACGTATACGACGGGTTCATGGTCGGCGCGCTCATACATAACTTCAATCTTCCTCCCAGTCCGTGGCAATTCTTTCTGCTACCTCTATACGCTACCAACAGCCGCCAGTTCAACGGCGCCGGTGCGCTCATCCGGTCCTTCTATCCCGCGACGCATTTTCAAAAGATACAGCTGACGGTCGGCGGAGCCCGCTTTTCTTCCGTTAGCGGGACCGACAGCAACGGCCACATGCTCTTCGGCGGCTATTATAAGGTCGCTCCTTCGATCCGGCTGGTCTTTCCCAAAAACGATCCCCGAAGCACCGTGGAACGCAGCCTCGAGTGGAAGACCTTTCTCATCGGCGAAAACAATCTGGATAGGTACGTCCGCAAATCGACCGATTCGCTTTTTTACCCCCTGATGGGGAAGTACAGCTTCCGCTACCTGAACCAGCTGAGCCTGCTCATCCGGGACGACCGTGTCCTGTATCCTTATAAGGCCCTGGTGCAGCTGCAGCAGGCAGCCAATTTCTACAGGGCCGATCTTATCGCCAATTATTTCTTCAACTATGAAAAGGGAGGCGGTCTCGACCTGCGTTTCTTCGGGTCCAAATTCGGTTACCTGGGCAGCCGCTCGTTTGCCGAAGACCTCTCCCGTTATGAGCCCAAACTAACGGCGGTCCGGGGTAGCGAGGACTACACCTACAGCAGCAGCTTTATCGGCAGGAATGAATTCAATGGCGAGCCCAGCCAGCAGATCATGGACAGGGATGGCAATCTCCCGCTGCGTACCGATCTCTTCCAGGGTCTGCAGGGCCGCTCCGACAACTGGGTAGCCGCCATCAATTTCCGGTCCAGCCTTCCCCGGACGTTCGTTCCAGGATGGCTTCCGCTGAAAGCCTTTTTCAACGCCGGAACCTATGCGGACGCCTGGAAAGACAACCCACCCACCAGCCGGTTCCTTTACGTCGGAGGGTTCGAGCTCGACTTGCTGGAGGACGTGGTCCGCGCATATATTCCGCTCGTTTACAGCAGCGATTTCTCCAGCCAGCTGAAGACCGTCCCTGACCAGAACACCTTCCTGAAAAAACTGTCCTTTAGCATCAGCCTGCAAAACATCGATTTCCGTAAACTTTTTGGTAATATGCCGTTCTGATGGCCATCGACCAACATATGCGATCTCCCTCCCCCCCTCCCCCTATACGCTATTTGCTACGGTCGGAGATCGACATCCGCAAATGGGACGCCTGCGTGTCCTTAGCCGGACCGATCTATGGACGGTCGTTCATTCTGGACGCTATGACGGCAGGGCAATGGGACGGCCTGGTACTCGACGACTATGCTGCAGTTATGCCGCTCACCTGGAAAAGGAAATTCGGCATCAACTATCTCTGCCAGCCTTCCTTTTGCGCTATGCTGGGCGTATTCTGCCAGTCAGGTCCCGCCCCGGTGCCCGATTTTCTGGCGGCCATTCCAAGCCGCTTCAGATTCTGGGATATCGATCTGCAGGAGAATAATGTACCCCTTTCCGCAACCGCCCTCCCCCTGAAATTGACCCTGCGAAAAAATTATTTTCTCGCGCTCGACAAACCCTATGACGCCATCCAAAAAAGATACCGGCGTCTCGCCCGCCGGACGCTTCAAAGGGCCGCTTCGGCGCAGCTGTCTATCGAACGCGGCGCGGACCCCGGTCTGATCATCGACAGCCACCGCAGGATCTATGGACATCTGTATCCCAACGCCGCTCCATTGGAAAAACTCTCCACCTGTGCCGCAAAGGCTATGGAGACCGGTAATGCCGCGACTTATCTCGCCAGACGCCCCGGCGGAGGGATCGCCGCTTTTTATCTCGTTTTCCTGGACGACCGGTACGTTTATTCCGTTCTGGGCGGCAGCACCGCACCGGGAAAGGATACAGGCGCCTTCTATCTGCTCACGGATGCCGTGATCCGCGATCATTGTCCCGGTAATCGGATCTTCCGGTTCGAAGGGTCGGATCTTCCGGGCATCGCCTTCTTCAACGAGCAATTCGGTCCTTACCCGGTGGAATACCCGCATCTGATCCTCAACCGCCTCCCCTTCCCCATCAACTATCTGAAACCGGGATGATGACTTTGCCGACCATAGAAAAAAAGTCCCACGTATCCCTGCTCCTGCTCCTGGCGGCCGGCCTTTTGATGAGCCTGCTCTATTGCCCCCCGGTCGACATCTTTTTCGATGATAAAGAGATCTTCCGGTATATCGGACGTCTCCTCGCCCGTGGCGGCGTCCCGTACCGGGACGTATTCGATCATAAACCGCCGCTGATCTACTTCTTCAACATGGCCGGTCCCTGGGGCCTCTGGTTCATCGATACGGCGCTGGTGCTGCTGACCACGCTGCTGTTCTTCCAACTCTGCCGTCGTCGCCGCATCGCCTTCCCCTGGCTGCTCCCGCTGCTGTTCAATCTACTGGTCAGGAACTACCTGGTCTGTATGGGCGTCGGCATGACCCGCGAATATACCGCCGTCTTCCTGCTTTTGTTTTTCTGCCTGATGCTGGGCAATTCCCCTTATCGCTATTTCTGGATGGGTCTGCTCGTCGCAGCCACCCTACTGATGCAACAGGACCAGGTGCTGCCGCTGTCGCCCTTCCTCGTTTATGCGCTGATAAAAGCACGCACGACCCGCCCGGCCCGTATTCTCCTGGCGGCCGCCGCCGGTTTCGCCGCTGTTACGCTGCCCATCCTGTTGTATTTCGGGCTCCGCCATGCGTTGCAGGGCCTCTGGCAAGACGCATTCCGTTTCAATTTCGACTGGTATACCAAGCGGGTTCCCCTGCCCGAACACTTCCGGTCGATCCACGCCGCGCTCGAAGCCTCCGGTTGTCTCATGCCCCTCCTCGTGGCCATGGCGCTTGGAATAGCCGCTTTGGTCCTGCGCCGTGGGTACAGGTCGATGATCATCGCCGCCTTGCTTACGGTATGTCTGTCGTTCATCGCCGATCTGCTTTCGGGACATTCCTTTTATTACTATCTTCTGCCGCTGTCCGCATCCTTGCCGACGCTGGTCTTTACCGTTTTCGACGGCGCGGAGGAACCATTTCTCCGGGACGGGAAGAACCGGCTTGTCTATGGATCCCTGCTATGCTGTCTGCCGCTCTATAATGCGGTCCAGCACGCGACGCACCTGTCCTTTCATAATGACGATCTCGTCGCTTCAACCCCCGAATACAAGTGGCTCTGCCGTCAGCAGCTCACGGACGGACAACTCTATATCTTCGACAACAGCAATTGGACGTATGCCTACAATCAATTCGGCATCCTGTCCCCTTCCCCCTGGATCTATCATTATTTTTGGGAATGGTACCCGCAGTGGGATGCGGGACACGCACAGCTGCGGTCCATCGAAGACGACCTCCTCGGCCATCGAACGCGTTTTGTACTGGATTTTTCTGACCAGATGCATTTCGCGGACCCCGGGGCCCGCGCGGAATGGAAAGGTTTCCTCGGCAGCCGGTATCTACCGGTCAGGGTCCCCGGCGCGGGAGCACCATTGCTTTGGGAGCTGAAATCTCCCGGATCAGCCGCCCGGCAACAGCCGTTCAGCCAGCAGCAGGTCTCCCGGTAAAGTGATCTTGATATTATTCGGATCTCCATCGATGAGGTGGACGGTGTGACCGGCGGCCTCCACGACAGAGGCCTCATCGGTATACGCATCATGATACGCTGCCCGGTAGGCAGGCAGCAGGATATTACCCAGGAAGGTCTGCGGCGTCTGCACCAGCCGAATCCGGCTGCGATCCACGGCCTCACTGCCCGCTTCCGTCACCAGCCTGACGCTGTCCCGGCTATCGACCACCGGAATTGCCGAGCCCATGCGGGCCGCTTGTTCGAAACAGCGACGAATAAGGTCGGTGCTCACGAGACACCGGACCCCGTCATGCACCGCGACGACTGCTTCTTCGTCTATGAGCGCCAGCCCCCTGGCCACCGAATGGAACCGCGTCTCCCCTCCCCCCACGAGCCGGATGCGGCCCATCGCCCCAAAGCCCTCCGCTAGTGCCCTGCCGGCCTCCATATGCGCTTCGGGCAGCACCAGTATCACCTGCATATCCATGTCGGCGGAAAGGAACGTATTCACCGGATACCACAGGACGGGCTTTCCGCCAAGCAAAATGAACTGCTTGGGAACGGCAGACCCCATGCGGGTCCCCGCCCCTCCTGCAACTATCACTGCATACTTTTTCATGGAAAGCGAAACTACCGAAATCTGCTCACTTATAGATCGCAACCAGGTCGCTGCCGTCGCTGCTCTTGAAACCCCTGTACATTCCCTGGCTGTTGAACACCAGCGCCGCGTTCCCCTGCGCGTCCACGCCGATCATCCCCCCCTCACCGCCGATGGCCATCAGCTTCTCGTGCACCACGACGTCCATCGCCTCCTGGAGGCTCAGCCCCTTGTATTCCATCAGGCAGCTGACATCATGCGCCGCAACAGCCCGGATGAACAGCTCGCCGTGACCCGTACACGAAATACCACAGGTGCGGTTGTTGGCATAGGTCCCGGCGCCGATGATCGGGCTATCGCCGATCCGGCCATATTTTTTATTGGTCATACCGCCCGTACTCGTGGCGGCGGCGATATTCCCCTGTTGATCGCAGGCCACGGCACCCACGGTCCCGAATTTCTTGTCCCGCATGAGCTCCTCCAACCGCTGGTGAGTATGATCCAGCGAATACCGGTCACTGTCCCGGATGGATTTCCACTGATCGTAGCGGAACTGTGAAAAGAAATACTCGTCAGGCTCCAGCTTGATACCTTGCTTTATCGCAAAATCGCCGGCGCCCTTCCCGCTCAGAAATACATGATTGCTGTTCGTCATGACCTCTGTCGCAAGCTCTATGGGATTGCGCACATTACGGACACCTGTAACCGAACCTGCCGCAAGCGTTCGCCCGTCCATGATGGCCGCATCCATCTCCTGTACGCCTTTTTTCGTGAAAACGGCTCCCTTGCCCGCATTGAACAAGATATTGTCTTCCAGTATGACAATGGTCGCCTTGATGGCGTTCACCGCGGACCCGCCCTGCTCGAGCACGGCATACCCGGCTTCCATTGCCTGCTGCAGACCCGCCAGATAGGCCTCCTCCAGCTCCGGTGTCATATCCGCCTTTAGAATAGTGCCCGCGCCGCCGTGGATGGCCAATGTATATCTGCCCATACCGCGAAGCTACTCCAATTAGTGTCTAAGATTTTTGAAGAATAGTCGAAGATGTTTAAACAGCCGCTAATGGTCGCTGTAATTTGTTCGAAACTCATCAATCAACTTCGCCGGACCTGCTTCGGCCGGCCAGCAACAGTCTTTCGCACTCCTCCATCAGCCGGTGTTTGCTGATCGCCACGGTCCCTACCTCTTCACAGACAAGCCCCCCCGCAATATTGGCTATCTGCGCCATCAGCGCTACATTTCCCGTTGTCGCATACACGAGCGAAGCCACTGCGATGACCGTATCCCCCGCCCCGGAGACATCGGCGATATTCCGCAGATGCGATGGGATGATCCCCGCCTCTGTTCCGTCCTGATAAAAAACTCCTTTCTCCGACAGGGTGATAAATGATATTTTGTGCCTAATCCGTTCTTTCAGCTGTTCATGTATCTGTTGCAACGCCCCGGGATTCACTTCTTCCAACAGCAGATGCAAGCCTTCCCGTACTTCCTTCAGATTGGGCTTGAAGATATCGACGTGTTCATACGAAAAGAAATTCTTACGCTTGGGGTCGACCGCCGTGATCACATCGTGACGCCTGCACAACGCTATCGCTTCGCGGATCACCCTGCCCGTCAGGACTCCTTTGTTATAATCTTCGAAGACGATCACCTGCGGCCGCTGGCTGTCGAGAAAATTCCGCAGGGCATCCAGCAATCCGTCCTCTTCGGCCAGGGAGAGGTCCCTGGTAGTCTCCGAATCCAGTCTTAACATTTGTTGATTGCGGCCTATGACCCGGGCCTTATTGGTGGTTATGCGGGATTCGCTTTTCAATTGACGGGACGTATCGATCCCGCTTTTCTGCAGCAATTCCTCCAGCAACCAGCCGTCGTTATCCTTACCGATCACCGATAAGGCCGTAACCTGGGCGCCCAGTGACGCCAGGTTCAACGCCACATTGCCGGCGCCCCCGATCCGGTATTCCCGTCTTTCCAGCGCCACCACGGGTACAGGCGCTTCGGGAGAGATCCGCTCCACATGTCCCCATAAATAGGTATCCAGCATCATATCCCCGATCACCCCTACCCGCATCTGGCCGAACTGCCCGAACAGCTTTGTAAGATCCATTATATAATTTTATTGCGCGCTTGTCCGACTTCCGCCGTCCGACTTCCGCGTCCGGCTGCGACGGCCAAATAATACAATGGTATGCCCACCAGCACGATGATCAACCCGCCCGTCGAATATCGCGGGCTTTGAATGATCAGCGCCACGCAAAACACGAGCGCTAGCACGATATAAACGGCCGGCAGCACGGGATAGGCGAAGGCTTTATAGGGTCGCTCCAGGCCCGGCGCCTTCTTCCTAAGGATAAAGATGCCGATCACCGTCAGCGCATAGAAGGCTACCGCAACGAAAGCGATCATAGTCAGCAGATCGTTGTAGGTCCCGCTGAGGCAAAGCACACATGCGACGACGCCTTGCGCCCATAGCGCCCAGCCCGGCACCGCATTCCCGTTCAGTCTGCCCGCCTCTTTAAAGAACAGCCGGTCCCCGGCCATCGTATAGGAGACGCGCGCACCTGCCAGCACCAGCCCGTTGATACAACCGAAAGTCGAGATCATGATCATTATGGCAATGACATAGGTTCCGTAGTGCCCGAAGACCAGGTTGGCTGCCACCGTGGCAACCCTTCCTTGCGGTGCCGTGGCCATCTGCTGCATCGGCATGACGCTGATATACATCAGATTGGCGCAAACGTAAAGAACGGTCACGATCAGCGTTCCCAGAAAGAGGCTCAGCCCGATATTGCGTTTCGGATTTTTCATCTCGCCGGCAATGAAGGTGACGTTGTTCCAGGCGTCGCTCGAAAAGATCGACCCGGTCATGGACGCTGCGATAGCCCCAAATACCGCCAGCCCAACGAGCGGCGTACTGCCGATGACACCTCCGCCGCCATCCGCCATCAGCAGCCGCGTCATATGCCAGCCGCCCGTCCAGTTCTGATGCCAGATATCGCTTTTCGCGCCCAGCAGCAGGCCGAACACCACCAGTCCCAGCAGGCTGAGCAGTTTGGTAACGGTGAAAACCGTTTGGATCGTCTTACCCGTCTTGATACCTCTCGTGTTGACCCAGGTGAGAAACAGGATCAGGATAATTGCCACCAGCTCCGCATAATGGATCTTGAGAATGCCGATCTCCACGATGATATTCTTGTCATTCAATTCAAGACCCGGGAAGAAAGTACCCGCGAATTTGCAAAAAGCGACGGCAACGGCCGCGATCGTTCCTGTCTGGATCACCGAGAAAAAGCTCCATCCATACAGGAATCCCGTCAATGGATTAAAAGCTTCCTTGAGGTAAACATACTGCCCCCCGGCCTTCGGATACATACCGCTCAATTCCCCATAGCTGACTGCGGCCACAATGGTCATGAAGCCTGTGATCAGCCACACGAACAGGAGCCAGCCGGCGCTGCCCACATTTTGCGTAATATTCGCGCTGACGATAAAGATACCGGACCCGATCATGGATCCCGCGACGATCATGGTGCCGTCCAGCAATCCCAGGGAAGGCCGAAAAGCAGTGTTGGGGGTTGTTTCTGCCATAAGTACCCAATATACTTACTTTTTCTTATACGCAGCGTTCAGCCCATCGACGAGATCGCGGGTGATATTGTATACCGTATCCTTGTTGTAAATAAAGGAGTTGGCGTCGAATTGAATGATATAGGAGTAGTTCTTCTGCTTGTTATAATCTTTGAGATAGTCTTCGATCTTTTTGCGGAGGTCCGTGCTCTTGTCCTCCTTCATCTTATAGAGGTCCTGCTCCAGCGCCGCTTTCCGGGTCTGGAACTCCTGCTGCATCTGCTGAAATTCCTGCTGCGCCTGGGCCTGTTCGGCCGGCGACATCGAATTACCTTTCTCCCGCCAGCCTTGTATTTTCTTCTGGTTGGTCCGGTCAAGCGTGGTCAGTTGCTGGTTCATCCTGTCTTCCTGGTCCTTTAATTGCTGCTGCGCATCCCGGAACCCATCATAATGGGCCTCCAGCGTGTCCATATCGAAGTAGGCGATCTTGAAGCCGCTGCCGATAGACCTCTTCTCGTCCTCCACATGCTTTTTCAGTTGATCGAAATGACGGGACTGTGTCAGGAACAGGATGGCGATCAATCCCAGGGCGACAACACTTAGAATAGTAGAGGTATATTTCATCATATTACGTGCGAATATAAAAAAGAAGGAGGCATTCCGCCTCCTCCCATGGATATTTTAACAATCCTTATTCGCGCCCGGATGGTCGCGACCAATTACTCTTCTTCATCGAATTGCATGGCTTCGCGGGTAGTTTGCAGCAGCTCGTACTCCTCCTTGCTTCCCACGATCATGTTCTCGAACTCGCGGAGACCGGTACCTGCTGGTATCGGGTGACCCGTGATCACATTCTCCTTCAGACCGAGCATGTCGTCGCTCTTACCCTGGATGGCTGCCGAAGACAACACTTTCGTCGTCTCCTGGAACGATGCCGCCGAGATCCAGCTCTGTGTTCCCAACGATGCCTTAGTGATACCGAGCAGCAGCGGCGCCGAGGTAGCAGCCTTTGCATCCCTGAATTCCGCCAGCTTCTTATCATTTCGGCGAAGGATCGAATTCTCCTCGCGCACTTCGCGCAGGCTCACGATCTGGCCGGCCTTCAGCTTGGTGGAATCACCCGGATCGGAGACGACCTTCTTGTCGAAGATCCAGTCATTCTCCTCGAGGAATTCAAACTTATCTACGGTATCCTCTTCCAGGAACCGCGTATCGCCCGGATCGACGATCGTCAGCTTCCGCATCATCTGTCTTACGATAACTTCGATATGTTTGTCATTGATCTTCACACCCTGCAACCGATACACTTCCTGTATCTCGTTGACCACATACTCCTGCACCGCGAAAGGCCCCTTGATCGAAAGGATATCCGCCGGAGCGACCTGCCCGTCGGACAGCTGCGCTCCTGCCTTGATAAAGTCGCCGTCCTGCGCCAGGATCTGCCTGGTCAGCGGGACCAGGTATTTTTTGACGACTCCGTCCTTCGCTTCCACGATGATCTCGCGGTTACCGCGCTTGATATTACCGAACGTCACCACCCCGTCGATCTCGCTGACGATGGCAGGGTTGCCCGGATTCCTGGCTTCGAAAAGCTCGGTCACGCGCGGCAGACCACCGGTGATATCCCGCAGCTTACCCAGCACACGCGGTATCTTCACGATGACCTGCCCGGCCTTCACTTCTTCCGCCTCTTCGATCACGATATGCGATCCAACCGGCAGGTTGTAGGATTTGACCTCCTTGTTGCCTTCGATATTGATCGAGGGTATCTTGGTCTTGTCTTTTGTTTCGATGACCACTTTTTCGCGGTGACCGGTTTGTTCGTCGGCCTCTTCGCGATAAGTGATGCCCTCGATCACGGCGTCGAATTTAACGCTGCCGGCGATCTCGGCGATGACGACATTGTTGAAAGGGTCCCAGGAACAGATGACCTCGCCTTTCGCGACCTTCTGTCCGTCCTTTACGTTCAGCGTTGCGCCATACGGGACGTTGTTGGTGATCAGCAAACGGTCGTTCTTCACGTCCATGATCCGCACTTCACCCGTACGGCCGATGACCACGTGTATCTTGTCGCCTTCATTGTTCTCCGTTATTACCGTCCGGAGACCGTCGAACTGGATCGTTCCTTCGAATTTCGCCACCATCGTGGATTCTACGCTTGCGCTGCCGGCGACACCACCCACGTGGAAGGTACGCAGCGTAAGCTGGGTTCCGGGTTCGCCGATACTCTGTGCGGCAATGATACCCACCGCATCGCCTTTCTGTGTCACATAACCCGTCGCCAGGTTCTTACCATAACATTTTACGCAAACACCGCGTTTGCTTTCGCAGGTCAGCACGCTTCGGATCTCGACTATCTCGATGCCCGCATCTTCGATGGCCTTCCCGATCTCTTCGGTGATCTGCTCGCCGGCGGCGACGATCAGCTTGTCGCTGCCGGGATCGTATACGTCATGCAGCGAAGTACGGCCCAGGATACGATCGTATAAAGGTTCTACGATATCCTCATTGTCCTTCAGTGCCGAAGTAGCGATACCCCGGAGCGTTCCACAATCTTCTTCGGTGATGACCACGTCCTGTGCGACGTCCACGAGACGACGCGTCAGGTAACCGGCATCGGCCGTCTTGAGCGCCGTATCGGCCAGACCTTTGCGGGCGCCGTGGGTGGAGATGAAGTAATCCAATACATTCAGACCGCCTTTGAAATTGGACAGAATGGGATTCTCGATGATCTCGCTGCCCGTCGAACCCGATTTCCTCGGCTTGGCCATCAGACCCCTGATACCGGCCAGCTGCTTGATCTGCTGCTTGCTGCCGCGCGCTCCGGAATCCAGCATCATATACACCGAGTTGAATCCCTGCTTGTCGGAGCTTAGCTCGGAGATCAGGGTCTCGGTGATCCTGGTATCCACACGCGACCAGATGTCCACGATCTGGTTATAGCGTTCGTTGTTCGTGATCAGACCCATATTGTAGTTGTCCCACACTTCGTCTACTTCGCCTTTCGCACTGTCCAGCAGCTGTTCCTTCGTATCGGGAATGATCAGGTCGTTGATGTTGAACGATAATCCTCCGCGGAAGGCCATCCGGAATCCCAGCTGCTTGATATCGTCGAGGAATTTCACCGTCTTCGGAATATTCGTCCATTTAATGATATTACCGATGATCTCGCGAAGCGATTTCTTCGTCAGCAGCGCATTCACGAATCCGACTTCGATGGGCACGTTCTGGTTGAACAGGACCCGTCCGACCGTCGTTTCCAGCAGCTTGTTTTCCAGTTGATCCTGGCTACTGCGTACGTGCGTCTTTACTTTTATATATGCGTGCAGATCGACCCTGCCCTCATTATAGGCGATGATGACCTCTTCGGCGCTGTAGAAGATCTTCCCTTCTCCCTTGACCTTTTCGGTAGCCGTCGACCGCTTGCCCTTCGTGATATAGTACAATCCAAGCACCATGTCCTGTGAAGGCAGGGTGATGGGCGTACCGTTCTGAGGATTCAGGATATTGTGCGAAGACAGCATCAACAGCTGAGCCTCAAGGATCGCCGCACTACTCAGCGGCACGTGCACGGCCATCTGGTCACCGTCGAAGTCGGCGTTGAATGCCGTACAGACAAGCGGGTGCAGCTGAATAGCCTTGCCTTCGATCAGCTTCGGCTGGAAGGCCTGGATCGAGAGCCTGTGCAGCGTCGGGGCCCGGTTCAGCATCACCGGGTGACCCTTCAAAATATTCTCGAGGATATCCCAAACGATAGCCTCTTTCTTATCGACCAGTTTTCTCGCGCTTTTCACCGTTTTGACGATGCCACGCTCGATCAGCTTGCGGATGATGAACGGTTTGAACAGCTCGGCGGCCATGTCCTTGGGCAGACCGCATTCGTGCAGCTTCAGCTCGGGACCGACCACGATGACGCTACGGCCGGAGTAGTCGACACGTTTACCGAGCAGGTTCTGACGGAAACGGCCCTGTTTGCCTTTCAGCACGTCGCTCAGCGACTTCAGCGCGCGACCGCCCTCGGCCTTCACGGCGTTGGACTTACGGCTGTTGTCGAACAGGGAATCGATCGCTTCCTGCAGCATGCGCTTTTCGTTTCGAAGGATGACCTCGGGCGCCTTGATCTCCAACAAACGCTTCAGACGGTTGTTGCGGATGATCACCCGGCGGTACAGGTCATTGAGATCCGAAGAGGCAAACCTGCCCCCGTCCAACGGCACCAACGGCCGCAATTCCGGAGGAATAACAGGTATATATTGCATCACCATCCATTCGGGACGGTTCGTGATCCGGGAATTGGCATCGCGGAAAGCTTCCACGACACTGAGACGCTTCAGCGCATCGGCCTTACGTTGTTGGGAGGTCTCGTTCGCCGCGGCATTCCGCAGATCGAAGGAGAGTTGATCGAGCTCGATCCGCTCCAGCAGATCGTGTACGGCTTCGGCGCCCATCTTGGCGATGAACTTTGCAGGATCCTCGTCGGGAAGATACTGGTTGTCCTTGGGCAGCGTGTCCAGGATCTCCAGGTATTCTTCTTCCGTCAGCAGATCGCCGTAATTCTGCCCTTTGTCCGTGCGGATGCCAGGCTGTATCACCACATAGCGCTCATAATAGATGATGCTTTCCAGTTTCTTGGAACTCATCCCAAGCAGATAGCCGATCTTGTTGGGAAGAGACTTGAAATACCAGATGTGAACGACAGGCACCACCAGTTTGATGTGGCCCATCCGCTCACGCCTGACCTTTTTCTCCGTTACCTCCACGCCGCAACGGTCGCACACGATACCCTTGTAGCGGATGCGCTTGTATTTGCCGCAGGCACATTCGTAATCCTTCACGGGACCGAATATGCGCTCGCAGAACAAGCCGTCCCTTTCGGGCTTGTATGTGCGGTAGTTGATGGTCTCCGGCTTCAAAACCTCGCCATAGCTCCTTTCAAGGATGCTGTCAGGGGAAGCTAGACCGATAGTGATTTTGGAAAAAGTGGCTCTGGGACGATTTTCTTTTTTGATAGCCATATTGCAATTATGCGGTTTTTATCTAATTCTAACCCATTGTATACCAAAAGGATATCCCTCCCCAGGTTACCAGGGAGCCGACAATTTTCACCTATTAGTATGCTGTTGGGCCCAAATCAAGGAGGGCAAAGGTACGAATTTTATCCCAACAAAATTATATTTTACAATGCCTTGACGGTTCCAGCCGCGGCGGTCCGGCGGGCGGCACCTCCACCGCACCCTTATACTAAATGCTAAAATTAAACCATTGATTATGACCACATTCCGCCATCGCTCGCCAAAGCCGGCGGAAAATTATGCTCTTCTTGTCCCATTCAGGAATTTCTCCCGGATCACATCCTGCACCGGCACATTCCGGATCTTGCTTTCGAGCCACGATATGATATCGAGGTACATGAAGGCCCTCGTCTCGAACCGGTTCTTTTCATATCCCTGCAGCCTCTCCAGCAACCGTTCGAATTCGGGCCGTACGCGTTCGGGTGAGAGATTGAACGATTTGCGCAGGAACCGGAAGATCTCCTCTTCCACCAGGCTGAGGTTTCCCATTTTGGCCATGAACCGGTAAACGGATTTGATCAGGTATTCCAGCAGCTGAAAATTCCCCAGCTCGTAATGCGCGATCAGGTGCAGCAGCCGGGAATAGCACTGCAGATCGGTCCGGAGATCCACCTTCCAGTTGATTATCTTATTCAGGTAGTCGATCGTCGCCCCGTAATCTCCGCTCCCGAAATAGAGACAGGCGATCTTGTAATAAAATACAAGTATGCGATGCCGGTCGAGATAGATCCAGTACTCTTTCAGCTTGTCTTCGATATACGGCACCAGCTCCAGCCCATCGGTAAACGTGCCGTCGATAAAATGCTGGTTGATCTTCGAGATATACAGGTAGACGAAGGTCTGTATCCGGTTGTTCACGTTGTTGCGGACAATGTCCGACTCCGAAAAGGCCTCAAAGTGTCTCAGGGTCTCGCTGAATTTCTGTTCATTCAGCAGATCGAAATGCGCCCCGAGCAGGTTATGCATCCCTTTGATATAATGCGAGGTCTCTACCGCCAGCATATACGGCTCTTTTTCGAAAAGATCCACCCATTTTTGCGTGTACCGGTAATACAGCAGAAAATCCTGCCGGATATAGGCATACCAGGAGAAGCTTTGATACTGATACAGCTTCTCATAAAATCCCTGGCACTGGCTTAGGTTGGGCGGCATATTCCTTTCGAAGAATTCCTGCACCGCAGCCTCATCGTTCTCATTCCTCGCCACCCCATTACGGATATACCAGCTGTATAGTTCCAGCGAAAGATTGGACAGCTGACTGATCACCGCGAGGCGGTCATTCACCTCATTCAATTCGCCTGCCAGCTGATCGGCCCTGTCCTGCATGCTCCGCGTGATATGAAGCGATTCGATCGTTTTCTCGAAAAACAGTATCTGCATTAAGAACGTCAGCTGATTCTTCGCCTTGGCTGCTTCCTTGATACGGTCCAGCGTCCGCAGGCTTTGCAGATAGAGTCCTTTGTTATATAAGATCCTGGCAAAATCCAGCTGCTCATGTAACTGAATATCAATGTTTTCTTCCTGCCTGATCAGGCGCAGGCTGGAAAGGATCTCGCGGTACAGGTGAGCCTTGGCGTTCGACAGCTGTTGCTTGAGTAAGTTTTTGTTTTTATTTAACAATTGGGCCTCATCATAATCTTCCATCTTGTCGATGGCGTCGAATAGCTGAATGCTCTTCAGATTCTCACTGCTGGAATTTCTCTTGATATAGAGCTTGAAATTCCGTTTTTCGGATTTTTCCAGCGATTTTATCAGTTGGAACAATGCGTCTGAGGATCGGTTGGGCATCGTAATTTAAAATTGTAAAACCCTTGCCTGTAGCGGGTTTTGGTCGGTTTACCCCCCATTAAGGCGCGTAAAAAGACCGGGATTATGATTTTAAGGCGAATTTAAACAAAGCTAAATTTATTCTCCTTTATATAACATTACTCACATGACTGACCAAAGAATCTTCATCTTCGATACCACCCTCCGCGACGGGGAACAGGTTCCGGGCTGTAAGCTCGACACCACCGAAAAGATCGAACTGGCCCTGAGGCTGGAGGCGCTCGGTGTCGACATCATCGAGGCCGGTTTCCCTATCTCCAGCCCCGGTGATTTTCATTCCGTGCAGGAGATAGCCCGAAAGGTCAGGAACGCCACGGTCTGCGGTCTGAGCCGTGCCGTTCAAAAAGATATCGAAGTAGCCGCGGAGGCGCTCAAACCGGCTCAACGCCCACGCATACACACCGGCATCGGGACCTCCGATTCACACATAAAGGCCAAATTCAATGCCAGTCGCGATGAGATACTCGCGCGGGCGGTCCAGGCGGTCAAATGGGCGAGAAACTTCGTAGACGACGTCGAATTCTACGCCGAGGATGCAGGCCGGACCGACAACGATTTCCTTGCCCGCGTTATCGAAGCGGTGATTACCGCAGGAGCGACTGTGGTGAACATACCCGATACGACCGGTTACTGCCTCCCCGACCAATACGGCGAGAAGATCGCTTTCCTGGTCAACAAGGTGCCCAATATCGACAAGGCCATCATTTCCTGTCATTGCCATAACGACCTGGGCCTGGCAACGGCCAATTCGATCGCCGGCATCCGCAAAGGCGCCCGCCAGATCGAATGCACCATCAACGGCCTCGGCGAACGCGCGGGAAACACTTCGCTCGAAGAAGTGGTCATGATCATCCGTCAGCATAAAGACCTCGGTTTCTATACCAATATCAGGACGCAGGAACTGAACCCCATGAGCCGTGTCGTATCCGACACGATGCGCATGCCGGTACAGCCCAATAAGGCGATAGTGGGTGCCAATGCCTTTTCGCATTCTTCCGGCATTCACCAGGACGGATTCCTGAAAGATGCCTCCACCTATGAAATCATCAGCCCGGACGAAGTAGGCGCAGAGGGTTCGCGGATCGTGCTCACCGCACGCAGCGGGCGTAGCGCGTTGGCCTTCCGGCTGCAGAAGATCGGTTATTCTTTCAACCGCAACGAAATCGATACGTTGTACCAGCGTTTCCTGCAGGTGGCAGATACCAAAAAAGAAGTAGTGGAAGACGACCTGCACGAGATTGCCAGGGTCTATCGGACTTCCGTCATCGAATTATAATCAAAGCCAATATGCCAAAAACATTATTCGAAAAGATCTGGGACAAACACGTCGTCAAAAAGATCGGGGGCGGTCCGTCCGTGCTTTACATCGACAAACATTTCATCCATGAGGTCACCAGCCCCCAGGCATTCAAAGGGCTCGAGAAACGGGGTGTCGAAGTTTTCCGTCCTCAACAGATAGTGGCTACGGCAGATCACAACGTTCCTACCCTCAACCAGCATCTGCCCATCAAAGAAGAACTTTCGCGCATCCAGGTACAATCGCTGGTAGACAATTGCCGCAAACATCACATCCAATTATACGGTCTCGGCCATCCCTACCAGGGGATCGTTCATGTCATCGGGCCCGAGCTCGGTGTCACCCAACCCGGGATGACCATCGTCTGCGGCGACAGCCATACGTCGACGCATGGCGCCTTTGGCGCGATCGCATTCGGTATCGGGACGTCGGAAGTGGAAATGGTCATGGCCTCGCAATGCCTGCTCCAAAGTAAACCGAAACTGATGCGCATCAATGTCGAAGGGTCGCTTAACAAAGGCGTCACTGCAAAGGATATTATCCTCTACATTATTTCGCAGACGTCGGCCAGCGGCGCCACGGGTTATTTTGTCGAATATGCAGGCTCCGCGATCCGCAGTCTGTCCATGGAAGGACGCATGACGATCTGCAATATGAGCATCGAGATGGGCGCCCGCGGCGGCATGATCGCACCCGATGAAACGACGTTCAGCTATATCGAAGGCCGCGAGTTTGCGCCCAAAGGGGCGGCATGGGACCAGGCGCTCGAAGGTTGGAAACAGCTGTATTCCGACCCCGGCGCGCGTTTCGATAAGGAGGTCGACATCGATGCCGCCGATATCGAACCCATGATCACTTATGGCACCAACCCCGGTATGGGAGTCGGCATCACGGGCCGGATACCCGCTACCGCGGATCCCAAATCGCTCGCATACATGGGTCTCCAGGCGGGCGCAGCCATTAAAGGAAAAAAAGTGGACTACGTCTTCATCGGCAGCTGCACCAACAGCCGGATCGAAGACCTCCGGCTGGTTGCCTCTTTTGTAAAGGGCAGGAAAAAGGCCGACAATGTGGAAGTCTGGATCGTCCCGGGCAGCAAACAGGTGGAAAAACAGGCCATCAGCGAAGGCATCGACAAGGTCTTCGAAGAAGCGGGGTTTCAGTTGCGTCAACCTGGCTGCTCGGCATGCCTGGGGATGAACGAAGACAAAATACCCGCCGGCAAATACTGTATCTCTACCTCGAACCGGAATTTCGAAGGCCGCCAGGGTCCAAATGCCCGAACCCTGTTGGCCAGCCCGCTGACGGCAGCCGTTGCCGCCATCACCGGCGAAGTCGCCGATATCCGGGAGTTTATTTAAACGAAAATCATGTCCAAAGCAATAAATACGATCATTTCCACCGCTGTCCCCCTCAACCTGGAGAACGTCGACACCGATCAGATCATCCCCGCCCGTTTCCTCAAGGCCACTACCCGGGAAGGGTTCGGGGATAACCTGTTTCGCGACTGGCGCTATAACAGCGACAACACCCCGAAAAAAGACTTCGTGCTCAACGACCCTGCGTACAAGGGCAGGGTACTGGTAGCGGGAAAGAACTTCGGTTGCGGCTCGAGCCGCGAACATGCGGCCTGGGCGATCAAGGACGCCGGTTTCGACGTGGTGGTCAGCAGCTTCTTCGCCGACATTTTCAAGAACAACGCGCTGAATAATTTCCTGCTGCCGGTGACCGTCGGCGAGGAGTTCCTGCAGCAATTGTTCCGTGCTGTGGAAAAAGACCCTTCGACCGCCATCAGCGTCGACCTCGCCGCCCAAACGATCGCGCTCGACGGCCGATCCGAAACATTCGACATCGACAATTATAAAAGAACCTGTCTGCTCAACGGCTATGACGACATCGATTACCTGCTCAGCATCCGCAGTGAGATCGAAGCCTTCGAGCGACAGTCCATCAATTAAGCTGTATGCAAAAGAACATTGTAGTCATCGAAGGCGACGGCATCGGCCCCGAAGTAACACGGCAGGCGATCAAGGTGCTGAATGCCGTAGCGCTTGCAGGCGGTCATGAATTCAACTATCGTTATTGCCTGATGGGCGCCTGTGCAATCGACAAAACGGGCAACCCGCTGCCCGACGAAACGATCGAGGCCGCCCTCAATAGCGACGCCATCCTGTTCGGCGCAATCGGTCATCCCAGATACGATAACGACCCGTCCGCGAGAGTACGCCCCGAACAGGGATTGCTCAAATTGCGGAAATCACTGCAGTTGTTTGCCAACATCCGCCCGGTGACCACCTACCCGGCCCTGCAACATCTCTCCCCGCTGAAAGCCAAGATACTCGAAGGCGTCGATTTCGTCATCTTCCGCGAGCTCACGGGCGGCATTTATTTCGGTAAAAAAGAGGTCAGCGAAGACGGCACAAGGGCTTCCGATGACTGCGTCTACTCCCGCGAGGAGATCGAACGCATCGCGCACCTGGCCTTTCAGCAGGCCGGTCAGCGCCGCAAGAAACTGACCCTTGTCGATAAGGCCAATGTGCTGGAGACCTCGCGCCTCTGGCGAAAGGTGGTACAGGAACTCGCGGGGCAATACCCCGATATAAAACTCGATTTCCTGTTCGTCGACAATGCGGCCATGCAAATTATCCTCAATCCGAAGCAATTTGACGTAATTCTTACAGAAAATATGTTCGGCGACATCATCAGCGATGAAGCCAGCGTCATCAGCGGTTCGCTGGGCCTGCTGCCCTCCGCATCCATCGGCAAAGGCTCCGCGCTTTTCGAACCCATTCACGGTTCCTATCCCGCAGCGGCAGGCAAAGACATCGCCAACCCGCTTGGCAGCATCCTGTCCGCAGCGATGCTGCTCGATCACATCGGATTACACGCCGACGCGGCGGGAGTGCGCGAGGCCGCCAACTGGACACTGCAGAATGGCTTCGTAACCAAAGATATCGACCCCATCAATTTCTATTTTACCTCTACGATAGGCGAGTTGATCAGCGACTACGTCAGCGGTAAGATCCCGGGCGACATCCATAAGGGAAATATAGAGCTGAGAAAGTCGACGATCATATAGATCGCGCGAGGCAAAAGCCCGAAGGCGCCAGGGCGGACCACGGGTCCGCCGGCCGAAGGCCCATCGTTAGTCGTTTGCGCCGAAGGGCTTATTTTTTGGGAAAAGCCCGAAGGCGCAAAATAGTTCTTTGTTTTTTCATAAGGCGGACGTATATTCGTGCTATGAAAGCATCCTTCATCATGTCGATTATTGTGGTGGTGATTATTATTCCTGTCATTCAGGGAGGAGGATGCTAGTATCTAAAAAGACGAATAATTTAATACAGCGACCCGCCTCCCGAGGCGGGTCGCTCATTTTTATCATATGGCATCCTATTATAACGATCAAACCATTCTCTGGCTCGACGGCGAGTTCCTGAAAGCCTCGGAGGCAAAGACCGACCTGTACAGTCAGTCGCTACATTACGGTTATGCTGCCTTCGAAGGCATTCGCTCTTACCGCACCGCGGAGGGCCAAACGAAGATATTCAAGGCTACAGAACACTTCGACAGGCTTCAGCGCTCTGCCGCTGCGCTCAATATGCCTTACCGTTATACGGCAGCAGAGCTCATCATGGCCACCTATGAAGTCCTCGGGCGCAACGGGCTCCAGGACGCCTATGTCCGTCCTGTCGTCTATGCTCCCGCCAATATGAGCTTCAATCCGAACACGTCATCCTTCACCGTCATACAGGCCTGGGAGATGGCGCCCTTCCTCGGCGAAAAGCTCCTTCGCGTCATGACGTCCTCCTTTCAACGGCCGAACCCGAAAGGATTCAGGATCGAAGCCAAGGCAGCTGGCCATTATGTCAATTCGATCATGGCCAGCCAGGAAGCCAAGGCAAAAGGCTTCGACGAAGCCCTGCTCACCGATATGAACGGGTATGTGGCCGAAGGTCCCGGCGCCAATATGTTCTTCGAAAAAGACGGACGGCTGTACACTCCTGCCGCCGGCAATATCCTGCCGGGCATTACCCGCGCGACCGTTCTGGAACTGTGCGAACAGCTGGATATCCCCGTCGAAGAAGGCCGCTACACGCCCGACGATCTGAAAAAGGCCGACACCGCCTTTTTCTGCGGCACCGCCGCCGAAGTCATCGGCTGGGAATCCATCGACGACCACCCATTCCCCCTGCCCTGGAAAGAAACGATCAGCCGCCGGATACAACAGGCATATAAAGACCTCGTAATCGAAAAAACTACACAGCCAGCATGGAATTGAATAAATATAGCAAGACACTCACACAAGACAGCACCCAACCCGGGGCACAGGCCATGCTATACGGACTGGGACTCAAGGACGAAGACTTCGCCAAGGCCCAGGTCGGTATCGTTTCCATGGGCTACGACGGCAACACGTGCAACATGCATCTCAACGACCTCGCACAGATCGTGAAAAAAGGAGTTTGGAAAGAGGACCTTGTAGGTTTCATCTTCAATACCATCGGTGTCAGCGACGGCATGGCCAACGGTACCGACGGCATGCGCTATTCCCTGGTCAGCCGCGACGTGATCGCCGACTCGATCGAAGCGGTCTGCGGCGCCCAATACTACGACGGGCTCATCGCCCTTCCCGGTTGCGACAAGAATATGCCCGGCTGCGTGATGGCCATGGGACGTCTCAATCGCCCCGCCATCATGGTCTACGGCGGCACCATCGCCCCCGGTCACTATAAAGGACAAGACCTCAATATCGTCTCCGCATTCGAAGCACTTGGACAAAAGATCGCCGGCAAGCTGACCGAAGCCGATTTCAAGGGCATAGTGATGAACTCCTGTCCCGGGGCGGGCGCCTGCGGCGGTATGTACACCGCCAATACCATGGCCGCCGCCATCGAAGCGCTCGGTATGACCCTTCCTTACTCCTCTTCCAACCCTGCCCTCAGCCCCGAGAAGAAAGACGAATGCATTGCCGCCGGAAAAGCTGTCCGCCACCTGCTGGAAAAAGATATCAAACCGCGGGATATCATGACCCGTAAGGCATTCGAGAACGCCATCACTACCATCATGGTCCTCGGCGGAAGCACAAATGCCGTTCTCCACCTGATCGCCATGGCTAAAAGCGTAGGCGTGTCGATCACGCAGGACGATTTCCAGGTCATCAGCAACCGCATACCGGTGCTGGCTGATTTCAAACCCAGCGGGAAATACCTCATGCAGGACCTGCACGAACACGGCGGTCTGCCTTCGGTGATGAAATACCTCCTCGAAAAAGGTCTTCTCCATGGCGACTGCCTCACCGTGACCGGCAAGACCCTGGCCGAAAATCTCAGGAACATTCCGGAGCTCGATTTCAAAAAGCAGGATATCATCTACCCGCTGGAAAAACCTATCAAGGCCACGGGTCATCTTCAGATTCTCTATGGCAACCTGGCGGAAGGCGGCAGCGTCGCCAAGATCAGCGGCAAGGAAGGCGAACGCTTCGAAGGCCCCGCCCGCGTGTTCGACGGCGAACACGAATTGATCGCCGGAATCAATTCCGGCAAGATCAGGGCCGGCGACGTCGTCGTCATCCGTTATGTCGGACCCAAAGGAGCGCCCGGAATGCCAGAGATGCTCAAACCCACTTCCGCACTCATCGGCGCCGGTCTGGGTAAAAGCGTGGCCCTCATCACCGACGGACGTTTCAGCGGCGGGACCCATGGCTTCGTGATCGGTCATATCACACCCGAGGCCAGCGAAGGCGGGGCGCTCGCGTTCATCCACGACGACGATACCATCGAGCTCGACGCGGTGAAGAACACCATCACACTCAAGGTCAGCGATGCCGACCTTGCCGAACGAAAAGCCGCCTGGAAAAAACCGGCCCCGAAAGCCACCAACGGTCTCCTGTTCAAATATGCCCGGCAAGTGAAGACCGCTGCCGAAGGCTGTGTAACCGATGAAATCTGATTTTCCACCGGCCCCGGCCGGAGGACCATACAAAAATAAAGTATATGAGCAACGTAACAGCAACTCCCAGGGCCACTTCGAAATCCAAACCATCCCCCGCATCCGCGGAGGCGGTGGCGCGGGAGTTGACCGGCTCGCAGGCAGTCCTCGAAGCCTTTCTCGCCGAAGGCGTTGACACCATCTTCGGCTATCCGGGCGGAGCGATCATGCCCATCTATGACGCCCTCTATGACTACCGCGACCGTCTCAACCACATCCTCGTCCGTCATGAACAGGGAGGCATACACGCCGCACAGGGCTACGCAAGGACCAGCGGCCGCACCGGCGTCGTTTTCGCCACCAGCGGCCCGGGCGCAACCAACCTCGTCACCGGTCTTGCCGATGCCATGATCGACAGCACTCCCGTCGTGTGTATCACCGGCCAGGTGTTCGCACACCTGCTGGGCACGGACGCTTTCCAGGAAACCGACGTGATCAATATCACTACCCCGGTCACCAAATGGAATTACCAGGTCACCGACGCGACGGAGATCCCCGCCGTTCTCGCAAAAGCATTTTACATCGCCGGCAGCGGCCGTCCGGGGCCGGTGCTCATCGATATCACGAAGAATGCCCAGCTCCAGAAGTTCAATTATGAAGGTTACGAGAAATGTCAGCATATCCGCAGCTACCGGCCCAAACCCATTGTCCGCAAGGAATATGTCGCCGAAGCTGCCCGGTTGATCAATGAATCGCAACGCCCCTTCATCCTCTTCGGCCAGGGCGTGATCCTGGGCGGCGCCGAAAAAGAATTCCGCGCCTTCGTGGAAAAAAGCGGTATCCCCGCGGCATGGACGATCCTCGGGCTAAGCGCCCTGCCGACAGACCACCCGCTGAATGTCGGTATGCTGGGCATGCACGGTAACTATGGCCCCAATCTCCTGACCAATGACTGCGATATCCTGATCGCCGTGGGGATGCGTTTCGATGACCGTGTCACCGGCCGGCTCGATAAATATGCCAAACAGGCAAAGGTGATCCATCTCGATATCGACCCCTCGGAGATCGACAAGAATGTAAAGGCCACGGTGCCCGTCTGGGGGGACTGCAAGGAGACGCTCCCCTTGCTGACCGAAGCGATCACCCAAAAGGCTCACCCCGAATGGTTGCAACGATTCAAAGAAGCCTATAAACAGGAAGACGAGGCGGTGATCCATGACGAATTGAATCCGGAATCGGATACCCTGACGATGGGCGAGGTGATGAAGGTCCTCAACGAACTTACCGGAGGCAACGCCGTCGTCGTGACGGACGTGGGCCAGCACCAGATGGTAGCCTGCCGGTATGCGCATTTCAATCAGTCCAGGAGCAATGTCACCTCCGGCGGCCTGGGCACCATGGGATTCGGTCTACCCGCGGCAATCGGTGCAAAATACGGAGCACCCGATCGGACGGTAGTGGCTGTTATCGGTGACGGCGGCTTCCAGATGACCCTCCAGGAACTGGGAACCATCATGCAGTTCGGCGCAGAAGTCAAGATCCTTATCCTCAACAACCGGTTCCTCGGAATGGTCCGTCAGTGGCAGCAACTCTTCCACGACAAACGCTATTCCTTCGTCGATATCACCAGCCCCGACTTCGTCATGCTGGCCAGGGCCTACCACATCGAAGGTCAAAGCGTCACCGACAGAAAAGACCTGCACGGCGCCCTGAAAACAATGCTCGAACACAAGGGTTCCTATCTGCTGGAAGTATTCACCGGAAAAGAGAACAACGTCTTCCCGATGGTACCCCAGGGTTGCAGCGTCAGCGAAATACGTCTTAAATAATGATGGCTATGACAACAACCTGGAACGCCAACTGCTACGACGAAAAACATGCTTTCGTCTTTAAATACGGCGAAGACGTCGTCCGCCAGTTGTCCCCCCGTCCCGGAGAAAGGATCCTCGACCTGGGCTGCGGAACGGGCTACCTGACCAACCTGATCGCACAGGCAGGAGCCAGGGTCACCGGCATCGACAGTTCCAGCTCCATGGTCGAAAGGGCGAAGGCCGCCTATCCCGACCTGGACTTCAGGGTCCTTTCGGCTACCGAAATGCACTTCGACGAGCCCTTTGACGCCGTTTTCTCCAACGCCACCCTGCACTGGATACTTGATAAAGAGATCGCTATCGACCATATTTACCATGCCCTTCGGCCCGGTGGCCGGCTGGTGCTCGAAATGGGCGGCAAGGGCAACGTAGAAGATATTATCGTAGCCACCCGCAAGGTGCTCACCCGCCACAACCATTTCCAAAATGCCGCAAAACAGGTTTGGTACTTTCCTTCTCTCGGCGAATACACCACCCTGCTCGAAAAACGCGGCTTCCAGATCAAATATGCCTCGCATTTCGACCGGCCCACGAAACTGCAGGACACCGACAGCGGCCTCAAAGACTGGATCAAGATGTTCGGCAACGCCTTCTTCCAGGACATTTCCGCTACCGACGAGAGCAACATCCTCGAAGAGATCCAGGAGACGATCCGCCCGACCAGCTACCGCAACCACTCGTGGTATGCAGATTATAAAAGATTGAGAATCGAAGCGATTAAATTATAAGAAATGAGTAAGCAAGAATTCACCATCACCGTCTACACGGAAAACCAGGTCGGCCTGATCAACCGCATCGCCATCCTGTTCTCGCGGCGAAAGATCAATATCGAAAGCCTGAATACGTCGCCCTCGGAAGTGCCGGGAATTCACCGTTTCACGATCGTGATCAATGAGACGGAAGACGTAGTACGCAAGCTCTGTCGCCAATTGGAGAAGCAGATAGAGATCCTGAAAGCTTATTACAATACCAACGACGAGATCATCTGGCAGGAGTTGGCGCTGTATAAGGTGCCCACCGACGAGATCGCCGAAAAGGTGAAGGTCGAACGCCTTCTCCGCGAGTACGGAGCACGCGCCGTCGTGATCCGCAAGGACTATACGGTCTTCGAGACGACAGGGCAGCGCGAAGAGATCGAACGTCTCGTGGAAGTGCTCGAACCCTACGGGCTCATCGAGTTCGTCCGAAGCGCACGCGTAGCCATTATCAAGGAAAGCGCCGGTTTCCATGAAAAGCTGAAGGATTTCGAACGCACCGAGCCCGGCGAGGAGGTCATCGAAAATGAGTATCTCAACCAACAGGACAAGGTCTTCAGCATGTAATTAACAACCAATCACAAACAAACAAATAACAATGGCAAAATTAAATTTCGGGGGCGTAGAAGAGAACGTAGTTACCCGCGAGGAATTTCCCCTCTCCAGGGCCCAACAAGTACTAAAAAGCGAAACCATCGCCGTCATCGGTTATGGTGTCCAGGGCCCCGGCCAGGCGCTCAACCAAAAAGACAACGGCATCAACGTCATAGTCGGTCAACGCAAGAACTCGAAGACCTGGGATAAGGCAGTCCGCGACGGTTTCGTCCCCGGCGAGACCCTTTTCGAGATCGAGGAAGCGCTGAAACGCGGCACCATCATCTGCTATCTCCTCAGCGACGCCGCCCAGATCCAACTGTGGCCTACGGTAAAAAAGCACCTGACGCCCGGCAAAGCGCTCTATTTTTCCCACGGATTTGGGATCACCTTCAATGAACAAACGGGTATCCTGCCTCCCAAGGATGTAGATGTTTTCCTCGTGGCCCCAAAAGGCTCCGGCACATCGCTTCGCCGGATGTTCCTGCAAGGTCGGGGTCTCAACAGCAGCTATGCCATCTTCCAGGACGCAACAGGAAAGGCCAAAGAACGCGTCATTGCGCTCGGCATCGCCGTCGGAAGCGGCTACCTGTTCGAAACGGATTTCCGCAAAGAAGTCTTCAGCGATCTCACCGGCGAACGCGGCACCCTCATGGGCGCCATCCAGGGCATCTTCGCCGCGCAGTATGAAGTCCTGCGGAAGAAAGGCCATACACCTTCGGAAGCTTTTAACGAAACGGTGGAAGAACTTACCCAATCCCTGATGCCCCTCGTAGCCGAAAATGGTATGGACTGGATGTATGCCAACTGCTCCACGACTGCCCAGCGCGGCGCGCTCGACTGGTGGAAAAAATTCCGCGATGCCACCCTTCCTGTATTCAACGAGCTGTACGAAAGCGTGGCCGCCGGAAAGGAATCCCAAAGAAGCATCGACTCCAACAGCCAGCCCGACTACCGCGAAAAACTCGAGGCCGAACTGAAAGAACTCCGCGAAAGCGAACTGTGGCAGGCAGGTAAAACCGTCCGCAGCCTTCGTCCCGAAAATCAACCCGTGGGGACCACACAAAAATCTACGAAAAGTGAACCCGTTACACACTAATATGGATCCCAACTCCGACGCCAAGGTCTCGGGGCCCGGTCTCAAGCCGGGCCCGCGCGGCTGGGACCTGGATTTCCATGCGGCGGCGGAACGACTCAGCAAGGTCGTTCATCGTACCCCGCTTACCTACAACCATGCGCTCTCGAAAAGATATGATTGCCGCGTGTATCTGAAACGCGAAGACCTCCAGGTCGTCCGCTCCTACAAACTGCGGGGCGCCTACAATATGATGGTCAGTCTTCCGGTTGACCAGTTGCAAAAGGGCGTCGTCTGCGCCAGCGCCGGCAATCACGCACAGGGCTTCGCCTACTCCTGTCACCGTCTCGGTGTCAAAGGCGTCGTATTCATGCCCATCATCACTCCCCGCCAAAAGGTCGACCAGACCAGGATGTTCGGGGAGAACAATATCGAGATCGTCCTCACCGGCGATACCTTCGACGACTGCGCCGTGGCAGCGCGCCGCTTTACCGAAGAAAAGGGTATGACCTTTATCCCGCCCTTCGAAGACCTGCGCATCATCGAAGGCCAGGGCACCGTTGCAGTCGAGATCCTCGAAGACCTACCCCAGGGGGACGCCCGGGGCATCGACTATCTTTTCGTCCCTGTCGGCGGAGGCGGTCTCGCTTCCGGCGTAGGCTCGTATTTTAAAACGTTTTCCCCGCAAACCAAAGTCATCGGTCTCGAACCCGAAGGCGCTCCGTCCATGGTCGCCGCCTTCCGTGCGGGGCACACGGTATCGCTCGATAAGATCGACCGCTTCATCGATGGCGCCGCCGTCAAGCGCGTCGGCGATCTCACCTACTCCATCTGCCGCGAAGTCCTCGATGGAATGACCACCGTGCCCGAAGGCCGCGTCTGCTCTACCATACTCCGGTTATACAACGAGAATGCCATCGTGGTCGAACCCGCCGGCGCCCTCAGTATTGCCGCGCTGGACGACTACGCAGCTGTCATAAAAGGTAAAGTGGTCGTGTGCATCGTCAGCGGCAGCAACAACGATATCGACCGGATGCAGGAAATAAAGGAACGATCGCTTCAATATGAAGGACTGAAACATTATTTCCTTATCACCTTTGCCCAACGCCCCGGAGCGCTGAAAGAATTTGTGAACCATGTCCTGGGCCCGAATGACGACATCACCCGGTTTGAATACATGCAGAAGCATAACAAAGAGACGGGCCCTGCCCTCGTAGGTATCGAACTGTCCGCAAAAGAGGATTATCAGGCCCTGATCGCCAACCTGTCGAAATTCAATATCACCTATACCGAGCTGAACAAAGACGATACCCTTTTCGGCTACCTGGTGTGAATAAATCCACCATTTCAGTGGACAACAATTTTTAACGAAAAAACAGGTATTTTTGCTTTTTTTCGTAACTTCATACGGGTACTTCGCGTTCTTGCCATAGAAAAATCCAAAAAAAAGAGCATTTTTTTGAATAACGTCTAATATTGCTGAGTGAACATGACCGACAATGGCTTATACTCTCCTGAGTTTGAACGCGATGCGTGTGGTATCGGATTTGTCGCCAACATCAAGAGCCACAAATCCCATCAGATCGTCTCCGATGCGCTGACGATCCTGGAGAACATGGAACATCGGGGTGCATGCGGCTGCGAGAACAACACCGGTGACGGCGCCGGCATCATGATCCAGACCCCCCACGAATTCTTTTTCGACGAATGCGTGCGGCTGGGCATCCATCTCCCTCCCTACGGAAAATATGGTGTAGGCATGCTCTTCTTTCCGCGCGACATCCGGTTAAAAGAAGAATGCCGCGATATCTTCGGCCGCAGCGCAGAAAAACTGGGTCTGGAGATCCTCGGCTATCGCAAGGTGCCGGTCAATCCCGACAACATCGGCGCTTCCGCCTTGTCGGTCGAACCGGAGATGGAACAGGTCTTCATCGCCTGCCCCGATCATCTCAAACAACCCGATGACTTCGAACGAAAGCTCTTCCTGCTGCGCAACTACGCCAGCCACACGATCAACAACACGGTAAAAAAAGATGCCATCGGCTTCTATGTGGCCTCGATGTCTTATAAGACCGTCGTCTACAAGGGTCAGCTCACCAGTCACCAGGTCCGCGACTATTTCCCCGATCTCAGCAACAAACGGGTCGTGTCGGCCTTCGGCCTCATCCATTCCCGTTTCGCTACCAATACATTTCCGTCGTGGCGCCTGGCACAGCCCTTCCGTTTCATAGCGCATAACGGCGAGATCAATACGCTACAAGGGAATCTCAACTGGCTAAAGACCAGCGAAAAAGGTTTTATCACTCCCTATTTTACGAAGGAAGAGATGGACATGCTCCTGCCCATCATCTCGGAAGGCCAGTCCGACTCCGCCTGTCTCGACAATGTTATCGAGCTGCTGACGCTCTGCGGACGGTCCCTGCCCCATGTCATGATGATGCTCATCCCCGAAGCCTGGGACGGCAACGACCAGATGGACCCGGTGAAAAAAGCATTCTACGAATTCCACGCGTCGATCATGGAACCCTGGGATGGTCCCGCTTCCATTTCCTTTACCGACGGCAGGATCATCGGCGCGACGCTCGACCGTAACGGTCTCCGGCCTTCACGCTATTGCGTCACGAAAGACAACCGCGTGATCATGGCCTCGGAAACCGGTGTCCTGCCAGTCGATCCCTCGCTGATCATCGAAAAAGGACGTCTCCAGCCCGGCAAGATGTTCATCGTCGACCTGGAACAGGAACGCATCATCAGCGACGACGAGCTGAAATCGCGCATCTGCTCTCAAAAACCTTACGCCGAGTGGCTGAACAAATACAAGATCCGCATGGATGAGCTGCCCGAGCCCCGCGTAGCCTTCACCCATCTCGAACACGAACAGATCTTCAAATACCAGAAAGCATTCGGCTATACCACCGAAGACCTCGATACCCTCATCGCACCAATGTGTCTCGACGGCAAAGAGCCCGTCGGCTCGATGGGCACAGATGTACCGCTGGCCGTCCTCAGCGACCAGCCGCAACACCTCAGCAGCTATTTCAAACAGCTGTTCGCACAGGTCACCAATCCTCCTATCGACCCCATCCGCGAAAGACTCGTCATGTCCCTGGCGAGCTTCGTCGGCGGCAACGCCAATCTCCTCGCGGAAGACCCGCTCGCCTGTCATAGCGTGGCGCTCCCTCAGCCTGTGCTCAGCAATCACGATCTCGAAAAGATCCGCAGCATCGACACGGGCATCTTCCAGGCCAAGACATTACAAACTTATTTCCGCGCCGACGGTAAACCCGGTTCGCTGCAGGCCGGTCTCGACCGCCTATGCCGCTATGCCGTAGATGCCGTGGAAGACGGTTTCGAAGTTCTCATCCTCACGGACAGGGCCATCGATTCCGACCACGCTCCCATGCCCTCGCTGCTGGCCTGCTCGGCAGTCCATCACCACCTTATCCGCAAAGGATACCGGGGTCAGGTCGGCATCATCGTAGAAGCAGGCGATGTCTGGGAAGTGCACCATTTCGCCTGTCTCATCGGATTTGGCGCCACCGCTATCAACCCCTATCTCGCATTGTCGGGCATCCGCGACATGAAGCTCAGCGGCCGGCTCGAAACGCCCCTCGACGCGGAGATGCTGAAAAAGAATTACACCAAGGCGATCTGCGACGGCCTCCTCAAGGTCTTCTCGAAAATGGGCATCTCGACCCTGCAATCCTACCAGGGTGCGCAGATCTTCGAGATCGTTGGATTGAATCGTTCCGTAGTTGACCGATACTTCACGGGCGCCACCTCCCGCATCGGGGGCATGGGACTCGACGAGATCGCCAGCGAAGTGCTCGCTAAACATTTCTTTGCCTTCAGCCGCAAGGACATCCCCGTCGAACGTCTGCCTGCCGGCGGCATTTATCAATGGAAAAGAAAGGGCGAGTTCCATCTCTTCAACCCGAACACGGTCCATCTGCTGCAGTACTCGACACGGACAAACGACTACAATACGTTCAAGAAATATTCCCGGCTGGTCAACGAACAAAGCGAAAAGGCCGCCACTCTGCGCAGCCTGCTCACATTCCGGCGTAACCGTCCCTCCATTCCTATCGATGAAGTGGAGTCGGCGTCAACTATTTACCGGCGTTTTGCCACCGGGGCAATGTCCTTCGGCTCCATATCGCATGAAGCCCACTCCACCCTCGCCATCGCCATGAACCGTCTCGGCGGAAAAAGCAATACCGGCGAAGGCGGCGAAGATGAAATGCGGTATGAACCGCTGCCCAACGGCGACTCCATGCGCTCGGCGATCAAACAGGTGGCCTCCGCCCGTTTCGGCGTCACCAGCTATTATCTCACCATGGCCGACGAACTGCAGATAAAGATGGCTCAGGGTGCGAAACCCGGTGAAGGCGGCCAGCTCCCGGGTCATAAGGTGGACGAATGGATCGGCAAGGTCAGGCACTCCACGCCCGGAGTGGGTCTGATCTCCCCGCCGCCACATCACGATATCTATTCGATCGAGGACCTGGCGCAGCTGATCTTCGATCTGAAGAATTCCAACCGGGCGGCCCGCATCAGTGTCAAGCTGGTATCAAAAGCAGGTGTCGGTACGATCGCCGCCGGTGTTGCCAAAGCAAAATCGGATGTCATCCTCATCTCCGGACACGATGGCGGTACAGGTGCCTCGCCATTGAGCTCGATCCGTCATGCCGGTCTGCCCTGGGAACTCGGTCTCGCAGAATCCCACCAGACCCTCGTCCGCAACAAGCTCCGCAGCCGCGTCGTCCTCCAGGCGGACGGCCAGTTAAAGACGGGCAGGGACGTCGCTATCGCCACGTTACTGGGCGCCGAAGAATGGGGGCTCGCCACCACTGCGCTCGTCGTGGAAGGCTGCATCCTCATGCGCAAATGTCATCTCAATACCTGCCCCGTCGGCGTGGCCACACAGGACCCCGAGCTGCGCAAACGGTTTGCCGGAGACGCCGAACATGTGGTCAATTTCTTCAAATTCATTACGCAGGAATTGCGCGAGATCATGGCAGATCTCGGTTTCCGTACCATCGATGAAATGGTAGGCCAGGTCGACAGCCTCCAGGTCCGCGAGAACATAGACCACTGGAAATACAGCAAGCTCGACCTCTCCCCCATCTTATACAAGGAACCGGCATCGCTCTATACGGGTCTTCACAAACAGGAAGAACAGGACCATGGTCTGAGCAATGTCCTCGACTGGAAATTGTTGGAGGCCGCGAGGCCCGCGCTCGAACACCGCCAAAAAGTCTTCGCGGCTTTCTCTATCCGCAATACCGATCGCACGGTCGGCACCATCCTCTCCAATGAGATATCGAAAAGATACAAGGGAGAGGGCCTGCCCGAAGATACGCTTCATTTCAAGTTCACCGGTACCGCGGGCCAAAGCTTCGGCGCCTTCAATACCCGGGGAGTAAGCCTCGAGTTGGAGGGTGATGCCAACGACTATTTCGGTAAGGGCCTATCCGGCGCGCGTCTGACCGTTTACCCATCACAGGATGCCGGTTTCGTTCCGGAAGAGAACAGCATCATCGGCAATGTGGCCTTCTATGGCGCTACCTCGGGCGAGGCCTTTATCCGCGGCAAGGCTGGTGAACGCTTCGCCGTGCGCAACTCCGGCGTCAAAGCCGTCGTCGAAGGAGTCGGCGATCACGGGTGTGAATATATGACGGGCGGCAGGATCGTGATCCTCGGGAACACGGGACGCAATTTCGCCGCGGGTATGAGCGGCGGCATCGCCTACGTCTATGATGTGAGAAGCCAGTTCGCACGCAACTGCAATAGAGAAATGGTCGAGCTCGACCCTGCCGGACAGGAGGACATCGCCGAATTGAAGGATATGATCCAGCGGCATTATGCCTATACCGGCAGTACCGTCGCCAAATTCGTCCTCGAAGACTTCGACAACCAGTTGCAGCATTTCGTCAAGGTCTTCCCGACAGACTATAAAAAAGTATTAATGGAAAAAGCGGCCCGGCTACAGAGAACTACCCACAAGTAGAAAGATGTGAGAACGCGGAGTAGGCTCTCATGTGTGACTCAGCCACTCCGTTGTTCTCTGTAGCCGTAGCTTCGTCCCAAACAAACTAACAATGGGCAAACCCACAGGATTTTTGGAATTTACGCGCGAATTACCCTCGAAACGCCCCGTCGGCGAGCGAAGGAACGACTATAAGGAATTCGTCAATCAATACAACGCGCAAACCCTGAATCACCAGGCCGCGCGCTGCATGAACTGCGGAATCCCCTTCTGTCATCACGGCTGCCCGCTTGGCAATGTCATTCCCGAATTCAATGACGCAGTCTACCACCAGAAATGGCAGGAAGCCTACGAGATCTTATCCTCAACGAACAACTTCCCCGAATTCACCGGCCGCATCTGTCCCGCTCCCTGCGAGTCAAGCTGCGTGCTCGGCATCAACCAACCGCCTGTGACCATCGAAGAGATCGAACGGCATATCATCGAAATTGCCTTCGAAAAAGGCCTGGTAAAAGCCAACCGCCCCACCATTCGCACCGGTAAAAAGGTGGCCATCGTCGGTTCAGGACCTGCAGGTCTCGCCGCGGCCGACCAGCTCAACGCGGCCGGTCATACCGTCACTGTCTTCGAACGCGATGACGAACCGGGCGGTCTCCTGCGCTACGGCATACCCGACTTCAAACTGGAAAAATGGGTAGTGGCCCGCCGGATCCGTCTCATGGAAGAGGCCGGCATCACGTTCAAATGCAACGCCGAGGTCGGCGCGGGAATCAGCATCAACGACCTCCTCCGCGAATTCCATTCTATCGTCCTGGCGGGCGGTTCGACCATTCCGCGCGATCTGCCGATCCCGGGCCGCCATTTGAAAGGCGTACACTTCGCCATGGACTTTCTCAAACAACAAAACAAACGCGTCAGCAATATCCCCTTCGACGGCGAAGATATCCTGGCCACCGACAAGAACGTCGTCGTCATCGGCGGCGGCGACACCGGCAGCGACTGCGTCGGCACATCCAACCGTCACAAGGCCCGCACCGTCACCCAGTTCGAATTGCTGCCCAAACCGCCCCATGCCCGCACCGTCTTCATGCCCTGGCCCACCTATCCCATGATCCTCAAGACGTCCTCCTCACACGAAGAAGGCGCCGACAGACACTGGGCCATCGCCACGAAAGAATTCATCGGCGACGACCAGGGGAACCTCAAAGCACTCAAAACCGTCCGGCTCGAATGGAAAACGACCGAAGACGGCAGGGCCGCTCAGTTCGCCGAAGTACCCGGCAGCGAAGAAGAGATCCCTTGCGAACTCGCGCTTCTCGCCATGGGCTTCGTCCACCCGCAGCATAAGGGTCTCCTGAAAGAGCTCGACATCGAACTCGACGAACGCGGCAATGTCAAAGCCACCGACCGCGGCTATCAGACCAACATCGCCAAGATCTTCACCGCCGGAGATATGCGACGCGGCCAGTCCCTCGTCGTTTGGGCCATCAGCGAAGGACGAGAATGCGCCCGCAAAGTGGATGAATACCTCATTGGCGCCGGCGCTTCACTGCTCGAACGAAAAGATCAAAGCCTTATCGCTTTCTGATCCATTATATCTTTCCTTTCCCGCCGCCAGGATCCCCGGCGGCATTTTTTTGTCGCTGAATGAAATAATTTTTTTCTTTACTTTTTTGAATATTATCTATTTTTTAAAATCAATGAAATTATTGATTTTAGTTCACTATTAGCTATAAATCAATTATATATATTAATTTAACACCATTAAATTCAATATATTATATTATTTTGCATATTAATTAAATAGCCATTCTACCCTACTTATTTTCTATATTAGCGAAAGGAAGATCATTCATGTATAATTTTTAATGTGTTCTTCTCGGGCACGGCCAGCCTCCAAATCTAATTATCCGATCCGTCCCAAAGTTTCTATTCATTAACCAAAACCATCAGCTATGCTAAGGAACACATCCTTTTTCCTTGTCGCTACCGCTATTTGCGGCTCAGGCCTGGCCCAGGCTCCTGCCGACACCGCCAAAACTGCAGCAACTGCGCCTCCGGCACTTTCCATCACCGGCTCCGCAGACATTTACTATCGCTATGACTTCAACAGGCCCACTTTCGCCCCTTACAATTCCTATACGAGCTTCACACAGACCCACGATCAGGTGCAATTAGGCATGGCCACCGTCAAACTGGAACATAAGACGGCCAAAGTGGACATGGTTGCCGATCTCGGTTTTGGCAAAAGAGCCCAGGATTTTGACTATGCCGACTATGCCCCGCCACTCGGGAATGGCGGCGGGGGCATCCTACAGGCGATCAAACAACTGTACATCAGCTACTCCCCCGCTTCCTGGATCAAGTTCACCGGTGGCACCTGGGCCACCCACATCGGCTATGAAGTGGCGGACGCCTATGCAAATCGCAACTACAGTATGTCCTATATGTTCACCAACGGCCCGTTCTCGCATACCGGCCTCCGGGCGGATCTCACTTCGGGAAAGAGTGGCTTCATGATCGGCGTTTCCAATCCTACCGATTACCGGATAGTCCCCCAGGTCGCACAAAACAATAAAAACCTCATCGCGCAATACAGCTACGCGGCCAGCGATAATTTCAAGCTGTACCTGAACTACGTCGGCGGAAGGGACGTCGCCGACAACAAAGTTCACCAGTACGATCTCGTCCTCAATAGCAAGATAAGCCGCACCTTCGGAATCGGCGCCAACGGCACGGTCAACGTTTCCAGCGCAAAGGGAAAGGACGGCTATGACCCCAGTAAGACCTGGTACGGCGCCGCAGTCTACCTGCTGCTGGACCCGAAACCCTGGTTCGGCCTGACCCTGCGCGAAGAATACTTCAGCGACAAGGATGGCGTAAAGATCCTCACGGGCGGCGATATTTTCGCCTCCACGCTGACGGCCAGCTTCAAAGTGGACGGTTTCACCTTCATGCCCGAGCTGCGCCTCGACAACGCGAGCACTCAGCTCTTCGCCAAACATGACGGAACTACTACGAAAACAGACCCCAGTTTCCTCCTTGCGGCGATATACTCCTTCTGATCCTATGGGCTGTCCTCTGCCATATCCACGTCAAAAAATCATTCTTAACCGAAAACAACGAAACAATGGGATTAAAACTCATGGACAAGATCAAAAACCGTCCCTCCTTTTTCGCACCGGTAATCCTCGGATTGCTGCTCACCGCGGTTACTCCCTTGCCGTCTGTCGCACAGGACCCCAACGGCGCACAGACCGGCACGATCAAAGACCTTGGCGTTGACACACTGGCCGCGACCAAAGACACGGCTATGAACAAGGTCGTTTCGACCGTCAACACGATCGGGAATGCCGATGGTCACAATAAGATCGCGATTAATATCATGTGGACCCTGATCACGGGTTTCCTCGTCATGTTCATGCAGGCTGGCTTCGCGATGGTCGAAACGGGATTTACTCAAAAAAAGAACGTGGCCCACACGATGGCGATGAATTTCATGATCTATGCCATCGGCGTGCTGGGATTCTGGATCTGTGGCTTCGCCTTCATGTTCGGCGGCGGCCTCAACGTGGCGAGCCTTGGAGGCGCGGTCGGCGTGACCAGCTCCGAATTCACCGTTCACCTGTTGGGACATGATTTTGGCCTGTGGGGCAAAGCCGGCTATTTCCTCAATAGCAATGTATACGATGTTGGGATCTTCACCCTCTTCCTCTTCCAACTCGTATTCATGGATACCACCGCCACCATCCCCACCGGTTCCATGGCGGAAAGATGGAAATGGAAGTCCTTCGTGGTATATGGATTCTTTATTTCGATGTTCGTCTACCCCCTCTTCGGAAACTGGGTCTGGGGCGGCGGCTGGTTGTCCCAACTGGGCGTCAACTTTGGCCTGGGCCACGGACACGTAGACTTTGCCGGCTCCTCCGTCGTACACGAAGTGGGCGGCGTAGCGGCGCTCGCCGGCGCAATGGTCATCGGACCCCGCATCGGTAAGTACGGTAAGGACGGCCGGATCAACGTCATACCGGGACACAATATTCCCATGGCGATCATAGGCACATTCATTCTCGCCTTCGGATGGTTCGGCTTTAACCCGGGCTCGACCCTCGCCGGCACCGATCTTCGCATCTCCGTAGTCGCCGTCAACACGATGCTGGCCAGCGCCAGCGGCGCCTTCCTCGCAATGGTCTATGTCTGGGCAAAGTTCGGCAAACCCGACCCCGGTATGCTCGCCAACGGTATGCTCGCAGGACTGGTGGCCATTACCGCGCCCTGCGCCTTCGTCAATGCCACCTCGGCGATCATCATCGGTGCCATTGCAGGCATACTCGTAGTGGTCGTCTACAACTTCCTGGACAGCAAATTGAAGATCGATGACCCCGTCGGCGCCTTCGCCGTCCACGGAGCCAACGGCCTGTGGGGCGTCCTTTCCCTCGGTCTGTTCGCAGACGGCAAATACGGCGATGGCTGGAACGGCGTACCGGGGACGGTCAAGGGCCTCTTCTATGGCGATCCCAAACAATTCATAGCCGAACTGATCGGAGGCCTCACTTGCTTTGTCTTTGTCTTCATCGTGATGTACCTCTTTTTCAAGATCATTAAAGGCACCCGGATCGGACTGAGAGTACCTGAACAAGAAGAAATAGCAGGTCTCGATATTCCGGAAATGGGCGTTCACGGATACGTGGATTAACCTCTAAATACTCACTCATCCTCAAATGGCGATATCCGAAATATCGCCATTTCTTTATAAAATTACACAAACCACAGGTTATCAAATATTTACTGTAAAATCTAATATACATAACAAATAATCATATGTGAAATATTACTCAAAAAATTATCGAATATTCCTGTATTTGACCGAATTTTTCGTAATTTTAAGGGTACGGCAGATAAATAAATAAGATTAATAATTTATTTAATATAATCTTCTCCCGATGGCCAGTCTCACCGCCTCACCCACGCTTCTCCGCCACAGGATCATGACCCCCCTTCGGGACTTCCTCAACGACAGCCGGTCCACGGGCGTCCTGCTCATCGGATGCACCCTGGTTTCGCTGATCATCGCCAATTCGGTCGGCAGCGGTTGGTACACCGACGGATGGAAAACATCGATGTCTGGCCTGACCACCCTCCGTCTTCCCGCGACACCCATCGAATGGGTCAATAATTTCCTAATGGCCTTTTTCTTCCTGCTGGCAGGAATGGAGATCAAAAGAGAACTGCTGAACGGAGAACTCTCCTCTTTCAAAAAAGCCGTGCTTCCCTTCGGAGCCGCCTTCGGAGGCATGCTCTTCCCTGCACTGATCTATCTGGCATTTAATTTTCATTCCCCTACCGGGCACGGATGGGGCATTCCGACGGCTACCGATATCGCCTTTTCCGTAGGGATCGCTTCCCTGCTCGGCAAACGATTTCCCGTCGGATTAAAAATACTCCTGCTGGCACTCGCAATTATCGATGATCTAGGCGCCATCATCGTGATCGCCCTGTTCTACGGCGGACACATCCAGGCCCTCTGGCTGGCAGCCGCTGGCCTGATCTGCGGCGTTCTCCTCGCCTGCAATTTCCTGAAAGTAAAATTCGGCACCCTGCATATCGTTCTGGGGCTGACCCTCTGGTATGCGATGCTGCAATCCGGGGTTGAAGCCTCGATCACCGGCGTCCTCTTCGCTTTCGCAATCCCTGTAAAGGAGCTCGCCATTATTGAAAGATTCATTCACAAACCCGTGAACTTCTTTATCCTGCCGCTCTTCGCCCTGGCCAATACGGCCATCCTGATACCGGCCGATATCACCGGCGCGCTAAGCACCACCGTCAGCATGGGCGTTCTCCTGGGTCTCGTCATCGGCAAACCCCTCGGCATCTTCCTGGTCAGCCGGCTCATGGTGGCCCTCAACATAGCCCACCTCCCTTCCAATACGAAATGGAAACAACTGCTTGGCATGGGTACCCTCGCCGGCATCGGCTTCACTATGTCCATTTTCACCACGATGCTGGCATTCAAACAAGAAAACTTCCGCGACATCGCCAGGATCTCCGTCCTGCTCGCCGTGGTAGTCTCCACAGCGATCAGCATCGTCTATTTCAGGGCCATCGGCGGAAAGTACGCCGTCCAGCCGATGAATGTCCCAAATAGCCATCAGCAGCATCCGGAAACAGACCTCGGGCTCAATGCGGCTTAAGAAGGGTTCATCTTCCACTCACTCCCCGACACCTCTCCGGCACGGCCGGCACGTTTTCCGCCGAACGTCTTTCCATGTCCTGTACCGGATCCACCCTCTCCATCCCGGTATACTCCGATTCGCTACCTTCGCCATTTAAAATCATCTCTATGTCCCGTGCGCTGTTGTTGTCTGCCTTCATCATCTTTTTCATTCGCTCCGGCCTCGCCCAATCCTCGCTCACCGGGACCTGGACCGGCAACATCATGGGCATCAGACTGGTCTTCCACTTCTCCACTGTTTCCGGCAAACCCGAAGGCACTATGGATAGCCCGCAGCAGAACGCCATGGGTCTCCCCCTACAGGAGATCACCGTCCGCGACGACAGTGTCCTATGCCTCATGCACACCCCGGCCATCCGGTACGCCGCCTCACGCACCAATGACTCAACGCTGTCCGGCACGTGGTTTCAATCCGGGCGATCCTTTCCATTGACCATCCATCGTCTCGACGACTCCGCTGCCCGTGCCTACGCCCCGCCTCCACGCCCGCAGACTCCTCATCCGCCCTATCCCTATCATAGCGACAGCGTAGAGTACGACAACACCGGCAAGACCGTTCATCTCGGCGCGACGCTCACGTATCCCGAAAAGGGCGGCCCTTTCCCCGCCGCCATCCTCATCACCGGCAGCGGTATCCAGGACAGGGATGAAACGCTATTCGGACACCGGCCGTTTGCCGTCATTGCCGATTACCTGACCCGCCGCGGTTATGCCGTCCTCCGTGTAGATGATCGATCCGCGGGTCTCTCCACCGGCGATGTGACCGATGCTACCAGCGCCGATTTTGCGGGGGATGTCGAGACCAGCCTGGCCTGGCTTAAGACCCGAAAAGAGATCGATCCGAAAAAGATCGGGCTCATTGGGCACAGCGAAGGGGCCATGATCGCACCGATGGTCGCCTCCCGCCGCAAGGACATCGCCTTCATCATCTCACTGGCGGGACCTCTCAGCGGGTATACAACGGTGATGTACCAGGTTCGCACACCCATGCAACATTCCCACGCCGCCGCGCAGGATATCCATGATGTCCTGACGAAACAACGTATTGTACTGGACAATGTAATGAAGGCGTCCGACAGCGCAGCTTTCATGAAAGGAGTCGACAGCGATTATCGAAGGTATTGCGATACGGTGCCCGACAGCCTTAAACCTAAACTTTCTACTCTCGTGGCGCCGGCCATCTTCACGGCCGCGCTCGCCCCACAGGCACGGGTGCTGCTCAGCCCCTGGTACCGATTCTTTATCAGGTACGACGCGACTCCTTATTATTCGAAGGTAAAATGCCCGGTTTTGCTCCTGGGCGGAGAGAAAGACATCCAGGTACACAATGCCGCCGATATGCCGGCGATCGCGGCGATATTACGTGAACATGGGAATCATCGCGTGGAAACGCGGCTGCTCACGGGTCTGAACCATCTTTTCCAGCATTGTCACAGCTGCACCGTCATGGAATATGGAAAGCTCGAAGAGACGTTCGCGCCGGAAGCGCTGGAGGTCATGGGGGATTGGCTGGATAAGATCAGGCGCAATTGATTGCGCCCTGCAGGCGCGAAAGAGCCTCCGGCCCTTTCACGCCGAATTCCGGGCTGCATTGATGATGCCGAAGCTGCTTCGCATGATCAGCTTCTCATACACCTCCTTCATCGGCCGCCCGTCGCCTCCGCCCTTTTCCAATGCCTGGTATTTCGTCAACGCATATTGCTGTATCGTACTCAGGGGCAGCACGATCCTTTCGCGCATCTGTATCGACATCTGCTCCACGGGATAATCCGCCATCAGCTCGTTCTTGCCCGACAACTTGAAAATATAGCGTTGCGCCAGCTCGAACTCGTTATATATCTGCGTCCAGATCTCGCCATACACGGGATGCGCCGAGAAATGCCCGGTCAGGGGAAAAAAACATTTCTTCATCGCCATCTCGCAGTTGTCCAACAGTGTTCGGAAGAATGGCGAATCCCGGTACAGCTGCTTCACGGCCGCCCACTTCCCATTCTTTTCCATCCACTGCAACGCCCGTCCCACGCCATAATACCCGGGGACGTTTTGCTTCAGCTGGCTCCAGGCGCCGACATAAGGGATCGCCCGCAGGTCCTTTAGCTCGAGACGGCCGGAACTTTTCCTCCTCGATGGCCGGCTGGCGATATTCGTTTCGCTGTAAAACCGCAACGGGCTCACCTCATTCAGATACTGCAGGAAATAGGGATGTTCCTTCAGCGTGGAATAAGCCTTGTAGCTTTCCTCGGCCATCTCCTGCATCAGTGCTTCCTCGCCGGTCTGAAGCGTCACCTCCTTCCCCGAGAACAGATCGTTGGATATCCCGGCATGGATCAGCTGCTCGATGTTGAACTGGGCCGTATCGACAGTCCCGAAGTTCGAGCTCACCGTTTGTCCCTGTATCGTCAGCTGGATCTCCTTGTTCGAAATATTCCTGCCCATCGATGCATAAAAACGATGCGTCTTGCCGCCACCGCGCGCAGGGGGGCCTCCCCGTCCGTCAAAGAATACGACGTCGACTCCATATTGTTTCGATATCCGGGTCAGCTCTTCCTTGGCCTTATAAATGCCCCAGTTGGCCATCAGGTAGCCGCCATCCTTCGTCCCATCCGAAAAACCCAGCATGATAGTCTGGGTATTGCCCCGCTGCGCCAGGTGCTGCCGGTAGTCCTTGTGTTCGTATAATTCCTTCATCACCGAACCCGCATTGCGGAGATCGTCCACCGTTTCGAACAGGGGAATGATATCCACCCGCAGCTCTTTCTTCGTCCACCCGCCCAACAGGAAAAGCCCCATGACCTCGAGGACGTTTATCGCGCTGCTGCTGTGACTGATGATATAACGGCAGCAACCCTCTTCTCCGTTCAACCGCTGGATGGTCCTGACGGCGGCGATCGTCTCCAGCGTATCTTTCACCAACGGGTCTTCATAGAGCCCGGCCTGCGCGCCGCTCTTCAATTCCATCAAAGCCTCCATCTTTGCCTGCGCGGGCAACGACGCATAGTCCGCAGGCAAAAGAGCCTGCCGCTCCGCTATGGCTGCCAGTACATTCTCATGAACGCTGCTGTCCTGCCGGATGTCCAATGTGGCGAAGTGCAGTCCGAAGATCATCACCTTCGCGATCAGATCGTCCACCATATTAACGAATAGGCTATTGTGCTGGTAGATAATGATCTCCCGCACCTGGTTCAGCTGCTCCAGCAATCCCTCTCTCGAAAGGTCCGTCCGCCCTTCGGGAACAACTATATTGTTGTACAACGTTTGTTCCAGCTCCGCTATCAGCACGTCCACCCCTTTGAAGGTCAGCCGGCGCTTGAGCCTCCGCACATCCTGGTAATAACACCGGACTACGGCCCCACGTAACGCTTCCGCGACACGCAAGGTCGTTTCCACTTTCACGAATGGATTCCCGTCCCTGTCGCCTCCCGGCCAGAACCCCATCTTAATGATGGCATTCCTGGGATCCACAGCGTGCGGGAACTGCTCCCTGAGAGCGGAAATGATCTTCCCACTCGCATGATAAAAAACATTTTCCAAATACCAGACCAGGCTGATGGCTTCATCGTAAGGCGTCGGCTGCTGCTTCTTCAGGAACGGCGTCTTGCCCAGCTGCTGCATATAAAGATTGATGTCGGCCGCATTGTTCTCGATCACCACCTGCGAGAGATCGTTGATGATGCCGAGCACCGCCCCGGGATAGAATTGCGTCGGGTGCGCCGTCAACACCAGCCTCACCGAATAGTCCTTCAGTTTCTCCGTCAGCGCGTCCTCCTTGTCCGTTTGAATGACCTCAGATATGAGTTGCTTCAGCGTCCCCGGCCCACTCATGTCGTTCACATACCTGAACGCCGCATCTTCCAGCGCATCGAACAGGACGATCTGCCGCTCGACATACTGGACAAACCGGAAGAGTATATCCGCCTTCTCCCGCTCTCCTGCAAGCGTTGTATGCTTTTTGAAAAAGTCTTCGAGTATCTGCTCCGGGGATTGCTTTTTCTTGTAACCGTCCTCGCAGATCGTGAGCAACAGCGACAACAGGATACCTGTTTTCTCGATACGGTGAAAAGGGAGGGATGTGAAGAGACTATTGTACAGTTGGAACTTGATACCCACCAGGTTCTTGAATTGCTGCAACCCCTGGGACGGTTGATAATTCATAAGCGAAAATTTTTATGCGCGGGAGAGCACCGCCAGCAGTTTAAACATTGTTCAAAGAATGCACCTAAATTGCGGAGATAATTCAAAACAATCGCAAAATTACTTTATTTCAACTAAGAAATCGGCAATTTTTTGTTTTTGCATTCACTTTTTGCCTATCTTAGCGTCGTGGTCCTCTATTATCGCCATACAGGCCTCATTTTTTCGGTTGTTGAAATTACAACTATTATCTCCATTACAACCCGTTAAGGGTTGTCAATTTCCATATTACCACTGGGCTTTCCACAGCTGTTCTCATCTTAAATCACCGATCGTATGCATGTTTTAAAATTTGGTGGCACCTCTGTCGCCAACGCTGAAAATATCACTAAGGTAATCGCGCTGGTGCAGAAGGCACTGGAAAAAGACAGGGTCATCCTTGTCGTCTCCGCCCTCGGCGGTATCACCGATATGCTTATCCAGGCCGGCGTCTCGGCTTCGGCGGGCGACGAGTCCTACAAACAAAAACTCTGCGAAATAGAGCACCGCCATCTGGAAACCGTCAAATCCCTGCTACCGATCACCGGTCAAAGCGCTGTACTCAGCGCCGTCAAGACACGATGCAACGAGATAGAAGATATTTGCAGCGGCGTCTTTTTGCTCGGCGAGCTCTCTTCCCGTACGCAGGACAAGATTGTCAGCTACGGCGAGTTGTTATCCTCCCTGATCATCTCCGCCCGCCTGGACGCATTGGGAATAACACACGAATGGAAGGACTCCCGCCGGCTGATCCTCACCGATTCCCACTTCGGTCATGCTGCCGTGGACTTCGCACGGACGAATACGCTTATCCGCGACGCCATCGACGGTTCTTCCGCGAACCTATTCGTCTTTCCCGGCTTTATCGCTTCCAACGATGCAGGCATCACTACCACGCTGGGCAGGGGCGGATCGGATTATACGGCCGCGATCCTGGCCGCTGCGATCGATGCGACAAGCCTTGAAATATGGACCGACGTCTCGGGCATGATGACCGCCGACCCGCGTCTCGTTTCGACACCCAGGCTCATTCCGCACATCTCCTACCAGGAAGCCATGGAATTGTCGCATTTCGGCGCCAAGGTCATCTATCCGCCGACGATCCAGCCGGTCATGCGTAAGGCCATCCCCGTCTGGATCAAGAATACTTTCTCACCCGCCGATACCGGCACGGTCATCGAAGTGGAGACCCAGCGCAACGGCAGCAGCATCCGCGGCATTTCCAGCATCCCCCGCATCGCCCTGCTCAGCCTCGAAGGCAGTGGCATGGTGGGCATTCCCGGTTTCTCCAAACGCCTGTTCGAAGCCCTCTCGAATCATCAGATCAATGTGATCCTGATCACGCAGGGATCATCCGAACACTCCATATGCGTAGGCATCGACGACGCGAACGCCGCGACAGCCAAACGAGCCGTAGATACCGCCTTCGAGCACGAGATCGGTCTCGGCACCGTAGAACCCCTCGTTATCGAGCGGGACCTGTCGATCATCGCCCTCGTCGGTGACCGGATGAAGAGCCACCCGGGAGTCAGCGGAAAGATGTTCGGAGCCCTCGGCCGCAATGGCGTGAATGTCCGCGCCATCGCGCAAGGCTCGTCGGAAAGGAATATCTCCGCCGTCATTGCCGGTGGAGACGTCCGCAAGGCGATCAACGTGCTCCACGAAGAATTCTTCGAGACCTCCTACAAACAGCTGAACCTCTTCATCACGGGTACAGGCAATGTGGGCCGCCGCCTGATCGCTCAATTGCAACAGCAGCAGGACTGGCTGCTCCAGCAGCTTCGTATACAGCTGCGCGTGGTGGGCATGGCAAACAGCCGGAAAATGGTCTTCCGGAACGAAGGCATCGATCTTGGCCAATGGAAAGAACAGCTCGAGGGCGGTCAGCCCATGCAACTGGACGAATGGATCGCAGGCATCGCTTCCCGCAACCTTCGTAATGCCGTGTTCGTCGACGTTACCGCAAATGCCGAAGTCGCCTCGCAATATGCCGCTTTACTCCAGAAAAGCATTTCGGTTGTCGCGTGCAACAAGATAGCGTGTTCGTCGGCATACGGCAGCTACCGGCACCTGAAAGACCTTGCGCGGGAATACAACGCCCGCTTCCTCTTCGAGACGAACGTCGGAGCCGGTCTGCCGGTGATCGGCACACTCAACGACCTGTTGCGCAGCGGCGACAGCGTCCGTCGGATCGAAGCCGTACTCAGCGGCACCCTCAATTTCGTCTTCAACCATTATAAAGGCGACCACCCTTTTTCGGAGGTCGTCCGCCAGGCCCAGGAAGAAGGTTATACGGAACCCGATCCCCGTCTCGATCTCAGCGGCACCGATGTCATGCGCAAGATCATGATCCTCGCGCGGGAGTCCGGCGAAAAAACCGAGATGGAAGACATCGGGAACAGGTCCTTCCTACCCCCCTCCTGCATGCAGGGTAGCGTAGAAGATTTCTATACCGCTATGGAAAAAGAGGAGGAACATTTCAGCCGTCTCTATCACGAAGCTGCCAAAGAAGGTAAAAAGCTGAAATTCGTGGCACGTTATGATGACGGCAAGGCCTCGGTCGGCTTGCAACATATCGGCCCGGAACATGACCTTTATCACCTTTATGGTAAAGACAACGTCGTCTTATTCTATACCGACCGCTATCCCGAACAACCCCTCGTCGTGAAAGGCGCGGGCGCAGGCGCGGAAGTGACCGCCTCCGGCGTTTTCGCGGATATTTTACGGGCCGTCAATTCTTAATCTATGCAAAAGGTCACCATACAATCTCCCGCCACCGTCGCGAACCTCGTCTGCGGTTTCGATATCCTCGGCATGGCGCTGGACAGGCCCTCCGATACGATGGAGGTCCGGCTGCTCGATGAGCCCGGCGTCATCATCACCAGCAGGGACGGTTTCCCGCTGCCCAGGGATCCGGCGCAGAATACAGCCGGCGCCCCGCTGCTAGAAATGCTCAGAGAGCTTGGCAGGCCCATCGGCTTCGAAGTCCTCATCGACAAAAAGATCAAACCCGGCAGCGGCATCGGTTCCAGCGCAGCCAGTGCGGCAGGCGCAGTCGTCGCGGCCAATCACCTTCTTGGCAATCCGTTCTCCAAAGAAGATTGTATCCGTTTCGCCCTTTTCGGCGAGAAGGTGGCCTCCGGCGTCAAACACGCCGACAACATCGCGCCCTGCATCTACGGCGGCATCACCCTAATCCGCAGCATCTTCCCCCTCGATATCGTCCCTATCCCCGCACCTCCCCTCCATGTCACCGTCGTACACCCGCAGATCGAGGTGCGCACCAGCGATGCCCGCCAGATCCTGCGGAAACAAGTATTGCTCAAGGACGCGATCCGGCAATGGGGCAATATCGCAGGCCTCGTAGCCGGTTTCATAAAAGGAGATTACGATCTCATCGGCCGCAGTCTCGAAGACGTCATCATCGAGCCCGTGCGAAGCATCCTCATCCCGGGGTTCGATGAGGTGAAGGAAAAATGCAAGACAGCAGGCGCTCTCGGCGGCGGGATCTCGGGCTCCGGTCCCTCCATCTTCATGCTGAGCAGGGACCAGCACATCGCGCGGCAGGTTGAGACCTGCATGCGCGACATCTATACCCGGATCGGCCTCGACCACCATACCTATGTCACTACCGTCAACCAACAGGGAGTAACCATCTTATGAAATATTACAGCCTCAACAACGTATCCCCCAACGTCGATTTCAGGGAAGCTACCATCCACGGCCAGGCGCCCGATAAAGGCCTCTATTTCCCTGAATCCATCCCGATACTCCCGGCCGACCTGCTGAGCGACATCGACACCCTCTCGCGGGAAGAAGTCGCCTTCCGGATCATCCAACCCTATGTCGGCGGCACGATCCCTGATGCCGATCTTCAACGTATCGTCGGCGAGACTGTCGATTTCGAATTCCCGCTTGTCCCTATATCACCCTCGATCAGCGCACTCGAACTCTTTCACGGCCCCACACTCGCCTTCAAGGACGTCGGCGCGCGATTCATGAGCCGCTGTCTCGGTTATTTTGTCCGCGGAAGCGATAGACCCGTGACCGTCCTCGTCGCTACTTCCGGCGACACCGGCGGCGCCGTAGCCAACGGGTTTTACAATATCGATGGCGTCCGCGTGGTGATCCTTTACCCTTCCGGCAAGGTCAGCAGCGTCCAGGAACTCCAGCTCACCACCCTCGGCAAAAATATCACTGCGCTGGAGGTCGCCGGCACTTTTGACGATTGCCAGCAGCTGGTAAAACAGGCCTTCGCCGACACGATCCTCCGGCAACATCTTTTCCTCACGTCCGCCAATTCCATCAATGTCGCGCGCTGGCTGCCGCAGCAATTTTACTATTTCTTCGCGTGGCAGCAATGGCCGGACCGGCAAAACCCGCCCGTGATCAGCGTGCCCAGCGGAAATTTCGGGAACATCTGCGCGGGCCTCCTCGCCCATCGGTCTGGCCTTCCCGTTAGGCATTTTATCGCCGCCTGCAACGCTAACGATGTCATCCCGCAATACCTGCAGACAGGCGACTACCGCCCTGTCTCAGCAACGGCGACTATGTCCAATGCCATGGACGTCGGCGACCCCAGCAATTTCGTCCGTATCCTCGAACTATTCGGCGGGCAACTGCCCCGCCTGAAGGATACACTCTCCGCCGTCAGCATCTCCGATGAGGAGACCATTTCAGCCATCCGCGAGCTGTATACCAACGACCATTATCTCCCCGATCCTCACGGCGCCGTCGGCTGGCTTGCACTCCACCGATACCTATCGGCGCATCCCGGCGAAAAGGGCTTTCTGCTCGAAACGGCGCACCCCGTGAAATTCTATGACACTGTGGAACCTATCATCCGCGAAACGATACCCTTGCCCGCATCCGTAAGATCGTTGCTAAATAAAAGAAAACAAAGCATTTGTATCGAGCCGGTCTATGCGAAGCTGAAGGATTTTTTGCTAAAATAGTCCCGTCCCCACTTTGACTTCTGGATAATTTTTAGCATTTTACAGGGTAATAATGAGACTCCCGTGCTTCCTGATCCTGGCCTGCTTTATAGGTTTTTTCTCCATCCATTCCCTTGCCCAGCCCATATGTGGTTTCGACCCGATCCACGCGCACCAGATGAAGATAAACCCGCAGTATCATCAAAACGTGATCAGGGGAGAGTCCTTCATCCATAAATATATCCAGCAACACCCCGAACTCCTGCGCAGCCGTTCCTCTCGGAAGATTGTCACCGGTACAGGTCCCGCACAGACCCTGACCGGTCCCTACTACATTCCCATAGTCGTGCATGTCATCCATACCGGCGGCGACATCGGTACCATCTATAATCCTACAGACGACCAGATCCTGGGAGCGATCGACTATCTCAACGCCGTTTACAACGGCACCTGGCCAGGCACGACTGGCGCGGGCGATCTGGGCATACAATTCGTACTCGCGCGGCGAGACCCCAACTGCAACCCTACCGACGGGATCGTCCGGATCGACGGCTCGTCGGTCGCCGGCTACGCTTCGAAAGGCGTCAACGTCAGCACTTCGCTTGGCGCAGATGAGCTGGATGTCAAGAACCTCAGCCGCTGGGACCCAACCCAATATTACAATATCTGGATCGTCGACAAGATCGACGGCAACGACGGCACGTCCGGGCAGTTTGTCGCCGGTTATGCCTATCTTCCGGGAGCACCATCTACCCTGGATGGCATCGTCATGCTGGCCACCCAAATGATGGCGGGTCAAAAGACCCTTCCGCACGAAATAGGTCATGCGTTCGATCTTTATCACCCCTTCCAGGGATCGAACAATTCCAGTCAATGCCCGCTGAACACCGACTGTACCGCGCAGGGCGATTCGGTCTGCGATACCGACCCGATCTCCTATAACATCAACTCCGGCACCGGTATAATCGATTTTACGTGCCGCACCGGTACCAACCCGTGCACCGGGACGGCCTATACCAGCGCGACTGAAAGCAACTACATGAACTATACGCTCTGCTTTACCGAATTCACGCTGGGACAATCCGCCCGGATGCAGGCTTCCGCAATTAGCCCCTTCCGCTCCAGCCTTACCACTTCCCTGGGCGGCACGGCGCCCTCCGGCGGCAGCTGCAGCATTCCCAAAATAGATTTCGATCTGTCCGGCGACAGGGTCACGGCTACGACCACATCCACGTCCGGTTGCAGAGCTTATACCGACTATTCCTATAACATGGACATCGGCCTCGCTCCTTCCGCGACCGCCACTGCTACGCTGGCCGTCAATTCCGGCGGAACAGCCATCCAGGGTCTGGATTTCGATGTCACGACCAATGGCAATTTCACCACGTCAAGCCAGCAACTTACGTTTACGTCCGGCTCGACGACCTCCCAGCCGTTCACTGTCCGCGTTTACAACAACCCGACGACCGCCGGCACCAAACAATTTACGCTGGGCTTCACGGTAAACAACGGAGGAGGTAACGCCGTCGCAGGCGACGGCCGGTCCACCTTCACCATGACCATCGATAACAATGGGAGCACCCCGACCGCGGGCGTTACACCGACCGGCACGATCACGCTGGGCACCGGTATTGGTTCGAGCAGTCAGACCCCCTTCGATGCGACGCAGGCTTCACAGCGCTCGCAATTCCTTTATATGGCAAGCGAATTGACGGCTGCAGGCATCCCGGCGGGTTCTATTTCCGGTCTTTCCATCGATTTCACGGCCAAGAACAGTCTCCGGGCCTATACCAACCTATACATAAAACTGGGCACCTCCACCAGCAGTTATCTCGTGTCAGGCGGCATCGTCACGCTGGGCAGCGGAATGACGACGGTAAAATCGCTGGCGTCTTATACTACCCATGCCGGATGGAATACATTTACATTTGATAGTCCTTTTACCTGGGACGGCACGAGCAACGTGGTAGTGGAGATCTGTTACGACAATGGAACCGCCGCTCCATCCGATCATGCCGACAATATAGAATTCTATTCGGATGGAGGCACCAGCTCACAGGGCAATATCTTCTGGCAGAATAGTCTCAATTGCTGGGAGAATTTTTCTACCCTTACCGGCGCATACAGCAATGGCGACAAGCCGATGATCCAATTCACCTATGGCATCACGCCGACAACCGTTCAGACCGTGCTCAACAGCAGCCAGTCGCAGGCCCTCGGCCCCAATGCCGATGTCTATTTCTATGACCAGACCAACAACCAGCTGATGGCCCGCATCCAGAACCTGACCGGCTTCGACTATGGCTGCACGCAGGTGGTCATCGACCGCGCGGGCACCGGCGCCAGTCAATTCTGGAACAGCACGACGGCCAATTATCTCCTGGATAAGACCTTCCATGTACTGCCCACGACCAACAATCCTTCCGGCAGCTACAACATCACGCTCTACTATACGCAGGCAGAGATCAACGGCTGGCAAACCGCTACAGGGCAATCGCTCAGCTCGATACAGCTCGTCAAGGTGCCGGGCCAGATATCCCAGGTGACGGCGTCCAATCCCGGTGGCGGAGGTGCGGTCACCATAGGCACTCCGACGATCAGCAGTCTCGGGTCAAATACGGGCCTTACTTATAATTTCGCCAACGGCTTCTCCGGTTTCGGTGCAGGAGTACCCGGCAGTTCACCGCTGCCCATCACGCTGCTCGATTTCACCGGCCACCTGGAAAATAACGACGCCATCCTGACATGGTCCACGTCTTCCGAAGAAAATTCGAAAACTTTCGAAGTCGACCGTTCTTTCGACGGCATAGGCTTCACTCCGATCGGGTCCGTGGCCGCCGCAGGCAACAGTACGACCCAGCGCAATTACTCGTTCACCGACGCTGGCATCACCCACGACACCAATTACTACAGGCTAAGATCCATCGATCTGGATGACCGTTTCATTTTCAGCAGGACCGTCCTCGTCAGGGACCGCCAACCCGCCACTTCGTTCCCGGTGGCGCCCAACCCGTTCACCGATGGCATAGATATCCTCTTCAGCCAGCCCCCGGCCGGCAACATCGCGATAAGGCTGCTCGATATCACGGGCCGCCAGCTCTGGCAAGGCACAGGTATGCCATCCGGCGGGAACCGTTTGCATATCGGCTTCTCCGGGACCCCGCTGTCCGCAGGCGTCTACCTCCTGCAGATCACCTCCGGCAGCGGCACGCAGTTTCAAAAGATCATGAAAAAATAAGGGAGGACCGCGGTCCTCCCATTGCATTTATTCATCAGTTAGCGGAGCAGTTTCACGCGTCCGGCGCCTTAATCGAATTTCAGATCGAGGCCCAGACCCCTCAGCTCATGCACCAATACGTTGAAGGATTCCGGTATTCCCGCCCTGGGGATATTATCCCCCTTCACGATCGACTCATACGTCTTGGCGCGGCCGATGATATCGTCCGACTTGAGCGTCAGCAGTTCCTGCAGGATATTCGATGCACCATATGCTTCGAGCGCCCATACTTCCATTTCACCGAAGCGCTGACCACCAAACTGCGCCTTACCACCCAGCGGCTGCTGCGTGATCAGACTGTAAGGTCCGATACTACGCGCATGCATCTTGTCATCCACCATGTGGTGCAGCTTGATGACATAGATGATACCGACCGTCGCCTTCTGGTCGAACCGTTCGCCCGTCTCCCCATCATATAGATGCGTGTGGCCAAAGCTCGGCAAACCTGCCTTGCTAATGTGATCCGCGATCTCTTCCACGGTAGCTCCGTCGAAGATCGGCGTCGCAAATTTCACCCCTAATTTTTCCCCGGCCCAACCCAGCACGGTCTCGTAGATCTGTCCCAGGTTCATACGGGAAGGCACACCCAATGGGTTCAGCACCACATCAACCGGCGTTCCGTCGGCGAGGAAAGGCATATCTTCGGCCCGCACGATCTTGGCCACGATCCCTTTATTTCCATGCCGGCCTGCCATCTTATCGCCCACTTTCAGCTTACGCTTGACCGCCAGGTACACCTTTGCCAGTTTTAACACGCCGGCGGGCAATTCATCCCCGATGGAGATGTTGAATTTCTCGCGTTTGTATCGTCCCAGCTCTTCGTTATACTTGATGCTGTAGTTGTGCAACAGGACGTTGATCGCCTCGTCCGTCCGGCCTTCTCCCGTCCACCCCAGTGGGTTGACGTTCAAATAATCGATACCACCCAGGTTCTTAGCCGTGAATTTGGCGCCCTTGCCGATCTGTACTTCGCCGAAGTTGTTATTCACACCGGCGGATACATGATCCTTCAGCAGCGTCGTCAGCTTGCCGAGCAATACATCCATGAGATCGGAAGTATTCTTCTCATGCACTTTTTCAATCTTCTCGAGGGCCGCCTTCTCGCGCACTTTTGCATTCTTATCTTTTTTCGCGCGCTGGAACAGTTTCTTGGAGATGACTACGCCTTCAGTTCCGCTGGGGGCCTTCAGTGAAGCATCTTTGGCATCCCCGGCCTTGTCGCCGAAGATGGCCCGCAACAGCTTTTCTTCCGGTGTCGGATCGCTTTCTCCCTTGGGAGTGATTTTCCCGATCAGAATATCGCCTTCTTTGATCTGGGCGCCGACACGGATGATACCGTTCTCGTCCAGGTCCTTGGTGGCCTCTTCCGATACGTTGGGGATGTCGGGCGTCAGCTCTTCCTCTCCCAGCTTGGTATCGCGCACTTCCAGCTCATATTCGGAGATGTGCACCGAAGTGAACAGGTCTTCCCGAACAACTTTCTCGGAGATCACGATGGCATCCTCGAAGTTGTATCCTTTCCAGGGCATGAACGCCACCTTCAGGTTGCGGCCAAGCGCCAGTTCGCCGTCCTGTACGGCATAACCTTCCGTGAGGAAATCGCCTTCTTTCACCTTCTGGCCTTTCTTGACTGCCGGCTTCAGGTTGATGCAGGTTTCCTGGTTGGTCTTGATGAACTTGGTCAACCGGTATATTTTCAGGTCTTCTTCGAAAGAGACCAGTTTTTGCTGTTCGTTGCGGTCATAACGCACATGGATCTCGTTGGCGTCGACATACTCCACCACGCCGTCGCCTTCGGCATGGATCTGGATACGCGCATCGCGCGCGGCCTTTGCTTCCAGTCCCGTACCGACGATCGGCATTTCCGGACGGATCAGCGGCACCGCCTGACGTTGCATGTTGGATCCCATCAGCGCGCGGTTGGCGTCATCATGCTCGAGGAAAGGGATCAGCGAGGCGCTGAGACCCACGATCTGATTGGGGGCGACATCCATGAACTCTACCTCTCCTTTTTCCAGGACCGGGAAATCACCCGTCTGACGCGAAACGATCTTGTCTTCCACGAAACGACCACTTTCATCCAGCGGCACATTCGCCTGCGCGATCTTGGCCACATCTTCCTCTTCCGCACTGAGATAGGTCAGCTTCTTGAGATCCACTTTGCCATCCGACACCTTGCGATACGGCGTTTCGATGAAACCCATTTCGTTGATCTTTGCATGTACGCAAAGCGTGGATATCAATCCGATGTTCGGGCCTTCCGGCGTCTCGATCGTACAGAGACGTCCATAATGCGAATAATGCACGTCACGGACCTCGAAACCGGCGCGCTCACGCGAGAGACCACCCGGTCCCAGGGCAGATATCCTTCGTTTGTGCGTGATCTCACTCAGGGGGTTCGTTTGATCCAGGAACTGTGACAATTGCGAAGTCCCGAAAAAGCTGTTGATCACCGAGCTCAGTGTCCTCGCATTGATCAGGTCCACCGGCGTGAACACCTCATTGTCGCGCACATTCATCCTTTCCCGGATGGTTCTGGCCATACGAGCCAGGCCCACGCCGAACTGGGCATATAACTGTTCGCCTACCGTCCGTACGCGACGATTGCTCAGGTGATCGATATCGTCTATCTCCGCCTTGGCATTGGTCAGACGAACGAGATATTTGATGATCTCGATCATGTCTTCCCTCGTCAGCGTCTTCTGATCCAGCGGCTGGTTCAGGTTGAGCTTGCGGTTGATCTTGTACCGGCCTACTTCGCCGAGATCGTACCGCTTGTCGCTGAAGAATAATTTATCGATGATACCACGCGCCGTCTCATCGTCCGGGGCATCGGCGCCACGCAGCTGCCGGTAGATATGCTGAACGGCTTCCAGCTCCGAGTTCGAGGTATCTTTGTTCAGTGTGTTATAAATGATCGCGTAGTCGCCGCCGACATCCTCTTTCTGGATGAACACGCTCTTCACATCCATCTCTACGACCATTTCGATGGCCTCTTCGTCCAGGATGGTATCGCGCTCGAGCACGATCTCGTTCCGCTCGATCGAAACGACTTCGCCGGTATCCTCGTCCACAAAGTCTTCCACCCAGGTACGAAGCACGCGGGCGGCCAGCTTCTTGCCGATGTATTTCTGGAGCGCTTTCTTATCGGCCTTGACCTCGTCGGCCATACCGAATAGTTCCAGGATATCCTTATCCGTTTCATAGCCGATCGAACGAAGCAGGGTGGTCACAGGGAATTTCTTCTTGCGATCGATGTAGGCATACATCACGTTGTTGATGTCCGTGGCGAACTCCATCCACGCGCCCTTGAAGGGGATCACGCGAGCCGAATAGATCTTCGTGCCGTTGGGATGGATGGACTGACCGAAGAATACGCCCGGGCTGCGATGCAGCTGCGATACTACCACGCGCTCGGCGCCATTGATGACAAAGGTCCCGCGCGGGGTCATGTAGGGGATATTCCCCAGGAAAACGTCCTGTACGATCGTCTGGAAATCCACATGCTCCTCATCGTTACAGCTCAGGCGCAGCTTCGCCTTCAACGGTACCGCATACGTGAGCCCGCGTTCCATACATTCTTCGATGGTGTAACGGGGTGGATCGATGAAGTAATCCAGGAACTCCAGCATGAAAATGTTCCGCGTATCGGTGATCGGGAAATTCTCTTTGAAAACTTTGAACAAACCTTCGATATTGCGTTTGTCCGGTGTCGTCTCTAACTGGAAAAATTCTTTGAAAGATTGGATTTGCACTTCCAGAAGGTCAGGAGTTTCGGCCAGATGTTTGATTTTACCGAAGTTGATCCTGTTTTTCAATTTTGCTGAAGACATATTTTTTAAAACCGGGTTTTTATGTTTCAAACAGCCTCTCTAATTCGTTGACTATCAATAATCCTTTGCCTATGGCAGGAGTAAATTTAGGGAAACGGACCGCAAATGTAGCATTTTTTTCCTAACCAAACAAAAAAAGAGGCCTGCCCCAGCAAAGCAAAATAGGGGCGGCCTCTTTTTCACTATGTCTTTGAACGGCCTACCGGCCGTTCGGGAGGCCTGCCCCAGCAAAGCAAAATAGGGGCGGCCTCTTTTTCACTATGTCTTTGAACGGCCTACCGGCCGTTCGGGAGGCCTGCCCTTACTGGACTTCCACCTCAGCACCCGTCTCCTTCAGCTTGGCTACCAGCGCATCGGCATCTGCCTTGCTGACGCCTTCCTTGATGGGCTTGGGAGCGCCGTCAACGAGGTCCTTGGCTTCTTTCAGACCCAGACCGGTCAGGTCTTTAACGACCTTCACCACATTCAGCTTGTTGGGGCCGGCGGCTTTCAGGATCACGTTGAAGGAGGTCTTCTCTTCTGCAGCGGCAGCGGCGCCACCAACGGCGGGACCGGCGGCAACGGCCACAGCGGTAGCCGCAGGCTCGATACCGTACTCTTCCTTCAGGATCTTCGCTAATTCGTTAACTTCTTTTACAGTCAGTCCAACCAACTGTTCTGCAAATGCTTTCAAATCTGCCATAATTGTAAATTTTTTCCGCCTTCACAGCTTTTGCTCCGGCGGAGGGTTTAAAAAAATTGGCCGGGCTCCACGCCCCCGGACCTGGGCTTTTATTTTACGCCTCGATTTATTCGCAGCGCATATTCGTCTTTTCAATGGCGCTCATGATTTCGGCGGCACATTGGTCTTTACTCCTGCGCCTCAATTGGCGCCGGCCGCACCGGCTCGATCTTCCAGCGCCTTGATCAAACCGGCCAGCTTGGCTCCGGCATTCAGGCCACTGATGACATTCTTCGCAGGCGATTGCAACAGACCGATGATCTCGCCGATAAGGTCGTGCTTGCTCTTCAGCGTGGACAGGGTCTTCAGCTGATCGTCGCCGGCAAATACATCCCCATCGATGAACGCCGCCTTCAATACGGGCTTTGCCAGGTTGCCGTCCTTGCGGAACGAGGAGATGATCATCGCCGGCGCCTTCGGGTTCTCGGAAAACAACAGGGCCGTAACCCCGTTCAGGGATTCGTACATGCCTGTAAACCGTGTACTGTCGATGCTTTCCAGCGCTTTTTTGATCAGCGTGTTCTTCGCCACTTTCATTTCAACCTTCTTGTCGAAACAGATCCGGCGCAGCCGCACGACCTGCTCCACCGTCAGCGACTCCGTATTGGTTACATAGAAGTTACTGTACTGGCTGAACTTATCCTTCAGCAGCTCGATCACTTCATTTTTTTGGTCTTTATTCATAACTCTTGCTTTGTTGAGACCGGCTGGCGCCGGTCCCCGATGAATTCATTTTTTACTGTACGAACGCTTTAGTGTCCAATGCGATGCCCGGGCTCATGCTGCTGGCCATGAAGACACTCTTTACATACGTCCCCTTGGCGGTCGCCGGCTTGGCCCTGATGATGGCATGGAGCAGCTCCTGGCTGTTCTCGGCCAATTTCTCCGGGGTAAAGCTAACCCGGCCGATGGACGCATGCACGATCCCGGCCTTATCCACCTTAAAGGCGATCTTGCCACCCTTTACCTCGTTCACGGCCGCCGCCACGTCGTTCGTAACGGTCCCGGTCTTGGGGTTGGGCATGAGATTCCGCGGTCCAAGCACCTTACCGAGACGGCCGATCTTGGGCATTACCGACGGCGTGGCGACGATGACATCTACGTCCACCCATCCGCCTTCGATCTTCTGAATGAACTCATCGAGGCCCACAAAATCCGCCCCGGCATTCCTGGCATCGGCCTCTTTATCGGGTGGGCACAGCACCAGTACCCGTTTGGTCTTGCCTGTGCCATGCGGCAGATTGACCGTCCCTCGAATGGATTGGTCGGCCTTTTTGGGGTCGACACCCAGACGGATATGCAGGTCGACCGAAGAGTCGAACTTGGTCGTATTGACTTCCTTCACCAGCGCGGAAGCCTCTTTCAGCGAATAGAACTTATTTTTATCAACCTTGGCAGCGGCTGCTTTCCTTTTCTTCGTGATAGCCATTTTCGTAAGTGTTTTAAGGTTAAGACTTGACTGCGAAAGGCGCAGTTCCTTCTACGGTGATACCCATGCTACGGGCGGTACCGGCTACCATGCGCATCGCACTTTCGACGGTAAAACAATTCAGGTCAGGCATCTTGTCCTTTGCAATAGCCTCTACCTGCGCCCAGGTAACCTTTCCAACCTTGTTACGATTAGGCTCCTTCGAACCGCTTTGCAGCTTGGCGGCTTCCAGCAATTGAACGGCTGCCGGAGGAGTCTTGATGATGAATTCGAACGATTTGTCCGTGTAAACAGTGAGGACGACGGGAAGGACCTTGCCCATCCTGTCCTGGGTCCTGGCATTAAACTGCTTGCAGAACTCCATGATATTCACGCCTTTGGAGCCTAACGCCGGACCGATAGGAGGTGCAGGATTGGCTTGACCGCCCTTGACCTGCAACTTGACATAACCGGAAATCTCTTTTGCCATGTTACTGTTTTTTGGTGTTAACGTCCGCTCGGTCGCCGATCTACGGCGGTCGCCGGACTCCCAAAGCAATATGCTAAGAACTATTTGGGGACGCAAAGCTAATGAAAAAACCCATGTTATACGCCGGCAGCTATCCCTTTTTTCCGCCGTTTTTACATGCGAAAAATAAACAATTGATTATTAACCACTTAAACTTCCTCTGTAAAATCCGTTTCAAAAGCATCCTATGTCCCGCGTGCGCGCGAAAAAAATGCATTATTCGGTTGAGGGATGGCGATAGCGAAAACACCGGAATGATGCGATGAGCGTTCTAACTATCGCCCTCCTAACGAGCATATTGTGAAGAATTTTTTTGCGCTTTTTTTTGTATTTGGATTTTTCTGACTAACTTTTCCTCTGTATTAATCCATTACAATTCTCATAACAACTTAAAACGCTCAACAAACTATGGCAAAGTCTAAGAAAAAGGCAGCGAAAAAAGCAGCGCCCAAAAAAAAGGCAGCGAAAAAAGCGGCCCCTAAAAAAGCTGCAAAAAAGAAGGCTGCGAAGAAAAAAGCAGCCCCTAAAAAAGCTGCGAAAAAGAAAGCTGCGAAGAAAAAAGCGGCCCCTAAAAAAGCTGCGAAAAAGAAAGCTGCGAAAAAGGCGCCTGCCAAGAAAGCTCCGGCAAAAAAAGCTCCGGCAAAAAAAGCAGCGAAAAAGAAAGCGGCACCCAAGCCCAAGCCGGCTCCCGCCCCCGCTCCGATGCCAGCCATGTCCCAGCCTTCTCCGGCTACATTTGACGAGCCCACTCCGCCGCATTTCGATTTCGACAATGACAATGGCCACTGAGAACGATAATATACAAGAAAGCCTTCCACTCGGAAGGCTTTTATATTTTGAGCCGGGTCGCGAGGACGACTCGCCGGCGCACGTCAGGCGATCTTCTCGACCTGCATATAGTTCAACTCTACCGGTGTGCTACGGCCGAAGATCTTCACCGTCACTTTCAGCTTCTTCTTTTCATCGTTCACCTCTTCGATGATGCCGTTGAAATCGTTGAACGGCCCTTCGATGATCTTGATGGTCTCGCCGATGATGAACGGTTCACTCATGCTCATGCTGCCGGATTCGGCCATCTCGTCCATCTTGCCTAGCATCTTGTTCACCTCCGCCTTGCGCAACGCGATGGGGTTCTCTTTCCCCAGGAAATGAATGACACTGTTGGTATTCTTGATGACTTCCTTCAGATCGTCACCCAGCTTGCCCTCCGTCACTTCGACCATTACATAACCGGGATAATAGTTGCGCTCGCGCATCACTTTCTTCCCGTTCTGCACTTTATAGACCTTCTCCACCGGCAGGAACACCTGTTTCACGATTTCGCTCCAGCCGCCGCGCGAGATCTCCTTGTCGAGATACTCCTTGACCTTACGCTCTTTGCCGCTCACTACGCGCAAGACATACCATTTGGTTTCCGGTTGGGGTTTGCCCTCCGGCTGCGTCTTGGTATCCTGATTGATTGTCTCCGTCATAAAAAGGGATTTTCCTCTACAATAAAGAATAAATAAAGTGCAGGACGGTCTGGGACGCCACATCCATGATCCATACCACCAGCGTGATCAGAACGGTGGCCACCAGCACGATGACCGTCGCCTGTTGCAGCTGCGGCCAGGTCGGCCAGGTCACTTTTTCAATTAACTCCCTGTACGACTCCCTGACATAGGTCGAGATCTTGTTCATTGTTTCTGTTTTATGCGCCCCGGGGCACCACGCTTTATTTTTCGCCTCCCTTTCGGTCGGCGCCACTTTCATTCGTCGCCCCATCCGGGAACGCCACTCGCACGGGTACTAGGATTCGAACCCAGACTGAAGGTTTTGGAGACCTCTGTACTACCGTTATACTATACCCGTATACGAACGATTTCGCCGTCTAAAGCGAAAGCTATCCCGGACTGCTCCGGAACAGCTTTCAAACTTTATAAAGATACAAAAAAATCACTACTTGACTCGCGCGTCCGCTATTTCAATATCTCCGTCACCTGACCTGCACCCACCGTACGCCCACCTTCGCGGATAGCGAATTTCAGACCTTTTTCCATGGCGATCGGCTGGATCAGCACCACGGTCAGCGAAGTGTTGTCGCCAGGCATCACCATCTCGGTTCCGGCCGGAAGCGTCACCTCGCCAGTTACGTCCGTCGTACGGAAGTAGAACTGCGGACGATACTTGTTGAAGAACGGCGTATGACGTCCGCCTTCTTCCTTGCTCAGCACATACACTTCACCCTTGAATTGCGTATGCGGAGTGATCGATCCGGGTTTGCAAAGCACCATCCCGCGACGGACCTGGTTCTTTTCAATACCACGCAGCAACAGACCGGCATTGTCACCGGCTTCGCCCTGATCCAGCAGCTTGCGGAACATTTCGACGCCCGTTACCGTGGAAGCCAGCGGAGCGTCCTGCAGACCTACGATCTCGATGGCTTCACCCACCTTGATACGGCCTCTTTCGATACGACCGGTTGCAACGGTACCGCGGCCGGTGATGGAAAATACATCTTCAACGGACATCAGGAAGGGCTGATCGACCGGACGGGGAGGCAGCGGGATATAGCTGTCGACAGCAGCCATCAGCTCGTCGATCTTGCTAACCCATTTCGCTTCGCCTGCCAAAGCGCCCGTAGCGGAACCCTGGATGATCGGGGTGTTGTCGCCGTCGAAACCGTAGGAGGTCAGCAATTCGCGGATCTCCATCTCGACCAACTCCAGTAGCTCGGGGTCGTCTACGAGGTCCACCTTGTTCATAAATACTACGATCCGGGGGACGCCTACCTGACGGGCAAGAAGAATGTGCTCCTTAGTTTGCGGCATTGGTCCGTCCGTCGCAGCAACCACCAGGATCGCGCCATCCATCTGAGCGGCGCCGGTGATCATATTTTTTACATAGTCAGCGTGACCGGGACAGTCCACGTGCGCATAGTGACGGTTAGCCGTCGCGTATTCAACGTGCGCTGTATTGATGGTAATACCCCTCTCCTTTTCTTCCGGTGCGGCATCGATCTCGTCATATTTTTTTGCCTGAGCCAATCCCCTCGAAGATAAGATAGTGGTGATGGCAGCAGTCAAAGTGGTCTTGCCATGGTCAACGTGACCAATCGTACCAACGTTAACGTGGGGTTTGTCCCTCTTAAAGGTCTCTTTTGACATTGTATTTGCTTTTAAGTTGTAGTTAATATATATCGAAGATGCGGCATCTCGCATCTCCTTCAAAACCACTTTATATCAGAGCCGTTGATGAGAATTGAACTCACGACCTCTTCCTTACCAAGGAAGTGCTCTACCCCTGAGCTACAACGGCTTGTCCGTTTCGGCCCTCGGCAATGTGCCGCCGGCCCCTTTGGCACTTCCCTGTACCTGCACATGAGCGGAAGACGAGGTTCGAACCCGCGACCTACAGCTTGGAAGGCTGTCGCTCTACCAACTGAGCTACTTCCGCGTTTTACCGATAATTACTGGCACCAACCTCTCCTCAGTCCATGCGGCCATTTTCTACCATTTCATTCGACTCGTGGGCAAGGATGGATTCGAACCACCGAACTCCGAAGAGGACAGATTTACAGTCTGTTGCCGTTGGCCACTTGGCTACTTGCCCGGCTATGTTTCGCGGCATCCCACGCCGCATTTTCTCTCAACGCACGACCGCTGCTTCACCTAATTTTTTGAAACGGCTATCGCCGTTCCCCGTGAGCCAGAGAAGGGACTCGAACCCCCGACCAGCTGATTACAAATCAGCTGCTCTACCAACTGAGCTACTCTGGCTGGTGTTGAACTTCGTCGGACCTGCTTAGACCTTCGGCCCGCACCACCGGTGCGGCCCTCGGTCGTACCCTTCGCTCCCGCTCGGGTACCGTCCTCCTCGTTCGTAACCTTCGCTGCGCTCGGTTATCCCCCTCACATCACACTGATTGACTGTTTTTTTTGGGAAGGCAAAGGTAGGTTAAATTGTTAAATTCAAAAATTTTTTAGCCCCCAATCCGCCAAAAAAAAGAGGCCGCATCGGCGGCCTCGGTTCGAACCCTTTAGGAGTTCATTAATTTTTTTAAGCGGCTTGCTTATCTTTTTTTCTTTTTACCTGATTTACCAGCGACTCGAATGCGCTGTCGAAAGACTCTTCGAAAGATTTGGAGGAACATTTGACGAAAAAGTGGTGTCTGGGAACATGGACCCTGATCTCCGCGATCTTGTCCTTGATGGTGTGAACGACATTATCCAGCTTAAGGAAAACGTCTACCTTGATGATTCTGTCATGGAACGTGTTTAGTTTGATCATTTTTTTGTTTACATAGTCAACTAGCTTACCGTCTGCATCGAAGTGCACAGTTTGAATGTTAACGTTCATAGCATCCCAAATTTTACAGTGAACAATAAATAAAAGAACTACTACGCTGCTACCAGCCGCTTCCTGCGGCTCAAGACCGGAGAGAAATAAGGCATATTTCTGGCGTCCGGCGGGACAATGAAGTTAGCTTTTACGACGGTTTTTTCCAAATAAAACGCAGACTTTCTGCCGCGGAAATAGAGGAGAACCTGTATTTTTTTTCAACATTATCGGATGACTATTCACGCCTTGGGGTGCGCATTTTTATAGACATCCTTCAATTTTTCAATAGTATTGTGCGTGTAAACCTGGGTCGCCGCCAAACTGGCATGACCCAGCAATTCTTTCACCGAATTCAGTTCCGCTCCGGCATTCATCAGGTGTGTCGCAAATGTATGCCGCAATACATGCGGGCTCTTCTTGTCGATCGTGGTCACCTTCGCCAGGTACGCCCGCACGGCACGGTAGACATACGCCGGATATAGCTGCCGGCCCTTCGGCCCCACCAGCAGGACGTCCGTATCGGGCGCTTCGAACCGGCCCCGTTTGTCCTCCTTATAATCCCGCAGGACGGTCGCCAGTTCCCCGCTTATCGGGATCACCCGCTCCTTATTCCCCTTTCCCAATACCTTGATCGTCCTGTTCCCGGCATCTACCTGCGCTTCTTTCAGACGGATCAACTCACTGAGCCGAATACCGGTCTGATAAAGCAACGCCAGCAGCATCCTGTCGGTCCGGCCCTCCCAATCATCCGGAAACTGCACCTCTCCGAACAGCTCCTCCATGGCCCCACGTTCCACAAAAACCGGGAGGCGCCTGGCCGATTTCGGCGCCACGATCGCCGTCATAGGCGTCTGCCCGACGGTCCCCATCCGTAACTGGAATTTATAAAAGCTCCTGAGAGAAGATATTTTCCGGTTTACCGACCGGGACGCGAGCCCTGCTTCCTTTAGGGAAGCCAGCCAGCTCCGGACCACCGCCGGAGTGATCTCCTGTAACGCCATCCCGCCGAATTCCTGCCGTATATAATCCGCAAAAGACGTCAGATCGTCATGATAAGCCCGGATCGTATGCCCGGAGTACCGTTTTTCAAACGATAAATACTCGACAAATGGGGGGATCAACGCTTCCAATCAGATGATTTTCACCCGAATTTAGTGATTTTTTTTTCGGGTACGGCGGGCGGCTCCCATTTTTTCCCCGCCTCCGGCGGGCGGACACAAAAAAAGAGGTTGCAACCGCAACCTCTCCTGAATATTATATTATTAGGGAACCTTATTCGAACTTGCCGCTGGCAACCTGCTGCTTATAGATCGCCTTCAACACCTGTCCCCTCCGGCGAACCGAAGGCTTCATATACGACTGACGCTCTCTCAGCTGCACCAATACTTTCGCCTTCTCGAACTTCTTTTTGTACTTCTTGAGCGCCTTGTCGATATTCTCGCAATCTTTGGAATCGATAATTAACATAATTGAATATACCTCCTTTTAATCTCGCCCAGGATCTCCGGTCAAAATTAGCCCTTGGGCGAGACACCGCTAATGATTGACCTTCGGTCAACGATGAACTTCGCCCCTCAACACTTTTGAGGGTCTCGTTCGCGCCCTTCGGTGTTCCCTCGGGCGTGGTTCGTTTGGTTTGCAAAGATAAACCATTTTCCGGAAAACCGAAATCCTATCTCTAAAAATCCGAAATTAGCCGCCTATGTTTACAGGAATCATCGAATCAGTCGGGAAGATCGTTTCCATCGACAATACCGGCACCAACCGAACATTCTGGATCGAATCCCCTATTTCGCACGAATTGTCCGTCGACCAAAGCCTCTCCCATGACGGCGTCTGTCTGACGGTCGAAGAGATCCGCGACAATCGCCACCGGGTCACCGCCATCGAAGAGACCCTCCAAAAAAGCGCCCTCGGCAGATGGCGGCCGGGCCATCACGTCAATCTCGAAAGATGCCTTCGTATGAACGGCCGTCTCGACGGTCACATCGTCCAGGGTCATGTCGACACCATCGGTACCTGCATCAACCGCAACGAAAAGGACGGTAGCTGCGAATTCCGTTTCGAGTTCCCAAAAAAATTCAGACACCTCGTCATCGAAAAAGGCTCGATCAGTATCAATGGCATCAGCCTCACCGTATTCAATGTCAAAAAATCCAAATTCGATATCGCCGTCATCCCCTATACCTTCGATCACACGAATATCCACCGTATCAACCCCGGCAGCCTGGTCAACCTGGAATTCGATATGATCGGCAAATACGTTTCCAAACTAACCCATTGACAAACACGGAATCGCTCGACATTCAGCCCCCCGGTTCCCCGTCGCCCTCCGCCCAGGTACGCATTCCTGCTTTGGATGGCCTCCGCGGATGCGCCATCCTCCTGGTCATTGTCTGGCACTATTTCAACACCGCATGGTTCCCCGGCTGGGCCGGCGTAGACCTTTTCTTCGTGCTGTCAGGTTACCTGATCACAGGCAGGCTCATGCGGACGATCGACGATCCGCATTTTTTTTCACGGTTCTACCGTAACCGCATCCTCCGGATATTCCCCCTCTACTACGGGTTGGTCATACCCTTCCTCCTGGCCATCTTCTTCCTGGTCAAACCGGAACATCTGCATTTCTACCGCGAGCACCCGGTAAGCCTGCTCATCTTTACCACCAACTGGACTTTCGTTTGCTTCGGTTTGCCGCATGACTATTCACTTGTGCCGCTATGGTCCATCGCCGTAGAGGAACAATTCTATCTCCTGTGGCCCTTCGTCATCCTGGCGACACGCACCCGGCCGAAGACACGCATCGGGCTCCTCCTGACGGTATCAGCCCTGATCCTCCTCACGAGGACGGCAATATGGATAGGCTTTCCGACGCTTCGCGATACCTGCTACTATAACACCTTCTTTCGGCTCGACAGCCTGTTTGCCGGTTGCCTCCTATATCAATTGGATGCATCCGCCGTCCGTTTACCCAGCGGCCTGATCAGAAAAATCGCCCTCATCCTCCTGGCCACGCTGCTGACAGGCATCGGGATCATGCATGATGGCCAACCCCAGAACGGATTCTTTTCAACCGTCGGCTATACCCTCAACGCCCTGTTTTTTGCCTGCCTTCTCCATTTGGCGCTACATCCGGGCAGCGGACGCCTGCCCCGCTTCCTGTCCCTGCCACCCCTGCGATACATGGGAAAGATATCTTACTGTCTCTACCTCATCCATGTGCCGGTACTGCTGAACATCGCTCCGGGAATCGTTCGCCTGGGCCAGTCCGCTTCCTCCTGGGATCCGGCGTTCATCCGGTGGACGGCCGTCCTCATTTGCCTGGCCTTATCCATCCTGATCAGTGGGTTCAGCTACCGCTATGTCGAATCCTTTTTTTTACGTTTAAAGAAATAGATTTACACCATGTTTCCCCGCAACACAGCCGCGCCGCCTGCGGATACCCCTCCGGTCATGCGCAGACAGGAGGTCACCCTGCTGGCTGTCTGGCTCCTGATCAATTCGTTTATCCTATGGCATCGGGGTATTTACCTGGAAGGGGAGTCCATCAAATATATCCAACAGGCTCGACTGCTTCTGCAGACCGGTAAGGTGGAAACCTCCAATTATTGGCTCTATATCATCCCTATCGCCGTCATCGCCGCCTGTATCAAGGCAAGGCTCGGCTTCGCCTGCGTGGTAGCCGTACAACTGCTGCTCAATCTCGCCGCGACCCGTTTTTTTTACCGCACGGTCATCCGCCTCCTCGACAGCGAACGGCTGGCTTTCCTGGGGACCCTGCTGCTGGTGCTCAACTATTTCTACCAGGAGTTCAATACCTTTCTCTATACCGAGTCGCTGTTCTATAGCCTGACCCTCCTGCTCAGTTGTTACGTCGTCAGCACCGGAACCCTTACAATAAAGAGGTCCCTCGCGGTCCTGTTCCTCCTTACCCTTGTTTCCTTCACCCGCCCTACCGGCCTCCTCTTCCTTCCTCCGGTCTTCCTGTATCTTTTTCTGCTGTTCTTCCGGAACATGGCCACGACAAAAAAGATCGCACTCCTGGCAGGCATCGGCATCGTCTTCCTGTTCCTCCTCGATCTGGCGCTGGGCAGCGGCGGCGAACTGGACTTCATGCTGCCCTTTCGCGACGAACGCATCATCTGCGGGGTGCCGACCCTGCCCGGCTTTCTGCCGATCCGGACGGCCGGCAACGGCAATTCCCTGTATGGGTTACTCTATTATGTGCTGCACAACCCCGGACAGTTCTTCCGCATGGCGGGACTGAGGACATGGGCGTTCTTTGGTCTTTACCGCAGCTATTACAGCGCGGCACACAATGCATGGCTCATTGCCTATTTCTACTGCATCCATCTCGGCGCCCTGGCAGCCATTCCTTACTGGATAAGGCATCGCGCCAATTCGTTCTGGTATTTCGTCGCAGGCATCGGCCTCACCTGGCTAACGGTCATACTTACTTGCGACGATTGGCACAACCGGTTTTATTTGACGATCTCCCCGTTCCTCATTATTTTGGCGCTGCCGTCCCTCCAACGGCTGCAAAAACGACCGCCCCATGACCGATGATTCCATACTGAACCTTAGTCATTTCTCGACGCCGGCCACCGGCCGGTTTGCGTCGGCGTTTAACGAAGCATCCCCTTTCAGGCACCTGGTGATCGACAACTTCCTGGCGCCCGCTTTTGCGGATTCGCTCGCCAACGGTTTTCCGGCACTGGAAAAAATGAGGACCCATTACTCGGGGATCAATGAAAGGAAGGCGGAAGACAACGATCTCACGCGGCTCGATTCGAACTTCACCCTTCTTCACCAGACCCTTTCCGCTCCCCATTTCCTCCAATGGCTGAGCGAGGTCACCGGCATCGCGAAGCTTCGGACTGTCGAAGACCGCCTCGGGTACGGCCTCCATCAGGGCGGCGACGGCAGCTTTCTCGACATCCACATCGACTACAATATCCATCCTATAACAAAGCTTCAGCGCAAGCTCAACTTTTTGCTCTTTTTCAACCCCGGATGGAACGACGAATGGGGAGGCCTTTTGCAATTTTGGGATGCCAGGTCGGAAAACACCGGGCAGGAGATCGCCCCGCTTTTCAACAGGGCGGTCATTTTCGAATGCTCGGAAATATCCTATCACGGATGCAGCAAGGTGCACGTCCCGCACGGCATCACCCGCAAGTCGATCTACCAGTACTATTTCACGACGCCCGACAAGGCCGTCCATTATCACGATACGATATTCAAACCCGTACCAGGCACACCCCTGGCTAAAAAGATCGTCGTCCCCGTGAAGGAGTTGCTCAAGAACGGCATAAAAAAGACCTTGCTTTCCCTCGGACTGGAAAGGTTCCTCAGATGACATCCGAATGGCCGGGGACAGGTCTCATTGAAAAACACGGTCGAATGCGCCAGCACGACGAACAGGCTGGCGACTAGCCGCAAAAGGTCCAGTATGGGAAATACGCGGGCTTCGGCACGTGCGCAATGCCTGCATTTATTATTTCATCAGGTACATCTTCCCATAGCCGTTATTGAAGAATTTATCCGTATCGTCACTCGCTGCACGGTATTTCGACAACGACTGGCCGTTAAGATTGGTGACGACATGATAAAGATAGACGCCGTTCGCCAGCCGTTGACCGTACATGTCCGTTCCATTCCATTTGAATTCGGTGATATTCTGCCCTACATGCAGCGGCCCCAATTCCTCTTTTGTTATCTCCCGCACGACCTTACCGGTGATAGTCATGATCTGGATCTTGATGTTCTGCGGCACTTCGCTGCCGGTGATCGTGAACACGAATGCCGTCGAGGTGGTGAAGGGATTGGGATAATTCAGCATGTTCGAGATCATCGGCTTCGTAATGATCTTGAAATCCACCCGGTAGGGGGTCGCGCCTGCCGGATTTCCCAACGCATCCTTCCCGGAAACGGTGAGTTCATAGGTATCGCCCTGCGGGTTGTACTGCCTGGTGAAGACCGGGTAGAAATCCACCGTGGCGGTATTCTTGGATCCGCTGGTTGCCGGAGTGAACCGCAGGGTATCGCTGTTGAATGAATAGGAATGGATCGATCCGTCCGGGTATTTGACCTGCACGGAGACAGACGAAGTATCCGTCAGCAGTATAAATTGCGACTGACTGGTCAACCTGATCTGGATATGCGGTCTTGCCGATACGATATCTTCGTTTAGGATATGCACATTGTCGAATGTAACGTCCAGCAGCGGGCTCCTCGATTCTCCGGAGACAAAGAAGTTCCTGTAAAGGAAATTATTGAAAACGTATTGCTCCGGCTGGGCATAATTGGGGTTCACATTCAAATAAATGTTATTCAAACCCGAAAAGGTCTTGGTATCGATGGGATAGGTGATCTTCACCGTATCGCCGCTAACCAGCGGTTTCGTCTTCGGAAGGAGGATATTGTGTGCGACATTGCTCTTATCGGTAACTGTCATCTTTAGCTGTATACTGTCGAAGGGCGTCGGGCTGATATTCTTGAAGGCGATCCCAAAATTCATCGGCTGACCGAGTTGAAGCGTATCAGGCGCTTGAACAAAGAGGTTGGGAGCCAGGGCGCCTTCGGGCACGGGGTCATAAGTCAACCTCCAGTACTTCAGCTGGTAAGGCGTACCCTTGACCGTATCGGTCGTGGTCATTTGCAATTGTAGCCAGGGGTACTGTGTTGCATTGATGCTGGATATATCCAGATCCTGGCTGGCCGCCCCCAGGGTGAACAAGGGCGGAGACACGTTCCCCGACGTATCGACTCCCATCACCTGGACCTGGACCGAATCGGCGCTGGGTGACTCCAGGCTACCGCCTCTCCAGTGGAGCTGTCTCCATTTCCTGGCGGGTCCCAGCAAAGGCGAAACCGCCACACCTACCGAATCCGGTGTGATATAATTGGCCGTCAGACTGATCTTGTCATCCGCACCCTGGCTGAATACCGACTGCGGTTGGAAATTCGCCGAATTGTTCTTTTGATAGACGAAAATGAAAGCGCGGGGGAAATAGAAAGAATCGATATTGTAGAATCCCTGCGCCTTTAATCTCGCGTAGATGGAATTCCCGGATCCAAGGTAAGACGTATCTCCGGCCCATGTGCTCGCATATGTATTTGTGTTTGGATCGGTATAAGAACAGTTGTAGACCACTACATAGTAGTTGTTCGGGATCAGGTCGAGGAAATTCAGCGCCGATCTTCGCTGGGCGGTATCCGTAATGTTGTAGACGAAATCGTGTTCCCGCGTTGGACCGGCTGGCGATATGCTGCCATAACGCCCGGGAGTCCCGGTTGGCGTGTTGTACCAGGGATGGAAAGTTATCGGATCGAATACATTGAAATAGATCGTGGATATTCCGTTAAAACTCTGGATCACGTTGGGATCGCCATTGATCAGGACCTCGCAATCCGTTGCCTGGTTGGCGGCCGTAGGAAATACTCCGTCTTTGATGATCAGGGTATTCTTTACCGGCAGAAAATTAAACTTCCTGGAATTCGAGTCCAGGTACAACCCAGTCAGCGTGGACTGGGTATGTTGATAAAAATGCGATTGATTCTCACCCGTCGAACTGCTATTCGGGTCGAAATACGCGAAGGAAAAGCTATTCCAGGTGTAGCTGCCGCCTGCCGCAGGGACCTTCGACACCCGCCAATAATACACAACGCTGTCCTGGTACGTAATGCCCGGATCGAATTCGAGCTCTCCGCCGACCGAGGTCAGATATTTCGTGACAAGCAGCGGGGAATTGAACAGACTGGTCGTGTCTATCTGCATTTCATATTGCGCAGAGGGACTGAACGGGTCGGCCGTCGATGCATACAGTTTCTGGACATTGTTATTGATAATCGCATAGTTATACGGGTAGACAGGGTTGGCCCCTTCTTCGTAGATATACACGCCGGAAGTCACTGAATCATTGGCCAGGGTGACCTCCTGAACGTTGTTATCAGCGTTTATCGTGACCGTTATATAGTTCTGTCCCTTGTCCCTTGTTGCGATGATAGGGACATTCAGCAAAATGGAATCCGCATATTCGATGCCCGGGATCCTTTTCTTCAATAAGACGGCCCTGCTGCCGTTCGGATATTTTCTCGTTACCAGCACCGAAATGGAGTCGCGGACGGACTTGCCCAGGTTATAAAACCTGGCTTTTACGGTAAACGTTGAACTGGATACCGACACGAAAGTCGGGTTGATCACTACCTGCGAGGATTCAACATCATAGTCGGGCAGCGACTCCTGGTTCATCTTCAAAGCAGGATCGCCATGTACCGACATTTGCTCCGCATGCTGCCGGGCAAAAAAATCGCCCGGAGCTGCATTTACCAACGCCTGCAATGCATCTTTTTCAAGCACGCTGATGGGCTTTCCATAATCGACGGTCGCCATTTGGTCATATAATGCAGTCAGGAGGATGTTCAGGTAGTTGACAATGCCGAGGTGCGTTGATGCAACACACGCTATGGCGCCGCGCTCACGGGCCAGCACATAGCTTTCCGATATGGTTTGCGATCCGACAAAACGAAGCGTGTCGAATACAAAAAAATCACCTGCATCGCAGCCATTCAGGTAAAAAACAGGGTATTTTCCCTGATTATCGTACGCAGCCGGATTGTCGAGATCGTATGCCAGGGTGGTATTGGAAGAATGCCCAAAATAATCCAGCATGCTGAAGCCATTATTGAACAATGTGGTGATGAACCCCGGCGGGACCTGGGCCACCGCAGCGGCATTCCCATCGCACAAAGTATAGACCTTGGCACCATACGACGTATCGCTGATGACTTGCTGATAGCCATACATATAATTGCACAGGATGGTACCCAGATACGGTTCGCTCACTCCGGTGAGGTGCAGGATGTTCTTCATCCATAACCTGCCTTCGATAGTATTGGGGGAGGTCGCCTGCGCCAGCTCGTATTCCTTCACCTTCGCGAGGTAAGTTTCGATTTCCGCGCCGGTGACGACGGAAAGTCGGCCGATCGGCGTGACCGGCGTCGCATCCACCCCGTTGGCCGCGCTCAATTTATTGTCCGATCCCGGATACCCGAATGTCGGCACAAGGTCCAGGCGATCGGCCGCCGGAAGATGCAGCCTTTCTGCGTATAAGTTATAGTCATTATAACACAAACCGTGACCGATCAGGAATACGAATTGCGGTTTCATAGAAAAATTCGCGCGGGCATACCGCAAGAAATTCTGTATCGCATCGGGATGCTTTTTTATACCGAAGGCGAATTGGTCTACCAGTTCATTGATGTCGTATACCTGCGCATCCCAGCCGCCGCCCGCGGGGCTGCTGCGATAAGCCTTGTAATCGTTGACGGGATTGACTCCGTCATTCGTCCCGTCATTATACAACAACGGGTTGGTTATGATGAGGTAGTTGCCCTGGTTGGACGAACTGGCGAAATTCACGAATGTTTTCGGGGTCAGCGTCGTAACGCTTGTCACCGTGGAAGGGTCTTCGTTCACCAGGACAAGGTCAGTGGTCGTGGTCGAACCGGTCAGCGCAAATGAAACGGTTGTGCCGCTGACGACTCCCGTATACCGCAATCCGTTGGTAAGGTCGTACAAAACTGGCGTAGCGCTGCCGGAAATCGAGAAGTTGGCGATATTGAGCAGATAGCCGGCAGAACGGGCCGGCAGCTGAAAAGAAAAATTTGCCTGGCCCCCGAAATCGAATTGACGCGGATAGGTCAGTTCATAAAAGGAACCGACCACCCTGTCGGCAGTCACGCTGCTATTATTGGTGAAAAGGATACGGGCCGAATTACTGCTGATGTCGCTCAATGGGACCGGTCTGGCCGCCTGCAAATCGTAAAAGGAGTTGATGGTCGTATCCGCCACGACCGCCCCGTTGACCGAGACCTGGACATTGCGGACATTATCGGCCGTCCCGGCCATCCCGAATTTAATGCTGGCCTCCGGCCCGCCGGAATACACTGCGAGATTATTCTCCAGCCATCCGTGAGGACCGCCCGGAACGATCGCCGAGGTGGACCAGAACTCCCCGATATCATAGGACGAAGAATAAATGTATTCCCCGACAATCTGCGCAAACCCCGGACTGATCCCGCCGTCCTTGAAATAGTTGCCTAGCGTGTACATAAAATAAGCCTCGGGCGTGAGCGGGCTGCCCGCCACATTGTTGGCGGTATTGGAGTAATGAAACGTACTGCCCGTGGGGTTCACCGTCAGAAAATAGACAGCCGTGTCGGTCTCCAGGCTCCAGTGCGTCGTATGCTGATAGGCGGGACTCCTGTACAAAGGCCGGTCGGGGACCCCGTCATTCATCAGGCCCCAGAATTCGATATAATCGCTGCTGCCCAGTGGTCCGCCGGCCGCGGTAGTATAAACAGGGACCTCTTTCCCATTCCGGAAAAGCTGAAAGTCCTCCGCCGGCACACTGCCCATTCCCGCCGCAGCAAGCACCGACTGCGGGATCCGGTAGAGCCCCGTGGCGCCGACCTTGAACTTGTAGTAGGTCTTGGAGTAATCGATCCACTCGTTATTTAACGGCTGGGCCACAAGCCGCAGCGTCATCAACAGCAGAACGATCGTGTATAGTTTTTTCATACGTTTAGGTTTTTGGCAGCGGCGGTCCGCCCCGGGTCTCACTTCATCTCCTCTGCTTCTTTTTTTCTTCTCTGCTCTTCAAATCGACTCTCAATGAAAATACATGGGTATACAACGGATAAGACTGATTAGCCAGGTTGACGAAGGCATAATCGATCTGTACGTCCCCGACCCTGAACCCCGCCCCCGCGCTGGGCTGATAGATCCAGATCTTTCTTTGATTCAGCGTATCGCGGTCGTCCAGCACCTGCTGGAAATTATTGATCCCCGCCCGGACAAAGAACACATCCTTATAGGACAGCTCCAATCCTACCCTCGGATCTATGCTCACCGGTTTCGTACTGATGACCGTATTGCGCCGCCCGTCGAAGGTCACGTCCAGGTCCGCTTCCGTCAATAAGCTCAGCTTCTTTCCCAGCCTGAAATTATAGGAACCGCCCACGAGCAGCTGCGGAGCGGTGAGTTCGATCGATTTGCCCGGTATCTCGTTCTGCGTCTCATAAAACACTTCGCGCATGGCCTCATTCAGGCTATACGACCATGCGTTGAAGGTAGTCGTCACGTCCTTTGCCACGACACCAAGTTTCCACCACCGCCCCTGTATCTGTGCAGCCGCATCGAATCCGAAACCCCAGGCGGTCGCAATATCGCCCGCCGTGCGGTGGATGATCTTGGCATTCACGCCAAGATCGATCTTCTTATCGCCCACTATTTTGGATTGCTGTGCCAGCGAGACGATGAATGCGTAATCCGCCGAGGAGAAAGTGGTGATATTGGCGAAATTCACCGAGCCGTCCGGCTGCACTAAAAAGATGGTATTGGGAATATCGTCCACGGCGAAACGGAGCAGGGTCAGTCCCAGCGTGCGCTTGTTATCCTTTAATGGCAACGCCAGTGCGGCAAAATCATATTTTCCCACCCCGGCATAATACTCCGCATGCATGAGGCTCAGTTGGGGATTGTTCCGGATATTGGCCAACGCCGCCGGGTTCCAATAACCGGCCGTAGCATCCGACACCGACGCCACCTGGGCGCTGGCCATGCCAAGACCGCGGGCTCCCGCACCAATGTTCAGGAATTCATTGGAATATTCGGTGAACTGCGCATACGCAGACAGGTGAACCAGGGACCCGGCCAACAATAGGGAGTAAAACAATAACTTACCCCGCAGTCTTTTCAACATAAGCCAACAGTTAAGGCAATTACTCGATCGGATCATTAGATTGAGCTTGGGGTATTTCCGGGAAATTGGATTTTGCGGCCGTTTATCCGGGCCGTCGGCAGGCAGGCTTAACGCCGTCCAGCCATCTGGGTATAACGGCCATTGACCCACAATATTGTACAATATTCTACCCTTAACGTCGTATTTTTCAAGCCTTTCTCTGTTCCTTCGCAGCCTTTCTCCGCTCCCGGCGACCGGCCTCCGCCTTTCAATAAGTTGACGGGAATTCCCTAGATTTGCCGGATGAATCTCATCGAAGAGTTAAAATGGCGTGGCATGATCCAGGACATCATGCCCGGAACGGAAGATCAGCTGGCAAAGGAAATGACCGCAGGCTATATCGGTTTCGACCCCACCTCCGATAGCCTGCATATCGGTAGCCTTGTCCCTATTCTCCTCCTGGTGCATTTACAAAAGGCTGGGCATAAGCCCTTTGCATTGGTCGGTGGCGCCACCGGTATGGTCGGCGACCCCAGCGGTAAAAGTGAAGAGCGAAACCTTCTCAGCGAAGAGGTCCTCAACCACAATCTCGCCTGTGTCAAGCGTCAGCTGGAAAAATTCCTCGATTTCGATCCTGCCCTGCCCAATAAGGCCGAAATGGTCAATAATTATGACTGGTTCAAAACGATGCGTTTCCTCGATTTCATCCGGGATATCGGGAAACATATTACAGTCAATTATATGTCGTCAAAAGACAGCGTCAAACGCCGGCTGGAAGGAGAGAATGGCATGAGTTTCACCGAATTTACCTACCAGCTCGTTCAGGGTTATGATTTTTACTGGCTTTACACTAACAAGAATTGCCGGCTCCAAATGGGTGGCAGCGATCAATGGGGCAATATTACGACGGGAGCCGAGCTGATCCGGCGGAAAGTCGGTGGCGAAGCCTTTGCCTTTACCTGTCCTCTTCTCACCAGGGCCGATGGAGGCAAATTTGGTAAAACGGAAAAAGGGAATGTCTGGCTCGACCCCGAAAAGACCACGCCCTACCAATTCTATCAATTTTGGCTCAACGCAACAGATGCAGATGCGGAAAAATGGATCCGGATATTCACCTTCCTCACCCCTGAAGAGATCGACAGCCTGCACGGACAACATCTCAGCCAACCGGAGAACCGCCTCCTTCAAAAGACCCTGGCGCAACACGTGACCACATTCGTCCATGGTAGTGAGGGTTATGAAAAAGCGCTCGCCGATACGGAAAAGATCTTCGCCGGCCAGTCCGCCCCCGCCGAATCCCTCACCGAAGAAGACCTGGCGTCGATGGAAGGTATCTCCCGATTCGACTATGGCGCCGACCGACTCGGGGCGGATGTGGTCAGTTTCCTGGCGGAAACAGGTATTATCGCGAGTAAGGGTGAAGCACGCAAGCTTATCCTGGGCGGCGGTGTCAGCATCAACCGCAAAAAAGTGGAGGACGCCAAACTGTCCGTCGATGCATCCCTGCTCCTGCATGGCAAATACATCCTCGTTCAGAAAGGAAAAAGGAACTATTACCTCGTGACTGTGGCCTAGTATGCGGGAATGCACCGCACTAAAAAATGGCGCATTTCCCGCATACCGCTAAGGTCTGCCCTATCGGGCAAGCCGCTTCCAGCGGCTTATGTTAGCAGCGCCGGTCTCTCCCGGTACGTCTTCAGGATAAATTCCCCGAATAGGGTATTCGCCCAGGCGAACCACGGGCGGGTGAATTTTGCCGCATCGTCCTTATGGAACGACTCGTGCATGAATCCTTTTCCTGCATGACTGTTCTGCAGCAGCCGCAGGCACTTCGCCACCTCCATCGAGTCATGGCTGGTCAGTCCCCGTATCATGATGCTGATCGGCCAGATCATATTCAACCCGGCATGCGGTCCGCCGATGCCTTCCCCGGCCCTGCCCTTGAAGAAAAATGGGTTCGATTCGCTCAATACCATACGCCGCGTATTCTGATAGATCCCGTACCCGCGTTTTTCGGGATGGATCACCGACAGGTCTCCGGAATAGTTCGCCGATTGCAGATAAGGCAACGCCAGCAGGCTCGGTACATTGGCATCATCCATAAAGGTATGATTGCCGAAACCGTCCGCTTCGTAGGCGAACACCTCTCCATATACCGGGTGCGTGACGATGGCATGTTCATTCAGCGCGGTCGCGAGTTCGCTCTCGAACTGAAACGCCTGATCACCCAGCCCTTTGCCCGCCGGCATCGCTTGAAGCATCGTCCGCAGATCGCGGAGACTGCTCAGCGCAAACAGATTGGAAGGGATCAGGAAGGGATAGATCGTAGCGTCGTCGGATGGCCGGAACATCGAATGGATCAACCCTACTTTTTTGGTCGGATAACCATAGCCGCCCATCGGCACACCGTCGGTAGCCCAGCTCGTCCGGCGCTGAAAAGTATAAGGTCCCTCGCCGTCCTTCCGCTGCTGCTCGCGGAAAGTCGTCAATACCCGCTTCATTGCATCCAGCCAGTCGGCATCGAAAGGAGAAGTATCCCCCGTCGTCTTCCAGTATCCATGCGCCAGCCGGATGGGATAGCAAAGACTGTCGATCTCCCATTTCCGCTCATGGATGCCCGGTTTCATATCCGTGATATCCGTCGCCTTCCATTCGCTGACCTTTGTGTCGTCCTTATAAAAGGCGTTGGCATAAGGGTCCTTCCGAATGCAACGGGTCTGCCGGTGAATGACCCCGCGGATCAGCTGTTGCAGGTCCTTGTCCTCCCGGCATAGTGAAAGATAAGGCCACACCTGGGCGCTGCTGTCCCTCAACCACATGGCATCGATATCGCCGGTGATGACGTACGTGTCGGGATTTTCGCCGGTCATCGTTAATTCAACCGTCGTATCGAGCGTATTCGGAAAACAGTTGCCGAACAGCCATCCGAGTTCCTTGTTGCCGATCGTTTCGCTCACCTCGCGGATCGTCTTTTCCACCGACCCGCTTTTGAATCTTCGCTTCGCCTCCGGAATCCGCACCACCGGAAATCCGCGGCCGCCCGACAACGCCGGTACTTTCCCACCCGCCGCCAACCCGGCGCCCGCCAGTATACTCTGCTGTAAGAATCTTCTTCTTTTCATACGACGCAAACTACATCATTTTATTCGCACCTTGCCACCAATGGACAGCCTGTAGCAGTCCGATCTCCCGCTTCATGCTCCGGCAAGATCCTTGATCCCGGCGATCAGTTTATCGAGATCGATGGTGGTGGTGTACACATTCGGCGTCACGCGGATGCCATGCAGGTTTTCCCAGTTGATAGCTACCGTATGTATCCTGTAATTGTCGAAAAGAAAATTCTCGAACTGGGTCGCGGTCTTGCCCTCCACGCTTACCATTCCGATCGCGCAGGCGAAGCCCGGTTTTTGCGAGGTGGAGAGCATTACCTTGGGTACATCCTTTACCGCCGTCATCCAGTAATTCTTCAGATAGAACAGGCGTTGCTCCTTCCGCTTCGCTCCGATCATGTCGTAAAAGCCGATCGCCTTACCGACAGCCTGCTCGATAAAGAACGGCCGGGTGCCCAGGTTCTCGAACTTGCGGATGTTGTCCTGTTTCGGATCGGGTGCTGCGAGCAGGGGATACAACGATGCGATCCTGTCTTTTTTCACGTACAGCATGCCGCTGCCGATACAGGCAGCCATCCATTTGTGGAGACTGGTCCCGAAATAATCGGCGCCCAGGGATGGGATGGTGAACTCGAAATGGGCAAAGCTGTGCGCCCCGTCGACAAGCACCTCGATCCCGCGCTGATGCGCAGCATCGGCAATCTTCCGAACCGGAATGATCTGACCGTTCCAGTTGATGACATGCGTGACGTGCACGACCTTCGTCTTTGGCGTGAAGGCCTTGCTATATTGCGCGGCCAGGTAATCGTTGTCCTCGCTGGGCAGATGGAGGTCCACCCACACCAGCCGTATGCCTTCGCGCTGCTCCCGTTGCTTCCATGCGTTGATGCAATTGGGATAGTCGTATTTACAAACCACGACCTCGTCGCCCGCCTTCAGCGGCAGCCCGAATATCACCGTCTCCAGCGCTTCGGAGGCATTGCGGTTGATCGCGATCTCTTCCGGGGAACATCCGGCGATCCGCGCGAGGTCCTTGCGCAATGGCTCTCTCCCCTGGTCGAGGATCCGCCACATATAATAGCTGGGAGCTTCGTTGGAAAAATCGAGATACCGTTTCATGGCCTCCTGTACTACCTTGGGGGACGGCGACACCCCGCCGTTGTTCAGATTGATCAGCTCGGGACTGACGGTGAAGGACTGTTGCACATAGTACCAGAAATCCTCGTCGCCTGCCAGCTGCTCGGGCGACCGTTGTTCCGCATGCATCAGCGCCTTGTCGAGATTGCGGCTCCATGCCGGACGCGCCAGCGTTGCCAGAAAGGCCGTGGCGGAAAATTTTCCCATGACATCGATAAAGGAACGGCGGTTAAAAGCAGTCATACTTGTAGCAGTTTTAAAATGTACCCGCGGCCGGACCTGTCTCCGACCAACCTACAAGATAAGAAAAAAAACTGGTGTACCTTTGCACGCGCATGAAGTATTACATCATTGCCGGCGAAGCCTCCGGCGATCTCCACGGCGGCAACCTCATCCGGCAGCTGAAGATCCAGGACACGCATGCCGATGTCCGCTGCTGGGGCGGCGACAATATGGAAGCCGCCGGCGGTCACGTGGTCAAACACTTTAAGGATCTTGCCTTCATGGGTTTCGCCGAAGTGCTGATGAACCTTCGCACCATATTCCGCAACCTGGACCGGTGCAGGCAGGATATCCTTGGGTACCGTCCCGACGTACTGATCCTCATCGACTATCCCGGCTTCAACATGCGCATTGCCAACTGGGCCCATCGGCAGAACATCCGTATCGTTTATTATATCTCCCCGCAGGTATGGGCGTGGAAAGAGGGCCGCGTCCGCCGGATACGAGCGACCGTGGACAAAATGCTTGTCATCCTTCCCTTCGAACAGGCTTTTTACAACAAATGGGACTACCCCGTCGAGTATGTCGGCCACCCGCTCGTGGAGGTCATCGACAATGCCCGCGCGCATCCCGCTTCTGCCCCGGCCTTGCCCCAATTTTTCAAACCAGTCATCGCGCTTCTCCCGGGCAGCAGAAAACAGGAGATCCTCAAAAAATTGCCGGTCATGCTACAGGTAAGCCGCGACTTCCCCGACTACCAGTTCGTCGTAGCGCAGGCGCCCGGAATCGATCAATCCTTCTATAAAGACCTGCTGACGGGCTACCGGAACGTAGCTTCCGTTTTCAACCAGACCTATCCGCTGCTGATGATCGCCAAAGCCGCCTGCGTGACTTCCGGCACGGCGACGCTCGAGACGGCCCTGTTCGGCGTTCCCGAGGTGGTTTGTTATAAAGGCAGTCCGATCTCCTATCAGATCGCCCGCCGGCTGATCCGGGTGAAATATATTTCGCTGGTCAACCTGATCATGGACCGCCTTGTCGTAAAGGAACTGATCCAGGACGAGCTGACTCCGCAAAACCTCCGGCGCGAGCTCGACGATATCCTGAACAATCCTGTCCGCCGCGATCAGGTGGAAAACGATTACCGGGAGCTAAAAGATCTCCTCAGCGAAGGCGGCCATGCTTCCGCCAACGCCGCCAGAAGCATCTTGCAATTCCTGCGGCAAACGCGACCGCCGCGCGCCCCATCTCAACGACAGTCTCCCTCTACCGGCGAATCGACCACCGCCGTCTAATGATGTTTGAAAAATAATAACCGCACGATCAGGACGATCAGCCCGGCCAGGAACATGAATATAGAGATGCGGTTGATCCCATGCATGTAACGCATCCATTGCGTATTCGGGGCGTTCGGATCTCTCTTCTTTATGTAAAAATATTCAGCGATCTGTCTCCAGACTCCCATAATTGATTCTGTTGTTTTCCTGCTCACTGCAAAGGTATTCCAAAAACCTCTATATTTGCACTCCCCGATCGGATCGTATAAAACACATCGGTCGGGCGACCATGGGGAATTAGCTCAGCTGGCTAGAGCGCTTGCATGGCATGCAAGAGGTCGTCGGTTCGACTCCGATATTCTCCACTTCGGCGGACATCAAATCATGAAAGTCTATTTCATTCCGGGCATTGGCGCCGACTACAGGATCTTCAAACATATCCGCTTGCCCGAAGGATACGAGGCCCGCAATATCCACTGGATCCCCCCGTACAAAAAAGAACCGCTCGCGGATTATGCTTATCGGCTGACGCAGCAGATCGATAGTAAAGAACCGTTCGTCCTTGCCGGAGTATCGCTGGGCGGGATCATGGCGACCGAAATAGCTAAACGCATTCCTTCAGTCTGTACGATATTGATCAGCAGCATCCCGCTATCCACGCAGATGCCGCTGCTATACAGGTGGATAGGCCCCCTGCGACTCGACAGGATCGTTCCGGTGTCTTTTCTAAAGTTGGGCGCCATTATCACACACACGCTTACCATCCGGCAGGCCGCTAACAGGCGACTCATGCGCCAGATCGTCAGGGAAGGCGACTCGGTATTTACGCGCTGGGCTCTCCGCGCGGTGCTGGAATGGCGCAATGATACCTTGACGAAGCCCTTATTCCATCTCCACGGCACCCATGATATCGTGTTCCCCATCCGCCGAACCAATCCTACGCATATCCTTCCCAGGGGCGGCCATTTTTTCCTGGTTACCCGGCCGGAAGCAGTCAATGAATTCCTCCGGCAGGTGCTGCCTCCTCTTTAATACCCTGCTGTCCCATCTTTATCTCCCTTTTGGCTCCTCTTAACTCTCTGCTGCCCCTCCTTGTCTCCCGCCGCTTATCCCAAACCGGACAGCTGTTTTATCAAAACCGGACGGTGGCCGCAACGGCTGAAATCATAATTTACTGATTATCAGCATGGTCCTTTTATGGCATCGGACTGGCATTCTCCTGACAACCCGCGGCGATCAATATACCGGCCGCCGCAGCCACGAAAAATCATCTCATCATGAACCTTAAAAATCAATTTTTTACCAGTAGCGGCTCATCCCGAAAACAACTCATCCCCGGAATTTTACCGCTTAACACAGTATTATGCCATTCAATGTACTATGTATTGTATAGTACCTGCCTAATATCATATCTTTGTTATGCAAACAAACAGTAAAAAAATAAACAAAATCAGCAAACTTTAAAATCTAAGTATATGACACGCTTTATCGCCTTCGCCTTCATCGCCACCCTGCTCCTGTCGACCAGCAGCAGCCAGGCTACCCCCAACAGGGACCGGATCGACGCAGTCACCGCTTCCTTCCATAAAGATTTCAAAAAAGCAGAATTGCTATCTTCCGAACCCGGAAAGGCCTTCACCAAACTGACCTTTAAGCTAAATGACATGGTCATGTTCGCCTACTACAATACAGACGGGCAGTTGATCGCCGTGGTCCGCAACATCAAGTCAAGCCAGTTGCCTATCCAGTTGATGCTGAAAGTAAAAGAGAGCTACTCCAATTGCTGGATCTCCGATCTCTTCGAAATGAGCGCTGACGGGGGCACCGACTATTATATTACCCTCGAAGACGCGAACAC
>Ga0207695_10000231_pt1 | contig 148736 bp, 131 predicted proteins | sample KBSC54metaG_FD_184354 | JGI IMG/M metagenome (GOLD analysis project Ga0207695, IMG submission 184354) | Corn rhizosphere microbial communities from Kellogg Biological Station, Michigan, USA - KBS C5-4 metaG (SPAdes) (version 2) | ecosystem: Host-associated > Plants > Roots > Rhizosphere >... | reverse complement strand
CCCGACCGCACAGCGCCTACCTCCGCCTCCGATGCCGCGATCTGCTCCATTGCCCTCAACATGCTTCGCAACCAGTTCTACCGCGATACTATCCCGCGCTATCTTGAGAAGCTCGACTCGACCGAGTCCGGCTCCGGCATCGCCAGCAAGACTGGCAGCCTGAACGCTGTACGTAACGATGTCGCCATCGTGGCCGGAAAGAGCGGCCCAATCGTGCTCTCCATTTTCACCTATGAGAATGCCGATACCGGCTGGACCGCCGACAACGAGGGCGAGCTCAACATTGCCAGGCTTGCTCGCGCGATTGTGGAGGCATGGTCGCCAGCCGGTATCGATGGCAAGACACTGGTTCCCGGCCTGGGCCTGCGCCCGTTACAATCGAATTCCACGGCTGTTCCGTCTAAATAGTGTGCAGGGAGAAGCATTGAACGGAGAGACACCCGAAGTACAGGTCCAACATACGGGGGCGGAGCAGGATTCGGCTCCCCCGACATCGGTTCGTCCCGGAGACCGTCCCGCAGGACTGCATCCGTGGCTTCGCGATCTCGTCGTCTCCATCCTGATCGCCGCGTTCATCATCGTCTTCCTCTATCAGCCCGTCCGGGTGGAGGGCACCAGCATGCTGCCGATGCTGGAGGACCAGGACCGGCTCTTCATCAATAAGATCGCTTACCGCGTCGGCGAAATTCATCCCGGAGACGTCGTGGTCTTCGAGTACCCGCGCGATCACACCAAGAGCTACATCAAGCGGGTCATAGCGCTGCCTGGTGACCGTATCCGCATTGAGCACGGCACTGTGATCGTCAACGGAGCACGTCTCAAAGAGCCCTATGTTCCCGCTCGTTACGAGGACGATCGCTCCCAGCCCGAGATGGTCCTCCCGCCGCACAAGTACTTCCTCATGGGGGACCACCGCTCCATCTCCTCCGATAGCCGTGAGTTCGGCCCTGTGGATCGCGATCTCATCTACGGTAAGGCTGTATTCGTGTACTGGCCTATGGAACAGGTCGGGGTCGTCCACTAGATTCGACCGCAGACGCAACAAGCCCCGGAGTATCCGCCCCGGGCTTTGCTGTCTCTGCGGAGCGCCCTATACCGCTGAGCCCGCCACGATGGCCGCAAACGACTTGGGATCCAGGCTTGCACCGCCCACCAGCGCGCCGTCGATGTCTGCGCACGCACAGAGCGAGCCCGTGTTGTCTGGCTTTACCGATCCTCCGTAGAGGATGCGCATTCCCTCCGCTACATCCCCGCCCAGCATCTTCGCGACCTGCTCCCGGATAATCCGGTGCGCATCCTGCGCGATCTCCGGCGTAGCCGTCCGTCCAGTTCCAATGGCCCAGACTGGCTCGTACGCGATCACAATCGGCGCTGCAGCCGAAGCGTCAATCCCGCTCAGCCCGATGGAGGTCTGCCGCACCAGCACATCCTCTGTCTGATTCGATTCGCGCTCCGCCAGCAACTCGCCCACACATACAATCGGCGTCAACCCGTGCGCCAGCGCCGATTTCAGCTTGAGGTTGACGGACTCGTCCGTCTCATTGAAATACTGCCTCCGCTCGCTGTGTCCGATCAGCACGTGCGTCACGCCCAGGGCCTTCAGCATCAGCGGCGAGGTCTCGCCCGTATAGGCGCCCTGGTCCATCCAGTGCATATCCTGCGCAGAGACCCGTATGGGGTTGTTCCGCGCCGCATCCACCACCGTCGGCAGCAGCGTCGGCGAGGCGCACAGCACAATATCGGCATGCTTCTGGCCCGATAGCAGAGGAACGAACTCCTTCACAAAGGTCTTAGCCTCATCGGGCGTTTTATACATCTTCCAGTTCGCTGCAATCAGCTTCTTGCGCATTCTTCTCAAACCTTCCGTAAATGTAGTGCAGATCTCTCTGCCAGTTTCAACGTTTTCAGCACGGCATCGACGCGGCCCGGATTACTTATCCGTCAGCGCGGCCACTCCCGGCAGCGTCTTTCCTTCCAAAAACTCCAGCGACGCTCCTCCGCCAGTCGAGATATGCGTGATCCGGTCCGCGACGCCCGCCTGTTGCACCGCCGCCACGGAGTCTCCTCCACCCACGATGCTCGTGGCCTCATCGTTGGCCGCCACCAACTCGGCAATCGCGTTTGTGCCGTGCGCAAATGGGGCGAGTTCGAACACCCCCATCGGTCCGTTCCACAAGATGGTCCGCGCCTCGGCGATCTCTTTCGCGAACAGGTCGATGGTCGCCGGTCCAATATCCAGCGCCATCAGCTCAGCCGGGAAAGCTCCTTCGCCCTCGAAGATCTGGGTCCTGGCGTCCGCGCCGAATTTGTCCGCCAGCACATGATCCACCGGCAGCAGCAGCTTTACGCCTTTTTCCTTCGCTTTGTTCAGCGCGGCATTCGCGACGTCCAGCTTGTCCGTCTCGACCAGCGACTTGCCTGTCTGCTGCCCCAGCGCATTCAAAAAGGTATAGGCCATGCCGCCTCCGATCAGCAGCGTATCGGCCTTATCCAGCAGGTTGTCCACCACGTCAATCTTGCCCGAAATCTTCGAACCCCCGATGATGGCCACAAACGGCCGGTCCGGTTCCGTCAGCACCTTGCCCAGGAAGTTCAACTCCTTTTCCATCAGGAATCCTGCGGCCGATTGCTTCACGAAATGGGTGATGCCCTCTGTCGATGCGTGTGCCCGGTGCGCGCTGCCGAACGCGTCATTCACATAGATGTCGCACAGCGCCGCAAGCTTCTGAGCGAACTTCGGATCGTTCGCCTCCTCCTCGGGATGGAACCGCAGGTTTTCCAGCAGGAGCGTCTGACCGGACTCCAGCTGTCGCGAAAGCTCTTCGGCAATCTCGCCTACGCAATTCGGCGAGAACGCCACGTTCTCCGCGTCCGTCAGAACGTGTTCCAGCAGAACCCGCAGCCTCGCGACCAGTGGCCGGAGGCTCATCGATTCGACCGGCTTGCCCTTCGGCCGGCCCAGATGCGAGCACAGGATCACCTTTGCCTTATGGCGCAGTGCGTACTCAATCGTCGGCAGCGTCTCGCGAATTCGCGTGTCGTCCGTAATCACGCCATCCTTCAGCGGAACATTGAAGTCAACGCGGATGAGCACACGTTTGTGCGCGAGTTCGAGGTCTCGGATCGATAATTTGGGCATATGGAAACAGAATAAGTGCTTTCGGCTCCGTGTGCGAGCCGCACCGCTCGCGTTCTGCCTCGGCTTCCAGCCGGCAGCTCTGGTTGGTGGCTGCTCGGACCTGTTCTGATGGTTCATCTCCACCGCCGATCGCCGTTGTCGCTGTACTGGTGGTCCGGGTTCGCGCGTCTATACTTGAGTATGGCCACTGCTCTGCCCACCACTCTTGGCGCGCTGCGCGCCAGTGAATTCACTCCCGCCCGTGTGAACCGCTCGGTCAAGGACGAGCTGCGGGAGAACCTGATTGCCCGGTTGCGTGCCGCTTCCGCTGCCTCGGACAATGCGCCGTCGCTCTTTCCGGGCATCGTGGGCTACGACGATACCGTCGTCCCCCAGGTGGTCAACGCCGTCCTGTCTCGCCATAATTTCATCTTGCTCGGTCTTCGAGGGCAGGCAAAGTCCCGCATCCTGCGCGCCCTCACCACCCTGCTCGATCCCCACGTGCCTTACGTCGCAGGCTCGGAGATCCGCGACAATCCTTATGCGCCCATATCAAAGTTCTCCCGCGAGCTCATTGCCCGGCTGGGCGATGAGACTCCCATTGCCTGGATGACACCCGAGGAGCGTTACGTCGAGAAGCTCGCCACGCCCGACGTGACTGTGGCCGACCTCGTCGGCGATGTAGACCCCATCAAGGCTGCGCGTTCGAACCAGGACCTCGGCTCCGAGCTCACCATGCATTACGGGCTGCTGCCGCGCGCTAACCGTGGCATCTTCGCCATTAATGAGCTGCCCGACCTCGCCGGAAAAATTCAGGTCGCCTTGTTCAACATCATGCAGGAAGGTGACGTGCAGATTAAGGGGTATCCAATCCGCCTTCCGCTCGACGTCGCCATCGTCTTTTCCGCTAACCCGGAGGACTATACCGCGCGCGGCAAGATCGTCACGCCGCTCAAGGACCGCATCGGCTCTGAGATTCGCACCCACTACCCCGAAGACGTCGAGGAGGGCATCCGCATCACTGCGCAGGAGGCCTGGACCGACCGCGCCACTCGGGAGGCCACGCTCGAAGTTCCACGCTACGTTCGCCAGATCGTCGAGCAGATCGCCTTCGCCGCGCGAGAGGACAAGAAGGTCGACAAGCGCTCCGGGGTTTCGCAACGCCTGCCCATCACGACAATGGAACTCGTTGCGTCGAACGCGGAGCGTCGGGCCCTGCTCCATGGCGAGCAGCTGGCCGTTGCCCGGGTCGGAGACATCTACTCCGCGCTGCCCGGCATCACTGGCAAGATCGAGCTGGAGTACGAAGGAGAAATGCGCGGCGCCGACACCGTGGTGCGCGAGATCATCCGCACCGCCGTAGCGCGTGTTTTCGACGAGTACTTCGGAGGGGAGAGCACCGAGCAGATCGAGCAGTGGTTCAATTTAGGTGGTTCCGTACAGCTCAACGACACCCAGGCCGCCGCCGATTCCGCAGCCGAGCTCAAGCAGATTCAAGGCCTCTTCGAGCGCCTTGCTCCTCTCCAGATCACCGCAAAGACCAGACCTGAGATCGCCGTCAGTGCTGCCGAATTCCTGCTCGAAGGCATGTACGCCCACAAACGCCTCAGCCGCACCGAGGAGCGCAGCTTCACCGCCGGAGAAAAGAAGGCTCGCTCGGAAGACGCCAGCCGTTACGCAGAGAAAATCCGCGACCGCGATGCCGAGCGCGAGGAGCTCCGCCGTAGCCGGATGCGCCGCGGCTTCAACTAGAACGTTGGGCTTCTACTCTATCGGATAATAAGTAGTTCTAATAGTTTTTGATAATGTAATTCGCATTTCTTATTCTAGGCCAGAGGAATTCGAATGCGAAATTTCACACGCGCAGTCTTCGATGCCACCGCCTCCACCTATGACCGCGACCGGTCCCGCCTGATCCCTGGTTGCGACAGTTTTTATCGATGGGCAGTGGATCTGCTGCCTTCCGGTTCGGAATCGATTGTGGATCTCGGGGCCGGATCTGGCCTTTACAGCCTGCTGATTCGACAGCGGTTTCCGACTGCGCATCTCTACCTGCTCGACTTCTCCGGGGCGATGCTCGACCTCGCGCGCAATCGCCTCGGTTCCGATCCGAATGTCACTTACACGCAGGCTGACTATGTGACCGAGCCGATACCGCAGCAAGTCAGCGCCGTGGTCTCCGCCCTGTCCATTCACCACCTTGAGGATGAGGACAAGCGCCGCGTCTTGCAAAGCGTCTATCAGGCGCTCAGACCGGGAGGGGTGTTCATTAATGCCGAGCAGGTTGCCGGCCCCACATCGGAGCTCGAGGCACGGTACCGGGCCCTCTGGCTGCACCAGGTCCGGGCGCTCGGAGCCACCGAGCAGCAAGTCACCGATTCACTATATCGGCAACAGCAGGATCGCTGTGTCGACGTGGGACGTCAGCTTGCCTGGATGCGTGAAGCTGGCTTTGCCGACGCGGACTGCTGGTATAAGGAAGGCCGATTGGCCGTGATGTCCGGAACCAGACGCTGAAACGCGCAGAATCTTAGACTCCTGAGGGACGTCTAAAATGGAATAGGGGGCCGCACCGTGAAGCGCATCCGCTACACCAAGTTCACCGGAGACCTGGCATCCTCGCTTGGTTTGGAGGACCTGCTGCAGGCCCTCTCGGATTTCCTGCTGGACTCCGGATATCAGGATCCCTACTCCAACTTCATGGAGCTGAATGACCAGACTATGGAGAACCTGCGCGAAGCCATTCGCGAGGCTCTTGAGTCTGGTGAGCTCTTCGATGAGGAGTCGCAGCAGAAATATGACGCCCTTTCGCAGGATGAGGTCGAGGAGCTGATCGATCAGATCGTCCAGATGATGCAGGAACAGAGCTATATCAATACCCAGGAACCGCAGCAGGGTCAGGGGAGTCAGGGCGCCGGGAACGGCGAGGCGCGCTTTGAGGTAACCGACAAGGCGATGGACTTTCTCGGATACAAGGCACTGCGTGAGCTGCTGGGTCCTCTGGGCCGCTCCAACCTTGGCCGCCACGACACCCGGCACGAGGCTGCGGGTGTCGAGACCAATGGCAGCACCAAGCAGTACGAATTCGGTGACACGCTGAACCTCGACATCACGGCGACGCTCAGCTCCGTCTTCGCGCGTGAGGGGATTCGCAGCGCCATTGAAGGCGAGGAGAACACGCCGCTGAATATCGAGTATCCGGACCTTCACGTGCACCAATCGGATTACCAGTCCTCCTGCGCCACTGTCGTAATGCTGGACTGCTCGCACTCGATGATCCTGTACGGGGAGGATCGGTTCACCCCGGCCAAGCGGGTTGCAATGGCGCTGTCGCACCTGATCCGGACCCAGTTTCCGGGCGACACATTGAATCTGGTGCTCTTTCATGACAGTGCCGAAGAGGTTCCGGTCAGCCACCTCTCGCGGGTGAAGGTGGGGCCGCATTACACCAATACGCGTGAGGGACTGCGGCTCGCGCAGCGGATTCTGGCCCGGCAGAACAAGGACATGAAGCAGATTGTCATGATCACCGACGGTAAGCCCTCCGCGCTGACGTTGCCCGATGGCCGTATCTACAAAAATGCTTTCGGGCTGGATCCCCTGGTGATTCAGGAGACGCTCGAAGAGGTGAGCCGCTGCAAGCGTTCGCAGATCATGATCAACACTTTCATGCTCGCCTCAGACCATTCCCTGATGCAGTTTGTGCAGCAGGTGAGTGCGATGTGCCGCGGCAAGGCCTACTTCACCACTCCCCAGACCCTGGGTAACTATCTGCTTATGGATTTCATGTCGCGCCGGATGAAGACCGTCCACTGATTCGCATGCGCTGGGCAGACTGCGTATAAGCTGTTCGGAATGGGACGCTTCATCTCGCAGCACGGGTGGGAGATCGCGCGGCTGAGCTTCGAGCACCTGTGGCTGACCGGATGCGCCATGCTGCTCGCATCCGTCATCGGTCTCCCACTTGGCGTTCTGCTGACGCGGCGGGAGAGCCTGGCCCGCCCGGTGATCGGCTTCGCCAACATTGTGCAGACGGTGCCGAGTCTTGCGCTGTTCGGATTGCTGCTTCCTGTGCCTTGGCTGGGCGCGAACGCGGCGCGGCTGGCGATTCTCGCGCTCACCGGGTACGCATTGTTGCCAATCCTGCGGAACACCTATGCCGGAATCCGCAGCGTGGATCCTGCCCTGATCGACGTGGCCAACGCCATGGGAATGACCGCGAATCAGCGGCTCGCGAAGGTGGAGCTGCCTTTGGCCGCAAGCGTCATCCTTGCCGGCCTGCGCACCGCAACTGTCATCTGCGTCGGCGTGGCGACTATCGCGGCGGCGATCGGCGCCGGCGGCCTGGGAGAACTGATCTTTCGCGGAGTAGCCAGCGTGGATAACGGTCTGGTGCTGGCCGGCGCGATTCCCGCGGCGGTACTGGCCCTGGGTGCGGACGCAACGCTTGGCCTGCTGGAGAAGAAGCTGGCGGTTCGGCGTAAATGACCCGGCTAGCGAGCTTCGGCGTATGCGTGCTTGCCTGCTGCATGCTGCTCGTCAGCATGGCCTGTGCGCCGCCGCGGTCCGGGCGGGTCGTAGTAGGAGCAAAGAACTTTACCGAGCAGGTTGTTCTCGGTGAGCTGATCGCGCAGGAGATCGAGGCGGTAACGGGACAGCGGGTAGAGCGGCGCTTCTATCTCGCGGGTAGCTATCTCTGTCAGCAGGCACTGGTGTCGGGTCGCATCGATGCTTACGTGGAGTACACCGGCACCGCTCTCACGGCAATTTTGAAACAGCCGTTGCCTCCACCCGGACGTCGCGATGCGGCAAGCGTATTCGCTACGGTGAGCCGCCTCTATGCCGATCGGTACAAAGTGAAGGTGGAAGGCGGGCTTGGGTTCGAGGACACTTTTGCGATGGTAGTTCGCAGCAGCGACGCACAGCGGCTTGGGCTGAAGACCATCTCCGACGCGGTACAGCGGGGACCTCAGCCGGGGAACGCGTGGCGCCTCGGTGTTGGCTACGAGTTCGAGTCGCGGCCCGACGGTCTGCCGGGGTTGCAATCAGCCTACGGCTTGAAGATTAACGGCGCACCGCGGACCATGGACCTAGGCCTGCTGTATCGTGCGTTGGCCAGCGGGCAGGTGGACATGGTGGCAGGGAACTCGACCGACGGACCGATCCGGGCGCTGGGGCTGACGGTGCTCGAGGATGACCGCCATTACTTTCCTCCGTATGAGGCAGTGCCGCTGGTGCGCCAGGACTCGCTGCAGCAAAGGCCGGGAATACAGACCGCCATGGATCGTGTCGCGGGCAAGCTGAATGCGGATGAGGTGCGTGCCATGAACGATGCCGTGGACCGCGAGCACCGTGATGTAGCCGATGTAGTGCGGGAGTTTCGAAAGGAAAAGGGTCTGTGACGGAAGCCAAGAAACCCAGTCCAGAGCCGGAGCCCTGGCTGCGCGGCACCCATCGCGAATTGGACCCGATGGTGCGGCAGTTTGTGCATTCAATGGAGCAAGTGCAGGAGGACGCGGAGCGCTGGTGTGCAGGACTCTCCGAAGGAGAACTGAACGCGAGCCCGATGGGTCTGCCTTCCGTCGCATTTCATCTACGTCACATGACAGGCAGCTTGGATCGTCTGTTGAGCTATGCAGAAGGCAGGCAGCTCGACGCAGCTCAGTTGGCTGCGATGCGCCGGGAGATGGACATGCACGCGACGACCGCCGGTCTGTTCGAGGAAGTTAGGGAAGCGCTCGCGAACTCGAAACGGCGTGCACAGGCGTTTACGCCGGCGCAGTACAACCAGGAGCGTGGTGTCGGACGCAAACTGCTTCCCACCACTGTCGGCAGCCTGCTGGTACATTGCGCCGAGCATACGCAACGGCATCTGGGGCAGGCGATTACGACTGCGAAGCTGCTGATGGCGCTGCGGGATCAGGAGAGGTAGGCAGGCTGCGCCGGAGTGCTTCGACGTAGCGGCATACATGCGGGTTGGACGAGCCGTACACGTCGGCTGACTTGAGGTCGGCCACAATCTCGCCAGCATCGAGAAAGATCACCCGCTCGGCCAGATAGAGCGCCTCGGGGAGATCGTGCGTGACGAGTAGCACGGTTTTGCGGACAGTGGTGAGCAGGTCCCGCAGCATCGCCTGCATCTCGGCCCGGGTCAATGGGTCGAGAGCGCCGAAGGGCTCGTCCATCAGCAGCACACCAGGATCCGCCACCAGTGCACGAGCCACTCCGGCGCGCTGGCGTTGGCCGCCGCTCAATTGCCAGGGGAATCGATCCGCGAAGAGCTCAGGCTGAAGGCCGACCTGTCCCATAGCGTGGCGGATCGCTGCCTGGTAGTTCTTATCCTGCTTCAGGGCGCCCCCGATCTCGAGCGGCATACCCACATTGCTCGCAATTCTGCGATGAGGGAACAGGCCTGTCTCCTGAATGACGTATCCGATGCTGCGGCGCAGCGTAAGCAGATCAGTTGCGGAGGATCTACCGTCGACGAGAACCCGGCCCGAGCTTGGCTGGACAAGCCCGTTGACCATGCGCAGCAGGGTTGTCTTGCCGCTTCCGCTTCGGCCCAGCAGAGCCGTAATGGAACCAGCCTCAAGCGTCAGAATGATATTGCGCAGCAGCGGCTGACCGCTGGGCAGCGTGTAGCTGACAGCCGCGAACTCAATTTCGGCCGCTGGCATAGGATTTGTTCAAAGGCTAATGTGGCGAATCCTGACCTGCGTCTTCATCCACGGTGATCACGGGCATCGTCCCAGGATGACCCTTGACGCGAACGACGGTGATCTTCTCGAAGCCTTCCTTAAAGCTGGGAGGCTTCAGCCGCTCGGCCATCTTATGCATCACCTCGTCCGTCACCTGACGCTCGCGCTTGGAGTTCCGTTCCAGGCAGACCTCAAGCGGCACGTCGAAAAATACTGCGTGCACTTCGTAACCAAAGCTCTTGGCCATCTTGATCCACTGCTTGCGCTCATGCGGACTCAAGTTGGTTGCATCGACATAGTTCCATGGCATCTTCGCGATTAGCCGCGCGCGTAGCAGGCTGCGCAACGTGGAAAAGACGAGGCCCTGATAACGCTGCTCGGTGATGTCGTCGAACAGAATCGTCCGCAGCATGTCACTGGAAAGGGGGGTGACGCCCCGGCGCTTGTACCAGGTGGTCTTGCCGGATCCCGGAAGGCCGATGGCAAGCACAACGTATCCGCGAGGCTGGCGAGGTGAAACCGCCGTGGGCTCGGCTGGTGGTGTCCCCAGCGATTCTGGCTGGGTTTCCACCTCCATGCGCTTCTCTGGTTCAGCAGCAGCAGGCGGTTCGACGGGCGCCACCGGCGCAGCAGGGGGTGCTGCGGGAGACTCAGCAGGTGGTGGGTCCAGGTACGTAGGTCTTAACGGTGCTGGTTGGCCGGTGGGCAGCTCCTGCCCGCTTTTTCCAGTGGATTCCGTTTCATTCGGCCCACGTCTGGAACGTCTTCTCATGAGGTCGCGCATCCATTCGCGCACTTCGCGCATAGGTCGCTTGTAACACAGCGCGGAAGCGCGTCGCAAATGAAGGAACTCAAAGAGTGAACTGATCGTCTTGCAGATCCTCCAGGCGACGGCTGCGACTTGCCGCAAATTCCATCGCATTCACACCAAGGGGTATCTGCGTTCTACGTTGCGCCTGCTAAACCCCGGTGCTAGCATCAGATTGACGACCAAAACCCGGAAAATTCAATTCACAGAACAGGATGAGAATCCGATCCCCGCCGGGAGCAGAGCTCGAGTCCTGACCGGGCAAACGATAGGAGCTATCTAAATCATGGCGGTAAAAGTTGGAATTAATGGATTCGGCCGAATCGGACGCAATGTATTTCGCACAGCTATCGGCAATCCTGACATTGAGTTCGTTGCGGTAAACGACCTTACGACGCCGGCCACGCTGGCCCACCTGCTCAAGTACGACTCGATTCTTGGCAACCTGAAGAACGAGGTCAGCTATGGCCCTGACTCGATCACGGTGGACGGCAAGACCATCAAGGTTTTTGCGGAAAAGGACCCGGCCAAGTTGGATTGGGCCTCGGTGGGCGCGCAAATTGTGGTCGAATCCACTGGGTTTTTTACCGACGCTGAAAAAGCCAAAGCGCACCTCGGGTCGACCGTCAAGAAGGTCATCATTTCTGCTCCGGCGAGCAATGAGGACATCACAATTGTCCTCGGCGTGAATGACTCGAAATATGATGCCGCAAAGCACAACATCATCTCCAACGCGTCCTGCACCACCAACTGTCTGGCTCCGGTCGTCAAGGTGCTACACGATACCTTCGGCGTCGCTTCTGGGATTATGACCACGATTCACAGCTATACCAACGATCAGGTGGTGCTCGATGCTCCGCACAAGGATTTGCGTCGTGCACGCGCTGCCGCGCTGAGCATGATTCCGAGCTCCACTGGCGCCGCCAAGGCGCTGAAGCTGGTGATCCCCGAGATGGCGGGCAAGCTGGACGGATTTGCCATTCGTGTCCCGACCCCGAACGTCTCGGTAGTGGACCTGACCTTCACGGCCGAGAAGGCAATTAGCGTCGACAGCATCAATGCTGCGATAAAGTCGGCCGCCGAGGGGCCGCTGAAGGGCATTCTGGGCTACACCGAAGAGGAACTGGTGAGCTCGGACTTCAAGGGTAATCCTCTCTCCTGTATCTTCGATTCAAAGCTGACCAAGGCGATCGGCAATACAGGTAAGGTGATCGCCTGGTACGACAACGAATGGGGCTACTCGAACCGCGTTCGCGATCTGATCCTATTCCTGGTGAAGAAGGGCCTCTAGTTCACTGTAACGAGCGTGGAAGGCGGGACTTACGGTCCCGCCTTTTGTTTTGCGCCTAAGCGTGAAGCATAGATGGCTCAATGCCCGGCACGGCCTGATCAGGCGCCATCGGCATATTGCGCACGCGAACTCCAGTTGCAGCAAAAATTGCATTGCCGATTGCAGGAGCCACGCCAACGATGCCGATTTCGCCGGCGCCGGCTGACGGTAATTCCTTGCGGTCGAGCAGCACGAGTTCGATTTTTGGCGCATCTGCGAACCGTGGCAGGCGATAGCTTGCGAAGTGCGGATTCTCGAGCTTACCGTTACCGAACCGGATTGCCTCGAAGAGTGCTCCGCCAAGTCCCTGCACAATCGCTCCCATGGTCTGATTGCGCAGTCCATCGGGATTCACTATGGCGCCCGACTCCCAAGCCTGAACGACTCTCACGACGCGAACCTTCTTGGTTGCAGGGTCAATCGCCACCTCAGCGCAGGTGGCCACGTAGTCACCCTTATCGGTTCCACAAGCGATTCCAAAGCCGCGTGCGGGAGTAGAGTGCGCAGCCCCCCAGTTGAAGCGTTCTGCCGCTGCGTTGAGCACGGCCAGAAGCCGCTCGTTGGACAGATTCTTGCGACGAAATGCAAGAGGGTCCATCCTTGCCTCGTGCGCGAGCTCGTCCATGAAGCTCTCGCGTGCGAAATGATTCGCTGTAGACGCAAGTCCGCGATACGAACCTTGAGGCAGCGGCGATTTGGACGAGGATGCCGGAGTCAGGGGAGAAGAGACCCGATACGGTGTAGCGATCCCCGGATTGCCGGCGTTGTACGTGTGATGCTCCCAGGAGAGCAGCGTGCCATCCGGTCCGATTCCGGCTTTCAGCTCCATCAGAGCGGCCGGCCGCAGGTACGCCCAGGTGAACTCCTCTTCGCGTGTCCAGACGAGCCGCACTGGCTTACCGGCAGTTTTGGCCAGACGAGCGGCTTCGATCGCGGCTTCGCCAGAGTGTTTGCCGCCGTACCCGCTGCCCATGTCCGGCTGGATAACCCTGACCTGGTCTGGCGCGAGGTGGAACGCGGAGACTAACTCATCTTTGACGCCGAAGGGGCGCTGCGTTCCGGTCCAGACGGTAAGCTTCCCGTTTTCCCACTGCGCGACCGCTGCACGCGGTTCTAGGGGCGCGTGTGCGATGTACTGGACCGTGTAACGACGCTCCAGCGTGGCTCCGCTTTCCGGAGATTGAGTGGAAGTAGCGGCAGCAGACTCGGCGCGGGGCGGCGTCGAAGTAGTCTTGAGCCACTCAAAGAGGATTCTGTTGGAAGGCTGACCTGGCGCAACGTTCCACTTCGCCTGGATCTTGCCGGCGGCTTGTTCGGCGGTCCATGCATCGGGAGCTGCAACCCCAATGAAGTCTCCGTCGCGCACGATCTTCACGCCTGGAATCTTCTCGGCATCCGAGGTGTCCACGGATTCGAGCGCTGCGTTGTAGCCTGGTGCCCGCACAATCTTGCCGAACATCATGCCCGGAAGCGAGATGTCGGAAGGGTACTGGTGCTTGCCGGTCACGAAATCGCGTCCGTTCACCTTCGGGAGAGCAGTTCCGGCGACCTTCCAATCTGTAGCCGGCATCAGCGCGATCGCTCCGGAGACAGTGGTCACTAGCTTCTCCCCGTGAGAGAGCTGCCCGTAGGAAAACGACTGCTTTCCGTCCGGCGAGGAGATCCTGCCGTTGCCCACCTTGAGCGATGTGGGATCGCAGCCCGTCCTCTTCGCTGCGATCTGCACCAACGACTGCCGGGCGGCTGCTGCCATGGTTCGCAGGCGCGGACCCATCTGTGGGGTACTCATGCTGCCGAACGTGCCCGCGTCCCATGGAACCAGGTCGGTATCACCCATCACCATGGTGATGCAGTCGAAAGGCGCACGAAGCTCCTCAGCTACCTGTTGCGCGAGCGATGTCCGAATGTTTTGACCGCATTCCACTTTGCCCGTGAACACCGTCACCTTGTCATCGGCTCCGACGTGAATCCAGGCCGAGATCTCTTTTGGCAGTTCGTGCCCGCCGAAGCCGCGGCCCGATTCCTGGGCAAATGCCGAACTTTCAGTCATGCAGACCAGCACTCCGCCTCCGAAGAGCCGAAGAAAGGTGCGGCGGTCGAGCTCAAAGTGGCGAAGCTTATTTGCGGAAGATTCCAGGAGGGAATTCATCGCACACCTGCCTTCTGAACGGAATGCGCTGCGCGCTGAACGGCAGCGACGATACGCGGATAGGTCCCGCAACGGCAGAGATTCCCGTTCATGCCAGTCACGATCTGCGCCTCCGTGGGCTGGGGCTGACGCTGCAGCAGGTCAGTGGCCTGCATGATCATGCCTGAGGTGCAGTATCCGCACTGGAAAGCGCCTTCGTCGAGAAATGCCTGCTGAACCGCGCTGAGCCGGCCGTTTTGCTCTAAACCCTCGATCGTCGTAATCTTTGCGCCGGCGGCTTCGGAAACAATCGTCTGGCAAGACCGCACGGACTTACCATCCAGCAGGATCGTGCATGCGCCGCACTCGCCTTCGCCGCAGCCGTATTTTGTGCCGGTAAGGTTCAGGCGATTGCGCAGCACAGAAAGTAGTGTCTCGTCGTCGGGGGCATCGACCCGTACCGCCCGGCCATTGATGGAAAGAGTTCGCGTGGCCATGGTGTGCTCCAGCTGTTGCGAAAACAGCATATGCCTTGGACGCAACCCTCGTCAGCAAAGAGAGGCGAAGCGGATGCACGTCAAAGAAAACGGCCCCGGGAAGCTAGTTCATCTTACCGGCGGTACTGCTCGTCTGAGACATGTTCAAACCAGTCCACGGTTCGGCCATCCAGCTTTTCGTGGATCGCAATGTGCGTCATGGCCGTGGAAAGGGTCGCTCCGTGCCAGTGTCTCTCCCCAGGTGCAATGGACACGACATCGCCGGGACGTATCTCTTCCACGGGGCCGCCATCTCGCTGCGCCCAGCCACATCCGGCGGTCACAATCAGCGTCTGGCCCAGAGGATGGGAGTGCCATGCAGTTCGCGCACCAGGTTCAAACGTTACACTCGCACCCTGAACCCGGGCCGGCTCTGCTGACTGCAAGAGGGGATCGATACGCACACTTCCTGTAAACCATTCCGCCGGACCTCGACCTGACGGCTGCGACCCAGCCCGTTGGATCTCCATGGGGTACTCCTCTGAGAAAGACTAGCCTCTTTCCTGGAGAGCGTCATCATCCCAGGGACGCAAAACAGCCGCAGACTGGTGCGATGCAATCTGCGGCTGCCCCAAAAAATTCCCTCAGAGGTACTCCCGTCCGAAGTGATACGGCTTAGTCAGCTGCGAAGTACCCCTCGTCGGCGATTGGATACTCGGCGCTCGGGATGCTCGCAGCGATGGCACGGCCACCGGCACCAACCCACGTCCTAGTCCAACTTCGCGCCACAATCCGCATCATGATGAGAATGGCAACTGCGAGTGCTGCATAGCAGATCCAGCCTGCCTGATAACTCCCCGTGTGCTGCTTGGACAGGCCAAGAACGTTGGGCAGGATGCCTCCGCCGAGCGCTCCGATCTCCCCAATCATGCCCCCGGCAACTGCGGTTGTGAGCGGCCATCGCAGAGGCACAAGCTGGAATGTAGCGCCGTTGCCGGCACCAAGAGCGGCGAAGCACAACATGAACAGCAAGGTTGTCGCAGTGAGTGACGGGGCTGCCATGAGCCCAAAGAGCGCTGCGATCGCAATCAGGAAGACCACGGAGAGAGTGGTAATTCCGCCGATACGATCGGCAAACCATCCTCCAAGCACTCGGGTGAGGCTGCCGGTCAACGTGGCTAGAACCGTCAGACTCCCAGCCTCAACCTTCGAGACATGGAACTGGCTGAAGTAAAAGGAAGGAAGGAACGTCGCCAACCCGAGGAACCCGCCGAAGGTGATCACGTAGATGAGGTTGAAATACCAGCCGTCTGCTTCGAAAAGGCAGCTTAGGTGCTCGCGCAGGCTCTGGTGCTCAATATCTGGCGGCTCCTTCGCGAACAGCACCATGACTCCGAGGGGCAGCAGCATCATCAGCGCAGCGAAGCCATATACATGCTGCCAGCCAACGTGCATGGCGAGCCTGGGAGCGAAGAGCGCGGCCAGGGCAGTGCCGCTGTTCCCAGCGCCGGCGATGCCCATCGCCAGCCCCTTGTACTTCTTCGGAAACCAGCCCGAACCCAGAGAAAGCGCCACGCCAAAGCTGGCGCCGGCGATCCCGAGTAAAACTCCCATCGCCAGGACGTCGCGGTAGGTGTGAACGAAAAAGTAGCCGTAGAGCAGCGCCACCACAATCGCGGACATCTCGAAGATCGCTGCGTTCTTGCGGCCGATATATTGCGCCAGCACGCCGAGCGGGAACCGCATGACGGCGCCGGCCAGAGTCGGCACCGAAACCATGAAGCCGATCTGAGCAGGCGAGAGATGAAATGCCTGACTGATGAACGGACCCATGGATCCATTGAGCACCCAGATGGCAAAGCTGAAATCGAAGTAGAGGAAAGCCGCCCACAATGTAGGTGGATGGCCGGACTTCATAAATTCTTTGTAGTTGGACACAATGTTCCTCCGGAGATGAATTGGTGTTCCTGGTGTGTCGGGCTCTGGGGAAACGTCCTGGTTATCCTCAGTAGCTGGCAGACACCGGCGGCATGGCCGGAGAAGAACTCAATGGACGCCGGACTTCTCAACCCGTACGGCGCATTGTTTGAAATTGGGTTCCCTCGAAATTGGATCGAATGCTCCAAGTGTGACGAGATTCGAGTTCGATTCCGCGAAGTGGAATGGCATAAACACCTGACCGGGCGCAACGATCGACGTGATGCGAAGTTCGAGGCTTGGCACACGGCTGCGCCGCGAGACGACGGTTACTCGATCATGAGATCGGAGCTTCAGCCGAGCTGCATCGCTGGGGTTCATCTCCAGCCACGCATGCGGCACCATCTTGTTCAACAGATCGACGCGGGCGGTTTTAGTGCGCGTATGCCAGTGCTCGACGGTTCGTCCCGTATTCAGGATCAGGTCGTATTCCTGGTTGGGTTGCTCCAGGAAGGGCTCACAGGGAACGCAGTGCAGTCTGGCCCGGCCATCCTGGGTCTCGAATACACCAGCGGTGTATAGGCGATCTCCGCCCCATTGCATCCCACCTGCGGCGTCGATCTCCTCCCAGGAAAATTCGCTGTAGTCGCACATGCGCCCCGCTGAAACCCTTTGCCATTCTTCGAATGCATCGCGAGTCGTGTTCCATTGCGGAAACAGCTGCTCTCGCATGCCGAGGCGCTCTGCAATACCCAGGAAGATGTCGAAATCCGTGCGTGCCTCCTCGGGAGGATGGACCACGCGGTTCACTTTACTGATACGTCGTTCGGAGTTGGTGTAAGTTCCTTCCTTCTCGCCCCAGATCGCTGCGGGCAACACCAGGTGTGCGAATTCGCTGGTGGGAGTTGGGTGAAATCCGTCCTGCACCACCAGAAACTCAACATTGCGCAGCGCGTGCTCAAGAAGCTTGTAGTTGGGAAACGACACGGCGGGATTCGTGGCGATGAACCAGAGAGCTCGAATCCGTCCGGCAACCGCACCCTCAATGATGTCGGGGTAAGCAAGGCCACGTGTTTTCGGAATGCAGGCGACGTCCACATTCCAGAGACTCGCAAGTTCTTCCCGGTGTTCCGAGTTCTCGAACTGCCGATAGCCTGGAAGTGATGAGGTGAAGCCCGCTTCGCGCGTTCCCATGGCGTTGCACTGGCCGGTGATAGAGAAAGGTGCTGCTCCTGCGCGTCCGATGTTTCCAGTGATAAGCGCGAGATTATTGATGGCTGCCACCGTGACAGCCCCCTGGGTTGAGTGATTCACTCCCATGGTCCAGCCGATGAAGGCGGCTTTCGCGCGGCCAAAGAGACTCGCAACCTGCTCTATCTGTTCCGTGCTCAACCCGGTCACGTCAGACACGTGTTCCGGCGTAAATGCGCTGACAAATGCCGCCAATTCCTCGAAGCCATTGGTGTGACGGTTGATATATTCCCGGTCGATCAGCCCGTCACGAATGAGAATGTGAGCGATTCCATTTACCAGGGCGATGTCGCTGCGAGGCTTTACGGCCAGGTGAATATCGGCCATCATAGCGGTCTTGCTCACACGCGGGTCGACCACAATCAACGTGCGGCGCTTATTCCGGTCCAGACGATTGCAGAGGATCGGATGATTGTCCGCGATGTTCGCGCCGATCAAGAGGATGACGTCCGCAGTCTCCAGGTCGCTATAGCTTCCGGGCGGCCCGTCGCTGCCGAATGACAATTTATAGCCGGAGACCGCGCTCGCCATGCATAGTGTCGTATTGCCGTCGTAATTCGGCGTTCGAAAACCGAGCTGCACCAGTTTGCCCAGCGTGTAGAACTCTTCGGTGACAAGTTGGCCGGTCCCGATGACTCCGAGTGATCCGCTCCCGTGCCGCGCCTGGATCGCACTGATCCGTTCGACCATGGTGTCGAGCGCCTCCTGCCAGGAGACCGGCTCCAGCTTGCCGTTCTTGCGCAATAACGGATGCGTCGCGCGCCCAGGCGCGTCCAGAATATGGTGCTCACTCAATCCCTTAGGGCAGAGCTTGCCGCGATTCACGGGGTGCTCGGGATTGCCGCGCGCTGCTACTGCCCTGCCATCCTTTACGCCGACCAGCATCCCGCAGCCCACGGAACAATAGCCGCAGGTTGTCTTCACCCATCGGTCCGCAATGCGCGACTCTGAAATGTAGCCGTATCGTGGATCTTCCCCAAAGGCGTACTGGTCCTTTGCGGTATCCAGCCCGAGCCGCCTCCGTAGTGTCCTGACTGGGCTCATGCAGGCCTTCCTTGGAGGAATGTCAGCCCCATCTTTAATGGCACCACCGAAACAAAAAACAGATATCGTGCAGCCAGCAAACCAACCCAGCAGGTCAGGATGCCAACAACGGGATGCTCTGCGACCGAAGCCGATGCCCCGGCAACAACAAATCCAAAGCAGGCATACAGGTAGGGGAGCAGGGCATCACTAGTGAGCAGGTTGTAGCTCGAGCGCAGCTCGAACACTGCGGACGTGCGCAGCCGCCGCAGACGGACAGCCTGGTTCAGAATCCAGGCGCAAGCCAGAACCAAAGTGGCTGCCGTCGAACTCGAGTGCGCCAGCCCGGAAGCGATCGACCCCAGAAGGCCTGCGCTGATCAGGAAATCCAACGGCGTATGGGACAAGTTCCAGGAAGGCCGCGCCGGTAGCAGGTAAATGAAGGCACTCGCCAGCGTAGCCAGAATCCCTAAGGCCACTGTGAGCAGCGCCAGTGGACCATGGAGCCCGGCGATCGTATGCGCGCCCATAGCTGTCGCCGTCAAAACCGTCAGCGATGCGGCGAAAAGAGTAAACAGCAGCACCTCGCGGCTGATCCATGATCGGCGCCACATCCTCAGCGCGCGCCACGCGAATGCCGGCCGTCCTAGATGCATCGTCGAGATCCCGAGTGCAACTGAGGTAATGCTCAGCAGGCTTAGGAGTTCGCGAAAGTTTGCGGTTGCCCGCGAAGCAAACAGCAGCGTGCCTACGACCCCCTGCATCATGGTGGTCATGAACACCAGCGAGAGATGAGAATGCTCCGCACGGATGTTGCCGGCATCCACTCGCTCCAGTGGAATATCCGAAACCTCCGGCAAAGTGATGCGTGTGGTGGATAGGGTATGGATGGCAGCTGGCAGTCCCGGGCTCTCCGCCCCGGAAAAATTGCTCCGCCACTCCGCTGTATTTACGATTTCGATTTCAATCGCAGCTTCGGGGCATGCGTTCACGCAAGCCGGCTCTAAGTCTTCTTCCAGCCGGCCCTTGCACATATCGCACTTCCCCACGACCCCACGTTCGGGGTTGAATTGGGGCACGCTGTATGGGCAGTTCCAGACGCAGTACTGGCATCCAATGCACGCATCCGCGGAGTGCAGCACAATGCCTGTGACAGGATCCTTGGTATAGGCCTCGACGGGACATCCCTTCACACATTCGGCATCCAGGCAGTGATTGCATCCCATCGAAAGATAGTGACGCAACGTGTTCGGATATGTGCCACCCTCGATCTCGCCTACGTGACGCCACTGGATGGTTGCCGGGTTGCCGTTCTGCTCGTTGCAAGCGACCTCGCAGGAGCGGCACCCGATACATCGGGTCATATTGAAGTGGAATCGGTACTGTTCCCCCGGCTCGAGCGATCGGGAAGGTAGCAGCGACCGCGCGCCGTCGTCCGTCGGAATCCCTGTCAGTCCAGCGCTGAGCCCGTCTCCAAAGTCCGTGAGACGCACGAGGCTCTGGTTGTCCGGTTCCAATGCACGTTCGTAAAGAGGCAGCGCCAATTGTTCTACTCTCCCGTCAGTACACGTCGCGGTGATAGCGATTGTTGGCTTTCAGGTCCTGCATATAAGCGTCGGCGGTCTCCACGTCCATATTGCCTTCCTTCTGCACGATGGAATGAAGCGTACGGTCGACATCCTTCGCCATCCGGCTTGCATCGCCGCAGACGTAGAGACTGGCTCCATCCTGCAGCCAGTTCCAAAGCAAGGCAGAGCTCTCTTGCATGCGGTCCTGCACATACACCTTTTGAGCCTGGTCGCGAGAGAAGGCCGTATCCAGCCGCGCCAGGTGGCCATCGCGAACCATGGATTCCAACTCGTCGCGATACAGAAAATCGGTAGCAGCGCTGCGCTCTCCGAAGAAAAGCCAGTGCTTCCCTCGTGCTCCGATTGCGCGCCGCTCATGTAGGAATCCCCGAAATGGAGCAATTCCCGTACCCGGACCGATCATGACCATGGGAGTATCCGGGTTGCTAGGCAGACGAAATTTCTTATTCGGCTGGATGTAGATCGGCCGGCGTTCTCCCAGCTTGGTGCGATCGGCCAGCAGAGTGGAACAGACGCCGCCCCGTTCCCGATCGTGTGCGTGATAACGAACCACCGCGATGGTGGTGTGGATTTCACCTGTGTGCGCAAGCGGGCTCGACGAAATGGAGTAAAGGCGCGGCGATAGTTTAGGCAACATCGCCACCAGATCCGCAGGGCTGTGCAGCACCCCAGGGTAGTCGTGGATCAGGTCGATCAGTCCGCGATCCCAGGTATATTTCTCCAGACGTTGCTGCTGCTCGGGCGCGAGCAGACCGAACAGTGCCTCGCAGGTGCCGATGGTGGCATATGCCTCGACCATCTTGCGCGTGACGCGCGTGATCTGCAGATGATTGCTCAGAGCCTCAACTAAAGGAATGGTGCCGTGCTTGGGCAGTTGCACTGGAGCCTGGGGGCTGAAGTTCAGGCTGCGCAGGATTTCATCCACCAGTCGTCCATCATTCTGAGGAACCACGGCGCATGCGTCTCCGGCCTGGTACTGCAGGTCTGAATCTGCAATCGAGAACGTCACATGCATGGTGAGCTTGCTTGAATCGCCTGCTGTCAGCGGCCGCTTCTCGACGATTGGCGCGAGAAAAGGATTCTCACGCGAGTGCGTCAGCGAGGTCGCCAAACTCGAAGAGGTGGAAGGACCGCCGCCAGCCGCCGCTTCGGAACGCAACGATGACGACGGCGCGCTACGTGCCGGGCGATTGGCAACCATCTCGTCGATCGCGCTATACAGCGACTGCTTCCAACCCGCGAACGCTTCTTCAAGGTCAACATCGCAATCGACCCTTGGCGCGATCCTGATTGCGCCTAAAGCGGTGAGCTTCGCGTCCAGGTCCGCTCCGAATTTGCAGAAGCTCTCATAATGGGAGTCGCCGATGGCCAGCACCGAGTAGGAGAGATCCTGGAATCGGGGGAAGCGCTCGATACAGAGCTGCTGATAGAAAGGCTGTGCGCAGTCCGGCGGATCGCCCTCGCCATAGGTGCTCGCAATCAGAATCGCGTACCGCTCTTCCGCCAGCGCTGCCGGTGTGTAGCCTTCGAGAGAGGCAAGGGAGACAACATGACCCTTTGCCTTCAGCTCTTTCACTACCTTTCGGGCCAGCCCTTCGGCGGTGCCGGTTTGGGTGGCGTATAGGACTGCGATCTTGAGAGAAGGCGGAGGGCCGGCCACCTGCCTGGATTCTGAGTTTGAATAGATTCCGGCGAGGAATCCGTTCAGCCATGCGCGCTGCTCTTCAGAAAAAGGAGCCGTCTCTGGAATGAATGGAACAAAGCTCATGGATTAGTTCTCCTTGCCAGTCGGTATCGTAAAGCTGCGCAGCTCTTCAATCGAATGTCTTCGCGTGAACGAGAGGAATGTTTCTTCCTCGCTACTTCGGCTCGATTCGAACGTTCGAAACAATCGATCGAGCAGGGGAGGCAGATCGCTGAAGCGAATTGCTGGAATCAGCTCGCGCGCCAGTCCCTGGTCCTGATCGGAGCCGCCGCCCAGGCTCACTTGATACCCCTCTTCTCCGTTTACCTTCGTCCCCAGCAGGCCGATGTCGCCGATGTAGTGCTGCGCGCAAGAGTGCGGACACCCGGTTACATGCAGATTCAGCGGCTGAAGGATACGGAATGTCTGATCCAGATGATGGGCCAGGGCCATGGCGTGAGACTTGGTATCTGTCGCTGCGAATCGGCACCCCTTATTTCCGGTGCATGCAACAGTGCCGGAGAGCACCGTCCCGGCCTGGAATTCCAGCCCTGCCTCACGGAGTGCCTGTTGGGCCTCCTGCAGTCGCTGCGCGGGAATGTTGGGCAGAATCACATTCTGCCAGACAGTCAGGCGCAGCTCCCCACTTCCTAAATCGTCAGCAATGCGCGCAAGCGCCCTCATCTGTGCGACGGGTAACTGGCCGACCGGAACAGACAGCCCAATATAGTGAAGTCCAGATTGCGCCTGAGGATGTTCGCCGATATGCGCTGATCGGTTGACCGGCCTGCGCGGGGCGCAGTCGGCTTCGGGAAAACGGACCAGCGGAAATGCGAGCCGGCGTTCTGTCTCCGAAAGAAACTTCTCCACGCCCCACTCGTCAATGAGGTACTTCAGCCGCGCTTTTTTGCGGTTGGTGCGGTCTCCATGTTCCGAGAACACGCGGATCATCGCTGCGGCAACGGCGACTGCTTCGTGCGGCTGGATCAGAATGCCGCAATCGGTAGCAAACTGCCGGTGCCCCGTGATTCCGCAAAGCACCACACGGAAGTAGATGCCTGCAGGGAGCTGCTTGCCCTCCTTCACCTCCGCGGCGACAAAGCCGATATCGTTGGTATCGGCGAGCACCGAGATCGCTCCGCCTCCATCGAACGCGACGTTGAACTTGCGAGGAAGTCCATACAGGTCACGCGAGTTCAGAATGTACTGATTCAGCGCCTCGGCATACGGAAGGGCATCGATCAACTCGTCAGAGTCCAGCCCGCTGATCGGTGAAGCTGTAATGTTGCGAACATTGTCCGCACCGGATCCTCTGGAGGTCAGCCCGAGCCGCTGCAGTTTGTTCAACACGCGCACAGTGTCGCGAGGTTGGAACTCGCGAATCTGCAGGTTCGCCCGCGTGGTCACGTCGGCTCTTCCTGAGCCCCAGTCTTCCGCCATCTCGGCGAGCCCGCGCATCTGGTAGGACGTAAGCGCGGCGCCGGGAACCCGCAATCGCAGCATGAACGAATCCTGGGCTGGCGCTACGTAGAAGAGGCCGTGAAACTTGAAGCGGAACAGATCATCCGGAGCCGGAGCCCGGTTCTCGCTTGCGTGCGCAAGAAGTTTCTCCCAGATGTCGAGCGGGTTCTCCTCGTACTTCCAGCGTTCTTCACGGCAGAGATCCTCGATTGCGGTTCCATGGAAGGTTTCAGGAGCTGCTGCGTTCGGGAGTCCTGATGCCGAATCGCATGTGATCTGGCCGGATTCCGTGTGCGCTGCGAAAGGAGCACGTTGGCCCAATCCCGTGAAGAATCCTTCCAGGTAGCGGGACTGTTCGGCCGTGAACGGGCCTGTTACGCTCTTCGGCTGTTCTTCTAAGACCTCTCGGGCTATGGCGGGTGACATGCTCTGATCTCCTGGAGGAGGCGATGCGTTGAGTCGTGATCAGCCCGTTCGGCATGTGGCCCGTAAGAAAGGGCACATGAACCCGTTCGGGTGTCATGGAATCAGAGCTCATCGCGGAGCATGTATTCGCTTGGGTGTCCGGAACAAAGAGACGGTCGGGGTCTCAAGAGGGAAGCGACAGCCGGACCCGAGTGGCCGCTTCACATGCCGTGATCATAAGCAACGTGGTGCGGAAATGCAAGTGCGTTGCAGCGGTCGTGCGCTGTAATCAGAATTCTGGCAGTTCTATCGATTCCCCATATTGCTTCCATGCGGAGTGCTGTGGTACACGTCGTCCATCAAGCCATACCGCGGCCCCCCGACGTGCCGCGAATGACACCTCAGCACGGCTCTGCGGTGTCTTCCAGAGACAGCAATCGAAGGCTCTTCACCGGCATCGCACGCTTGTTGCGACGCGGGCGTGAGTCTCTATCTATCCATCTGCAAAACACTTTTGTGGAGGTCGGGATGAATTGGAAAATAAGACTCTCACTGTGCGCATTGGCCGTATCCATGCTCGCCGGCGCGCTTCCAGCACAGAGCGGAACTAACACGCAAAGCTCTGACTCCCCTGTAACGATCAACGTAATGGATCGGCTGCGAACCGATGCAAACCAGTGGTACAGCGATCCGCCATATAAAACGACCTACCCTTACGTCGAGCAGTTGTTGCGCTTCAGCGTCGCGCAGCGGGTGCATCGCTTTGACTGGCTGTTGGAAGGTTCGCAGAATGCGGTGTTCGATGTCCCAGCAACTTCAGTCTCTCCGGTTGCCGCTCAAGGCCAGCTTGGATTAGGTGGCACGTATTATGCCTCGAACGGCAACAACACACTGCCGGTCGCAGCCTCCTTCCGCCAAGGCTTTCTGCGATTTCACGGAAGTGGACCCGATACCACGTTTCGGCTCGGTCGTTTCGAGTTCATCGAAGGCCAGGAGATGCAGCCCGCCAATCCAGCAATCGCCTGGCTACAGGCCAATCGCGTCTCTCACCGCCTCATTGGAAACTTCGGCTTCTCCAACGGACAGCGCAGCTTTGATGGGGTCGATGCACACTACGGACGCACCGCGTGGGATCTCACCGCAATGGCGGGTCGGCCTACGCAAGGTGTTTTCAACATGAACGCCAATCCGGAGCTGAATGTCGACGTTCAATATCTCGCATACAGCCGTTCTCAGGCACAGTCCCATGTGCTTTGGAGAGTCTTTGCGGTCGGCTACCACGATGGACGTACCGGATTGACCAAGACGGACAATCGAGCGCTTGCTGTCCGGCAGAAAGATCACGAGAACATCCGAATCGGAACCTATGGCGCGGATCTGATGTCCTCCGTTCCTGCGCGCCCGGGAAGCGTGGATATCCTTCTCTGGGGTGTCCTTCAGAATGGCCAGTGGGGTATGCTCGACCATCGGGCAGGTGCGGCTTTGGCCGAGGCTGGTCTTCGCTTCGATCACGTATCGACTACACCGTGGCTGCGCGGTGGGTTCTTCCGCTCGACGGGAGACGGTACTCCCGGCAACAGCCGGCATAGCACGTTTTTCCAGGTGCTCCCCACACCGCGCATCTTCGCCCGATTCCCGTTCTATAACGACATGAACCGCCGCGAGGAGTTCGTTCAGGTGATCGACAAGCCGACCAGCAAGGTCGAGCTCCGATCTGACGTGCACTTCCTCCAGCTCGCCTCTGCCAAGGACCTTTGGTACCAGGGCGGCGGCGCGTTCGACAACGAGGTGTTCGGCTATGTTGGACGCCCTTCCGGCGGACACTCCAGCTTCGCCACCCTGGTCGATATCAGTTCGGACATGCAGCTGACCCGCGCCGTGGCCCTCAACCTTTACTACTCCCACTCCTTTGGTCGCTCGGTGGTGCATGCCGACTATCCGGCGGGCGCTGAGGCGAACTACGGATATCTTGAGCTTGTTTATCGCTGGACTGTGAAGCAGAAGGCGATTCCAGGCAAGTAGGAAACGCCGATATAATGGTGTTCTACAGTCCCGCTTTCCGTTAAGCCAATCATCAGCAACTCACCCAACTTTGCTTGAAGAAGGACTGCAAATGGCACATGCGAGTTTCGACGGGCTTCGGGTACTGTCCCTCGAATCCCGTCGGGCTAAAGAGACCGAAAAGCTGATCCGCACCTATGGCGGTGAGCCTTTCGTTGTGCCTGCGATGCGAGAAATCAAGCTTGACTCGAATCGCGCTGCGGTTGAATTCGCAGACCGGCTGCTGCGTGGGGAAGTGGATGTCGTCCTCTTCCTCACGGGCGTCGGCGTGCGAGCTCTCCTGGAAGCTGTCCAGAGCAAAGTGGATCGCAACGCCTTTCTGGAGGCGCTGCGCAAGACCCGAATCGTCACCCGCGGACCGAAGCCAGAGTCCGCATTGCGCGAGCTCAAAGTCAAGTCGGTGGCGACCGCACCGGAGCCCAGCACCTGGTCCGAGGTGCTCAGCACCATGGACCGTACGTTCGGTGACGAACTCGGCTCGCTGCGAGTCGCGGTCCAGGAGTACGGCGCCTCGAACCCGGAGCTGCTCGCCGGGCTTACCGAGCGCACTGCGGAGGTCATCAAGGTTCCGGTGTACCAGTGGGGCCTGCCGACCGACCTTCAACCACTGCGGGAGACGGTGCACGCCATCGCCAATGGCGGGATCGACGTCATCCTGTTCACGACCGCCGTTCAGGTGATTCACCTGATGATGGTCGCGCAGCAGATGGGGTCGGTTGCGGACCTCATGCGCGGGCTGCGATCCATCGCGATCATCTCAGTCGGTCCAACCACTACGGCGGAACTGCTGCATTACGGCATTGCGCCGGATTTCGAGCCTTCGCGTCCCAAGCTGGGCTTTCTGGTCAACGAGGCGGCGCAGTACGCAGCGCAGGTGCTGGAGCAGAAGCGAAAGCGTGCCGCATCGCTCGGACCGGACCTGCTGCCAGAAGAGCAACCGGTTGACCCTGCGTCTCCTGCTTCGATCTCGACCATGGAATCCACCCGCACCCGCGTCCGAAAGGTGCAGGAATCGACTTCCACAATGGCGGGGTTCCGCGATGGCCTCGAGCCCATTGACTTCCTGCATGAGATCAGCAGCCGAATCGCGGCAGCCGATCCTCTGCATATGGTTCTTGACCGAATCGTCCAGTTCGTCGCCACCGTGATCCCATGCGACTCCTGTTTTATCTACGTTCTCGATAACGACAAGCTTGTGCTGCGCGCCTCGCGCAATCCGCACTCGGATCTGATCGACCGGTTGGACATTAAAATGGGGCAGGGAATCACCGGCTGGGTGGCCGAGCATCGCGAGCCTGTGGCGATTGCTTCCAAGGCCTCGGACGATCCCCGGTTCATTCCGTTCAAGAACGTGCCGGAAGACTCGTTTGAAGCCATTCTGAGTACGCCGATCTTGTGTGCGAGCCGAGTGGTCGGCGTGATCAATCTGCAGCACCGGCTCTCGTACCGGCACAGCGAAGAGGAAGTCCGGCTGCTCTCCACAGTTGGCTTTCTGGTGGGCGCGGAGATTGAGCGCGCCCGGTTGGAAAGCGAGAATGTCGCCCTCTCCGACCGGCTGGAGACCCGAAAGTCGGTCGACCGGGCCAAGGGTGTGCTGCAGCGGGAGCTCTCGATCGACGAGGCCGAGGCTTACCGGCTGATGCAGCGGGAAAGCCGTCAGCGCCGCAAGTCTATGCGTGAGATTGCCGAAGCGATTCTTCTGAGCGAAGACCTCAGGAAGATCAAGCCCTATCCGGCGATCAACGAAAAGGCTGCTGGCTGAGTTCGAACGGCAGCCCTGCTCCTCCGGCGGATCGGCCGGATCTCCGCCCGCAAAATTCTATTCTTCGTCGCATAATCGAAGAGACCCCGATCTTCGAACGGAGATTCAACTGCGATGGGTTCCATAGACCGCCGTGAGCTGCTAAAGCTCAGCTCTGCCTCTCTTGCCGCCCTGGTCTCCTCTGCTGCTGCTGACGCAGCACCGACTGCTGTCTTGCACAGCAGTGTGCCGATGTGGGAGGTCTTCGAAGTTTCGCTTCCGGGGCCGTCCTCCCGAAATCCTTTCGTTGAAGTGCAGTTGACGGCGAGCTTCTCGCTCGGCAACCGGGCCGTGCAGGTGGACGGCTTTTACGATGGCAGCGGCACATACAAGATTCGCTTTATGCCGGACGCCGCCGGCAACTGGAGTTACATCACCAGCAGCAACGTAGCAGTGTTGGCTAACAAGTCCGGCTCATTTGCCTGCACTGCTGCGCTTCCTAATGCTCATGGGCCGGTTCGCGTGCGAAACACGCGGCATTTCGCCTACGCCGACGAAACTCCGTTCTTTCCGTTCGGCACCACGTGTTACGCCTGGGTGCACCAGTCGCAGCAATTGCAGCAGCAAACGCTTGAGACTCTTCGCAGCGCTCCGTTCAACAAGATTCGGATGTGCGTTTTTCCGAAAAGCTACGAATACAACCACAATGAACCCGCGCTCTATCCTTTCGAGCGGGACGCGTCCGGAAAGAACGATTTCACGCGGCCCGTGCCGGCGTTCTTTGCTCATATAGAGCAGCGCATCGGGGAGCTTCGCGCGCTCGGCATCGAGGCGGACCTGATTCTGTTTCATCCGTACGACCGCTGGGGCTATGCGTCGATGACTGCCGAAGCGGACGACCGCTACCTGCGCTACGTGCTCGCACGGATGTCGGCGTATCGGAACATCTGGTGGTCGCTGGCGAACGAGTGGGACTTTATGCACGCCAAATCGGCACAGGATTTCGATCGCTTCTTTCATATTGTCGAGCAGCACGATGCCACAGGCCACCTGCGCTCCATCCATTACGGGAACACGATGTATGACTACTCGCGGCCGTGGGTCACTCATGCCAGTCTGCAGACTTTTGCTTTCGAGCAGGCGGCTAACTGGCGCAACTCGTGGAGCAAGCCGATCTGCTTCGACGAGGTGCAGTACGAGGGCAATCTGAACAGCAACTGGGGCAACCTCTCCGGGCCGGAGATGATGCGGCGGTTTTGGCTGGGCGTGATTGCCGGGGGATACGTGACGCACGGCGAGACCTATCTGGACGCGGACGCTGCGATGGACGAGAACACCACGCCAACCATCTGGTGGTCCCATGGAGGACGGCTACACGGAAGCAGTCCTGCGCGGATTGCTTTCCTGCGGAAGATTCTCGAAAACAGCGCGACGGCAAGCGGGAACCGCACGGGATTTAACGCACAGATTTCAACCAGCTACCTGAATGCGGCGACGCAGGACGAATCCGGGAATATCCGGGAGATCCTTTACTTCTTCGACTATCACCAGCCGATCTACTACCAGTTTTCCCTGCCGCCTGGAAGCTATACGGCGGAGCAGATCGATCCGTGGGAGATGAAGGCGACTCCGATTGCAGGCACCTTTACTGGACGGAGCAAGATCCGGCTCAGCGGGACTCCATATCAAGCAATCCGCTTCCGGCGAGTTTAGAGCGCCAGAGAGGGGATACCCCCCACAGGGTATTTTGGAAGCAACTTGTTTCATTTCAGATAGTTAGCGACGAAGTATGCGGCTAAAGTATTCTATCGAAACGGTTTGTGCCTAAAATATTCTGTATCAGGTACTTAGGGGAGCTGTTTCCATGCGCGGCTGGCACCTTACCAAACGTCTCGGAAGGAACTCTACCCTTAATTCCAGTATAGAAGATGGGACATAACTCGTGTCACATCAAAATTGTTGGCGTAAGTCGCTGGTGTTGCGATGGTTGTTCGGTTTTCTGGGTTCCTGAGGGCTTGACAAGAAAGTTTTGCGAGTACGAGTCAGACGCAACCTGGAGACGGTGGTGCAAACGGCATTGCGAATTATGTGCAAAACGGTGGGGCCGCGCGGGCTAAGACATTCAAAGTAGATAGATTGCCAGCGGGTTCCCGAACTTTTGCCCCTGAACGCGGTAGTATCGATGGCTGAACCACCCATTCGTAAAATGGATCGAGTTTCACCTGATGGGAGCACCTATGCCGGCAGCACGAACCACCAAGGGACCAGGTTACAGCGCGAGAGCACAGAAGGAAGACATCACGAGTCTTCTTCTGCTCCGGTTCCAAAAGCTGATGCGCGATGGCGTGCTGACGCCGGGCTCGCTGCTCCCCTCCGAACGTGAGTTGGCCGTCACCTTCGGCGTGGCACGGTCAACCCTGCGGCAGGCCATGAAGGTGCTGGAGACCATGGGTGTGGTGACGCAGAAGGTGGGCGATGGAACCTATCTGAGCAAGGACGGCAGCTATGTTCTGGCGATGCCGATGGACTTCCTGTTCCTGCTGGATGATATTTCGCCTGAGGACCTGCTGGAGCTGCGGCTGATGCTGGAGCCGGCGCTGGCAGCCAAGGCGGCGGAGCGATCGACCTTTGAGCACATCACGATGCTGAAGGAGTCCATCCGAGAGATGCAGGTGAAGGGGAACAGCATGCAGCAGGTGGTGGCCGCGGACCTGCTGTTTCACCGGACTATTTTCGGGGCAACGGGCAATCCGCTGGCGAGCCGACTGTTCCACTCGATCCATACTGCGATGTTCAGTTCGATCGCGACAACTGCGCAGGTTGTCCACGTGGACCATACGCTGCGGCTGCACCGCCCAATTGTGGAAGCGATCGAACAGCGTGACCCCAAAGGAGCAGCGGCGGCGATGACGCAGCACCTGGAAGATGTGCGTGCCCTGATCCGGCGTGGGCAGAAGAAGCAGGATAATGTCCGGCTGCACAAGGGTTTGTTCGAGGGGCGGGTGCAGCGGGCTTCGTTCGCGCGCGAGCCGGTGCTGCGAAAGAAGGCGAGCCGGCCCCGTTCTGTCGCACGCTGATTTCGGTGCTGTGAAGAGCCGACCCGTCGCGGACCTAGCTTGACACAGCAAACTCTAAGGTCGTACCTTTAGCGCTTCATCCAAGACTCAATCTGAGAGTTGCAACAGGAGAACGGATGCATATGCGTCTTGCGGAGTCACTTCGGAAATTAGCCCCTGCAGCCCTGGTCTGCTGCTGGTTGACCTCGGCGGCCCAGGGAGTGGTTCCACCTCCACCGGCGGCCTCGACTGAGACACCGGTGCAGATCACGGCCGATTTATCCAAGCCTGCGGGGGCGTACAAGCCGCTATATTCGTGGTTCGGTTTCGACGAAGCGAACTACACCACGATGCGCGACGGCAAGAAGCTGCTTCGCGAGCTCCACGACCTGACGCCGGTGCCGGTGTACATCCGCTCGCACCACCTGCTGACGTCCGGAAACGGGAAGGCAGAGTTGAAGTTCAGCTCGACGAACGTGTACCAGGAAGACGCCTCGGGCAAGCCCGTGTACGACTTTACAATTTTGGACAGCATCTTCGACGAATACAAGGCGGCGGGTGTTCGTCCGATGGTCGAGTTCGGGTTTATGCCGAAGGACCTGGCGGCGACGCTGCCGGACCGGCCGGAGTATCAGGTCCATTATCCGAAGAGTACGGTCAGCGGCGCCTCCAATAATCCGCCGAAAGACTATGCGAAATGGGGCGAGTTGATCCGGGTGGTCACGCAGCATCTGGTGCAGCGCTATGGGCGCGAGACGGTGCAGCAGTGGTACTTCGAGGTGTGGAACGAGCCGGATATTTCCTACTGGCATGCCACCGCAGAGGACTACTACAAGCTGTACGACTTTGCAGTGGCCGGGGTGAAATCGGCGTTGCCAACGGCCCGCGTGGGCGGACCGGCGACGACGAGTCCATCGGGTACGCATGCGGCGGAATATCTGAAGGGCTTTCTGGACCACGTGAAGAGTGGGAAGAGCCTGGCGAATGGAAAGCCGATTCCGCTGGACTTCATCTCGTTTCATGCCAAAGGCCAACCGCACATTCTGAATGGGCATGTGACGATGGGACTGGCGCACGAGCTCTCGGATGTGGACCACGGATTTTCCATTGTGTCTTCGTATCCCGAGTTCAAGAAGCTGCCGATCATTCTGAGCGAGGCGGATCCTGAGGGCTGCGCTGCGTGTTCTTCGCGGCAGAATCCAGCCAATAACTATCGCAACGGGACAATGTACCCGGCATACACGGCGGCGGCCTTCAAGGCGATGTTCGAGATTCAGGACCGGCATCAGGTGAACCTGATTTCGATGCTGAGCTGGGCGTTCGAATTCGAGGATAAGGAGTACTTTGAAGGGTTTCGCGATCTGGCGACGAATGGGATCGATAAGCCGGTACTGAACCTGTTCCGGATGCTGGGGATGATGTCGGGGACGCGGGTGCAGACGACGAGCACGTCGGCGGTGCCGCTGGATACGCTGATCGGCACGGGTGTCCGCGCCAACAGCGATGTGGATGCGTTTGCGACAGCGGCAGACCACCAAGCTGCGGTACTGGTGTGGAACTACCATGACGCCGATGAGCCGGCGGCACAGGCGCCGGTGGCGGTTACGATTCAGGGGATTCCGGCGGGAGTCCATCGTGTGCTGTTGCAGCACTTCCGGATCGACGAGAATCATAGCGATGCGTATACGGTCTGGAAACGGATGGGTTCGCCCCAGCAGCCGACCTCCGAGCAGTATGCGGAGCTGAAGGCAGCCGGTGAACTGCAACTGATGAATGCGCCGGTGTGGGCCGACGTGACGGACGGCAAGATCCAACTTTCGACGTCGCTGCCGCGCGAGAGCATCTCGTTTCTGAAGCTGAGCTGGTAGGAGCGGATGGAGACAAGGGGACGCAGATGGTACTTCGTGGGGCTGGTGACGATTGCGATTGCGATCAGCTACTTCGATCGCCAGACGCTGCCGGTTGCCATTGCTGCGATCCAGCACAACATTCCGATATCGAATGAGCAGTTCTCCTATCTTCAGACGGGGTTTCTGCTCTCCTATGCGGCGATGTATGTGGGCGGCGGACGGCTGCTGGACCTGCTGGGTACGCGCATAGGTTTCCTTGTGATCATGGTGTGGTGGTCGATTGCGTGCGCTCTGCATGGGCTTGCGAATGGGTTTGGGCTGCTGCTGGTGGCGAGATTCATGCTGGGCGCCGGCGAGGGCGGCGGGTTTCCGGCGGCGACACGCGTGATTGCCGAGTGGATTGAGCCGGCGGAACGGTCGACGGCGATGGGGTTGATTAACGCGGGGACGGCGGTGGGATCGCTGCTGGCGCCGCCCCTGATCGGGCTCATCCTGCTGCACAGTGGATGGCGGGCGGTGTTTGTGTTGTCGGGTGCGACGGGAGCGGCTTGGGTGTTGTGGTGGAGCTTTAGCTACCGCTCGAACAGCAGCGTGATTTCGGCTGTGGGGGAGGATTCCGGATCGAAGACAAGCAACATTCGATGGAGCGCGCTATTGCGAATGCGCAATGTGCAATGCTTCGTGTTTGCGAAGTTCATGAGCGATTCGGCGTGGTACTTCCTGCTGTTCTGGCTGCCGAAGTATCTGTATGACGCGCGCGGATTCGACGTAAAGCAGGTGAGCTATTTTGCCTGGATTCCTTATGCGGCTTCAGGGTTGGGAAGCTTTCTCGGCGGCTGGTTTTCGTCGTATCTGCTGGCGCGAGGGCTTCCGATCAACCTGGCACGTAAGATTGCACTGGGATGCTGTGCGGCGATGATGCCGGCGGTGATGCTGGTGTCGCTGACTCCGGTGAGCGTGGCGATTGCGCTCTTCAGCGTGGCGTTCTTCGCGCAGCAGGCTTGGTCCGGGCTGATTATGACTCTGCCGGCGGATGTGTTTCCGCTTGAGGTGGTCGGTTCGGTCGCGGGAATGATCGGATTTGGAGGGGCAATCGGAGGAGCGATCTTTGGACTGGTCGCCGGACAGTTGCTGGGGCACGGGGTTTCGTACGGGGCGCTGTTTGTTGCGGTGGGAATGTTTCACCTGATCGGCTTCGCGGCGATCGCACTGTTCGCGGGCAGGATTGAACCAATGAGAGTTGCAGGATTAAACCACATAGAGAGCAGGGCATGAAGATCACTGAAGTACGGACACGCGTTGTGCAATGGGAGGGCGAGACGGTTCCGCTGCCTCCACATTTCTGCACGAACCCCATGGATCTGATGGCATTCCGGCAGGCTTCGATGGGGAACTTTGCTTTCCATAACTGGCTGCTGGTGGAGATTACGACGGATACGGGGCTGGTGGGGCTGGGCAACGCGGCACTGTCGCCGGTTGTGACGAAGGAGCTGATTGATGCCTATCTGACCCCGCTGCTGCTGGGGTCGGACCCATGGGACATCGAGTTCCTCTGGCAGCAGATGTACCGGCGTACGCTGGCGTTCGGGCGCAAGGGGGTGGCGCTGGTCGCCATCTCGGCAGTGGATATTGCGCTGTGGGACCTCTTGGGCAAAGACGCCAAGCAGCCGGTGTATCGGTTGCTGGGCGGACGCACCAAGGAGACGATTCCGGTGTACGCGAGCCGGCTGTATGCGATGCCAATTCCGGAGTTGCGCGCCGAGGCGCAGAAGTACAAGGACGACGGCTACACGGCGATGAAGCTTCGCTTTGGCTGGGGGCCGATCGATGGCGCAGCCGGGATGCAGAAGAACGTCGAGCTGGTGCGCAATGTGCGGGAGGTGATCGGGGATGGCGTGGACCTGATGACCGATGCGTACATGGGATGGACGCTCGATTATGCGAAGCGCATGCTGCCGCTGCTGGAGCCTTTCCACCTGCGCTGGCTGGAAGAACCGGTGATCCCGGACGATACGCGCGGATACCGAGAGTTGAAGAGTCACGGGCGCATTCCGATTGCGGGCGGCGAGCACGAGTTCACCATCTTCGGGTTCCGTGAGCTGCTGGAGAACAACGCGCTCGACTACATCCAATTCGACACGAATCGGGTGGGAGGCATCAGCCAGGCGAGAAAGATCAGCGCGCTGGCCGAGTCGTTCCAGGTGCCAGTGGTACCGCATGCCGGGCAGATGCACAACTACCATGTCGTGATGGCCAGCCTGAACTCGCCGATCGCAGAGTTCTTTCCCAAGGTGGATGTCGAGGTGGGCAACGAACTGTTCTGGTACATCTTCGATGGCGAGCCGACGCCGAAGAACGGGTGCATCGATCTGGATGAAGCGAAGCCGGGACTGGGTCTCACCGTTAACGAAGAATCGCTGAAGCGATTTCGGATTTTGGAGTAGAGGGAAAATGACTGTATCCAAGCTGCATCTGGTGCAACTCTCCGGCCCTGAGGGCCGGCGTGTGGCTGTGGTGGACGAGCCCAAGCTGCGTCTGCTGGACTCACCACTCTCGATCTACGAACTTGCCGAGCAGGCGCTCAGGGAACAGACTCCAATTTCGGAGCTGGTGGAGCGGAGTGCTTCGGAACGGAGGATTGATTATGACGAGGTTTATGAGGGCAGGTCCGAGTGGCGGCTACTGCCCGCCATCGATGTGCCGGACCGGCCAGAACAGGTGCTGGTGAGCGGGACCGGGCTGACGCATTACGGGAGCGCACGCGATCGGCAGAACATGCATCAGGTGGTGACCGCGGAGCAGGAGGCCGCGATGACCGACAGCATGCGGATGTTCGAGTGGGGAAAGCAGCAGGGGCGACCGGCCGAAGGATCCATCGGAATTGCTCCGGAGTGGTTCTACAAGGGGTCGGGCGCGGTGTTGCGCGGGCACAATGAGGCGTTGCAGGTTCCGGGGTATGCGGAAGATGGAGGCGAAGAGGCCGAGATTGCCGCCGTCTACGTGATTGCGCAGGACGGCACCCCGTTCCGGCTGGGAATGTGCTGCGGGAATGAGTTCTCCGATCATGTGTTCGAGCGAAGGAATTACCTCAACCTCGCCGGCTCCAAGCTGCGCGCCTGCAGCATTGGCCCGGAGCTGGTGCTGGATGCTGACTTCGGAGATATCCCCGGGAGCGTGCGGATTCTGCGCGGTGGAGAGGTGCTTTGGCAAAAGAGCATTCGCACGGGCGAGGACAATATGTGCCACTCGCTTGGGAACCTGGAGCACCATCATTTCAAGTTCGAAGGCAACCGGCTGCCGGGGCAGATCCACGTGCACTTCATGGGAGCGGACACGCTTTCTTTCGGCGAGCAGGTTCGCTTGCAGCCCGGGGATGTGACGGAAGTGCAGTTCGAGGGCTTCGGCCGCGCTTTGCGCAACACCATCTCCGCGGAGGAGGCCTTGCGCTCGCCGGTTCGGGTGAGCAGATTGCGGTGAGATTGGTGGGGCAGGCCAGCCCACTTTTCACAAACGAACATTGCGATTAGGATTTCGGTGCCATAAGTTTTGCCGGTCGAGGGCGACCGAGCCAAGGGATTCTCAGCACAAAGGAGCTTTTCCGATGAGACAGTCATGGAGCGCTTGCGTTCGGGTACTCAGCTTCGCAACCCTGGCCACAGGGGTGTGGCTGGGACCTCAACTGGCCCATGCTCAAGCGGGAGCTGCCGCTGGGGTGATCACGGCCAATGTCGATACATCGCAGGTGGCCGAGCCGGTCTCTCCGTATATCTATGGCGGATTCATCGAGCACATTGGTCCGCTGATCTACCGGAGTATGTGGTCGGAGGTGATCGACGACCGCAAGTTCTACTTTCCGATCTCGTCCAAGGACCAGCCGGCACCGGCGGGGAACGCCGCTCGTGCGGCGAGGCTGGCGCTGAACAAATGGCGTCCTGTGGGCGGTGACGATGTGGTTTCCATGGACAAAGACCGGCCTTTCGTCGGCGAGCATAGCCCGAGCATCCGGCTTGATGCGTCTGCGCCGCACGGGGTCCGGCAAGCGGGCCTGACGCTCGTGAGCGGGAAGCCGTATGCGGGAAGAATCTTCCTGCGGGGAACACCCAATACGAAGGTGCAGGTGGCGCTGATCTGGGGGCCGGGAGCAGGCGATCGGCAGACGGTTTCGCTGCCGCTCAGCTCGGCGGATTACAAGAAGTATCCGCTGAACTTTACGCCGAAGGCCGATACGACTGATGGCGCGATCGAGATCACGGCGACCGGCTCCGGAGACTTCCACATCGGGACACTGAGCCTGATGCCGACAGATAACGTGCAGGGCTTCCGTCGCGACACCATTGCGCTGCTGGCTGAACTTCACTCCGGCATGTGGCGTCTGCCGGGCGGCAACTTTCTCTCCGACTGGAGCTGGTACGACTCGGTCGGCGATATCGACAAGCGGGCGCCGATGTTCGACTACGCGTGGAATGCGATGCAGCCGAATGATGTGGGCATGGACGAGTTCATGACGTTGTGCAAGCTGATCGGCGTGGAACCGTACATCACAGTGAATGCGGGCTTCGGGGATTCGCATTCGGCGGCCGAGGAGGTGGAGTACATCAACGGCTCAACGAGCACGCGGATGGGAGCCATGCGGGCGCGAAACGGACATCCCGAGCCGTACCATGTGAAGTTCTGGAACGTTGGCAACGAGCCTTACGGCAGCTGGCAGCTGGGGCATACCGATATCAAGTACTACGTTCTGAAGCACAACGAGTTTGCCAAGGCTATGCGGCAGGTGGATCCTTCGATCACGATTCTGGCTTCGGGCGCCATGCCGGACGAGATGACGGTGGAAGGCCAGTCACGCCAGATGCATCTGGATCCGCAGGCGCAGTTCGGGTCGGACGCGGACTGGACCGGAGGTCTGCTGGCCCACAGCTGGGGCAATTTTGACGGGCTCACGGAGCACTGGTACTCCCGCGTGGGGAAGCGTTTCGACTACGAGCATGCGAAGACGCTGCCGGCGAATGCAGGAAACGAAGAGGGCTATGTGCCGGTGGAGGAGACGCAACTGGAGTGGATACGGCACCCCTCCAGCCGAGTACGCAAAAAAGCAGAAGAGTGGCAGGAATACGAGCAGCGGTTCCCAGCCATGAAGGACAAGAAAATCTTCCTTTCGATCGACGAATACTCGTACAGCGGCGCGCCGGCAAACCTGAAGACGAGTCTCGCGTACGGGATGATTCTCAACGAGATGCTCCGCCACACCGGATTTATGAAGATGGCGGCGTACACGATGGGGACTGGCAGGCTGGACATTACTCCGACCGGAGCCGTACTGAATACGAATGGCGTGCTGTACAAGCTGTATGCCGACCACTACGGGTCTTTGCCGGTGTCGGTTGACGGCAATTCGCCGCAACCCGCGCCGAAGTACCCACCTTATGGGGATGAGCCAAAGACAAGTGCAGGCAGCCCGACCTATCCGCTGGATGTGGTGGCGGCGCTGACGAAGGACCGTCGATTCCTGACCGTGGCAGTGATCAACGGCACCGACACTGCGCAGAAGCTGAACTTGAACGTCACGGGCGGGCTTACCGTTGCAGGTAAGCCGACGTCGTGGGAGATGACCGGGAACACAGTGGACGCCGCCGACCTAGTGGGCAAGCCGCAGCAGGTGGAGGCGAAAGAGGTTTCTGCAGCGGATGCCTCGGGGACGATTACGGTGGCGCCAATCAGCGTGAACATCTACAGCTTCCCGGTAAAGGGGCAGTAGAGGCGAGGTCGGAGCCCCTAGCGTTGAGCTTTTGAGGCGCGCTTCGGGCGGGGTTGCGCCTTATTTGCCAGCGCAGCGCGCATCTTCGCCGGAAGCTTCGCCAAGACCACGTCATGCGCGTTGACCAGCTCGCTTCGCCAGTCCGCGGGCGTGAGGATATCCCAACGTAACGCTGAAACCCAATGTGCGCGGGCCAGATAAGGCGCGGGGATCATGTCCTCGCGCTCGATCAGTTCGGCGAAGCGGACAGGGCTGGAGGCATAGGAAATCACCGGCCTTGGTTTGCGTACGGCCAGCTCTGGGACGGCCGGCTCATCGAGATTGATCATTGCGAACATCTTTCCGCCGTGAGTTTTATCGCCAACCCAGAAGACGAGGTTCGCACCCCATTGCATGGTCTCGGTGACCTGCGGGAGCGACAGCAGATAGGCGCGCATGCGCTCGTGTCGTTGAGCACAAGGTCGAGAGAGCACACTCCCGCGTGATGATGAGTGCCGTGTCACGAGTCGTTCGCGCTAGCGGTAAGAGAAACCTGGACGTGCTACCTTGAATCGAATCTCGATAGCACCTATGGATCGAGGAGCCTCAGTATGCCCCGCTGGACAAGCTTCGTCTTAGCAGTAGTCATTCTGTTTGTGCTGGGACCGGCCCGGCTTCACGCACAAGGGCCTCCATTTCAGACGGACGATCCCGTACCGGTTGACTATCAGCACTACGAGTTCTACATCTTCGGCGCTACCGACGGCACGCCGCTTGAGACGGATCAGACTGGACCGGCTTTCGAATTCAACTGGGGCACCGCTCGTCGCCTGCAGGTCCATGCGGTTCTCCCATGGGGCTCCATTCACCCTTCGAACAATGGTGGGGAAGCTGAACCGAGCGCATTTGGCCTCATCGACATGGAACTTGGAGCGAAGGTCGCGTTCATCAAAGAGTCGAAGCGCTTTCCTCAAATCGGAAGCTTTCCGATGTTCGAAATTCCGACTGGAAACGCAGATCGCGGCTTAAGCGTGGGCAAGGTGTACTACAAAATCCCGATCTGGCTTCAGAAGAACGAAGGCAAATGGCTGTTCGACGGCGGAGTTGGATACGAGGTGGTTCCTCAGACCGATTACAAGAACTTCTTCTATACCGGCTGGCTCATAAAGCGCGAATTAAGCGAGCGGCTGGAACTCGGGGCTGAGGTCTTTGCACATCAGGGTGAGGGAGACGCGGCTCCGCAGACGCACGCATCCACCCTGGTTGACATCGGCGGCTACTATCACTTCAAAAACCATCCTGGAGAACAGTTCCTCTTTTGCTATGGCCATTCCATCGCCGGGCAGACGGAGAATTATGCCTACGCCGGTATGTACTGGACATGGGGCAAGGGAGGCGCAAAACCGGATACGGCGAGCTTCCGCATGAATGGCCCGCACATCGGGAACGGATTTTAGGCGCAAGACACCGTGAGGCGGGGCTGGTCTATGGAGATCACTTCAAGAGCGCTGTGGACCCTGGCTCATGGGATGGGCTTCGGTGTCCTATACCTGATGGCATGCACGGGGGCGTTGGTGGAGCTTTACCGGCGGTGTTGGATTCAGTCTGGAGCGCCGTCTGTGGGGGATGGCCGGTTTCTAAAGATCTATCTCATCGTCATGAGCATTCTGGCCTGGTTCGCGGTGCTCACTGGAACCTACATCGTTTATCCGTGGTATCGAGCGACACCACCTATGGGGACTGCGGATCTGAGAGGATTCCCGCAAAAGTGGCTCATGGCGCATCCCAGTACGATTGAATGGCATTCCATGGGGATGGAATGGAAGGAGCACGTGGCATGGCTCGTTCCGAGCACAATCACCGTGGCCGCGGGAGTCGTCGTGCGATACCGCAGTGATCTGCGGCACCACCCGAAATTGAGGTCCGCCGTTCTCGGCGCGGTCCTGTTCTCGTTTGTATCCGCCGCGATCGCGGGCTTCTGGGGAGCCATGATCGACAAGGCAGCTCCGGTAGATGGTGGTCCAACGATCACAGTGATGGGAGCTCCGATTCGATGATCGACCAAGCGATTGGCAACGAGAGCCAGCCTGAAGGCTTGCCGAATGGGCCGGGCGCGGCCGCAGTTCTGGCGATGGGAGTGGGAGCGCTGATAATGTCAGTGCTCGCGATAATCGCGGATCATTCTCTCGCCTTCAAGAAGATGATGATGTTCTACACCCCAACCGGTCCTCTCTCCGGAGTTACCACTACTGCTGTTGTCCTATGGCTGGTGTCGTGGTTTGCGCTCGACATCGCCTGGAAGCGACGCGATGTCAACGGAAGGATTGTGGGACTCGGCTTGTTTTTGCTCGCGATCGGGTTCGTACTCATGTTTCCACCTGTGGGCGATTTGTTCTGATGCGGAAACCCCATGGTCTCTAGAGAGCGGCGGATATCGAGTTCATCTCCAATCTGTCTCCGCTAAGTCGATTCAATTCGCCCCAGGCCTTTCAACTTTTTCCACTATCAGGGTTTCCACCGGTGCCTTGACAGGCTCCAGCTTTAGCCCCAATTGCTCCTGCAACGCAGTCATCAGTGCGGGTGGCGCGTCCGGCGCTGTCTCTCGGTTCATATCCCATGTCCATTGCAATTGGAAGTTATATCGTCCCTTGAGGCCAGTCCGGTCCACTGCCGGCCGATCGAGAAATAGTCCGGTAAGGATCGCGCTTAACTCGCTCATCGAGAAGTTCTGGACCCGCATGGTGGTTTGTCCCCCGTTTTCGTTGTCGCTCTCGTTCGACGATCCGTTTGGATCCCCAGTGCTCTTCTCCATCCTAGGTCCGCCCTTCGCAACCGTGAGTGCATACGCATCCATTACTGTCGGCTGTTTGCGCAGCACCAGCCCGAACCGTTCCGATAGCAGTTTGCGCACCAGACTCTGCATCTGTGCATGGTCCGGATGCCCTTGGACATTTGCGATGCCCTCCGCGTTCCACAGCTCGGTTTCGGCCCAATCCGGGACGCCCCTCAGTTGCTTCTCGTGTACACCGTAACCGTAGATCAACATTGCCCGCACCGTCTTCCGCTCAATCGCGATCTCATGCCCATGTACATTGAACCCGGCATTTCTCGCATTGGGATCGGCAAGCTTGACCGTCACCACATCCCAGTCTGGGTCGGCACCCGTCGCCATCATCTGTGGTTTCGTTGCCTCCTGACCTGCGCCCTGCGCCCGCGCCGCAGGACCCGCGCAACACACCACCGCAACCATCACCGCCATCCGAAGACATTTCGTTTTCATCTGAATTTCCTTCCTTACGTTCCTTCTTCGGCAGATGTTCATCACCCACTCACTCGCTCAATTCGACCCAAGCCTCTCCCCGGCTCGCCGCAGCTAACTTCAACCTCAACTGGTTCTGGGCCGCAGCGAGCAATCCTGGTGGCCTGCACGACTAGAAGGTGCCGATTGGACCATGGGAGTATCGATACGCGCGTGCCGTATCGGTCGAATTCATTTTCTTTGGGGCGGACCCGAATTCATCGATTCGGATTTCGGATATATCGCCGCATTGTTCGCGGAGCATGCCAGTCTGTGAGATCGGCAGGGGGCGCTTTGAGGTACTGATGCATGTGGTGCCGGGAGGGGGGGTCGAACCCCCACGGCCCGAAGGCCGGCGGATTTTGAGTCTGTTTTTTACGGTTTTGCAGCAAGTCGCAGTCACTCGCAAACCATCGCATAAGTAATTTGGTATGAATGCTTTGTCGCACAGACCATCCTTGCAATCCATCGCAGCAAAATGCACAAAAGTTGGCAACGAACAGCCATCAGAACAGCCACTGAGAATCTCGGCGGATTTTCTTTCGAAGAACCGGCCTGTTTGCACTCGAACGGCAGCAACATAATGGCCGTTTAGTGGCTGTTTGCATATATAACCATCTCATTCATTGCATGTTACGCATCGCACAATCTCTGGTGCACTTAAGGTCAATCGTCGCGTCTATAGGGCAATAGCCATTAAATCCGCCGAAGTGATGCGGTCGGGCTCCGGTTCAGGCAGCGGCTGCCATTTATGGAGCGCTTCTGAATTGAGAATTGCACCCGATTAACGCTTGTTCTAGATTCAATTTATTTGAATATTGTATAATCTGAACATGTTGAGACCCCTCGACATTGTCGTCATGCTCAAGCTGTCGCTGGAGAATAGCGAACGGCCTCCCTACCTGCGTCTGGCGAACGAACTCCACCTCTACCCGTCGGAGGTTTACGCCTCAGTGAAGCGGGCGCGAGCGTCACACCTGGTTCAAGGTCCGGAACTCGGAGACCGCCTGAATCGCTCCTCGCTTCTTGAATTCCTCAATCACGGCATACGGTATGCTTTTCCTGCTGAGATCGGCGCCCCAACCCGAGGTGTTCCGACGAGCTATGCCGCTTCTCCGCTTTCGAAAACCATTGCCGACGCGGGCGAGTTGCCGCCTGTTTGGCCGTACGCGGATGGAAAGGTTCGTGGCTACAGCTTCGCGCCTCTGCACAAGAATGTCCCGCAAGCTGCATTGGAAGATGAGCGCCTTTATGAATTGTTGGCCTTGGTGGATGCTCTCCGCAACGGCCGAGCCAGAGAGCGGAAGTTGGCAAGCCAGGAGCTGACGCGAAGGTTGGAGATGCCCGTCGATGCCAAATCCTAATCTCGAATTGCTGGAACTGGCAGCAGAGAGGCTGCGACGGCTCCTTCCCGAAATCGTCTTCGTCGGCGGCTGTGCAACGGGTTTGCTGATCGATGATCCGGGCGCCGCGCCCATACGCGCAACCTACGACGTGGATGTCATCGCTGAGATTGGTTCCTATGCCGAATACACCGTGTTTTCCGAGCGGCTTCGCGGTCTGGGATTCAAAGAAGACAGCCGCGAAGGCGCCCCGCTGTGTCGGTGGACTCACGGCGCATTGACCTTGGATGTCATGCCATTGGACTCTCAAGTCCTCGGCTTTTCGAACCGCTGGTATCCGGATGCTCTGCACACGGCCGGCAACGTGCAACTGCGCAGCGGCGTGATCATTCGGGCCATCAACGCGCCCTACTTTCTCGGGACCAAGCTCGAAGCGTTCAACGGGCGCGGCAAGCGAGATTATCTCGCGAGCCATGACCTCGAAGATTTCATTGCGGTCGTCGATGGCCGGTCATCCCTGATAGCTGAGGTCGAGAGCGCTTCTTTGGAACTGAAGATGTATATTGCCGATTCCGTCCGATTACTTCTCAAGGAAGCACGCTTTCTTGACGCTCTGCCTGGCTACCTGCTGCCCGACGACGCCAGCCAAGCCCGAATTGGGCAGCTCCTTTCGAAGCTCCGCGCACTTGGGGATATTCGCTGAATTCCCAGTACACCCTCGGCTTGCCACGCGGGACAGTCATTCCTGAACTTACAATCAGAGGATGGTCGCCGCGCCAGAGATCGTTGCAGAGTTAGACGCGAATGGCTTCGCAATTGTCGAAGGAGTCCTTAGCGAAGACGAAACCCTGCACCTGCTTGCTGCGATCGAAAGGCTCGCAGATATCGGTTCAAAACTGCAACGCCGTGGAGAAGTGTTTGCGGTTCGAAACCTGCTCGACGTCGTTCCCGAGATCACAAAGCTTGCCACGTCCGACAAACTCCGGGCTTTACTGGAGCCAATTCTCGGGAACGAGTTCATGCCAGTAAGAGGCATATTGTTTGACAAGGTCCCTGAAGCGAATTGGAAAGTACCTTGGCACCAAGACGTCACGATCGCAGTTCAGGAGAAGGTCGAGGTCGAAGGATTTGGACCTTGGACTACAAAGGTCGGGGTGATTCACGTTCAGCCCCCCGCCTCCGTCCTTGAGCATATGCTTTCTGTGCGCCTCCACCTTGATCCGTGCCCCGCGACCAACGGGGCACTGCGCGTAATTCCGGCGTCCCATCTGCGCGGCCGAATTCCGGAAGAAGAAGTAGCCGCGATCCGGACCGCGATTCCCGAGCACGTCTGTGAGGTCGGCTTGGGAGGAGCTTTGCTTATGCGGCCTCTTCTCCTCCATGCGTCTTCTCCGTCGCAGAATGTTGCTCATCGCCGCGTCATCCACCTAGACTTTGCTTCGGTTGAATTGCCCTCTGGCATGCGCTGGTTTTCCGAATCGAAGGTTAGCTAAGGACTCGGCCTTTGCCCCAAGTCGTGACCCGACGAAACCCGACTGGAGTACGGCAGCTTCTACGCCACGATCCGCTCTGGATGGTCGGTCCGTGCATATTTTCGAAGCTCGGAGACGGGGACGAGAACCCTACCACCAATACGCCGTGTTGGCAGACGCCGCGTCGCGATCAGGTAGTCCAGCGCCCTCTGGCTAATCGAGAGCATCTGTGCTGCCTCTTCTCGGCTCGCCAGGATTTTGCTTTCCACCGCGACGGTAATTCTCGCGGGCGGTTTCTTCTGTTCGGTGTCTGCTGATCTCATATCCGATGCTCCTAGTTGTCAGCCCGTCTTCGCGCGTTGCAACGCGAGGGGCTGGAGAATTTGCTTGCACCTGCGATCAGCTACAGCTTTGACCAGTTTTGAATCCGTGTCCAAGACCTTTTACTTACAGTGCGATTCCTATAAGACATCACAGAGGCATTAGCGGCCATTCGGCGGCATCTTTATGCCCTTAAGGACACGGCCAAATCTAAACAGACGCAGTTGAGATCAAGAAACAGTTCGCACCTGAGATTCGTTGATCTGTGCACCCGTTGATTTCCCATTTGCCCCGATGCCTATAAGGCATCACTCTTGCGTTAATAGGTATTGGACTCGCGCGCGAGATGGCGTTATGTTGTCGCTCACGATGGAAGAAATCAGGGCATGCATCCCGTTCGGTGCTGCGCACCGGGTGAATTTCGACACTCCACCCCTGAAAGGGAACTGCCCAGATACTTTGGCATGCCAACAGATACCACTGAAAACACAGCACGATTACCAAACGTGGTATCTGGCCAGATACCGCGTAAACACGGATTGGAGGTCGCTATGATTGACGTTCAGACAATGAGGGATCGACCCAAAGAGAAGCTGCGCGGGCGTGATCGCCGCTCGCTCAATTTGAGTACGAAGCTCACGGCAGTCGAAGCGAGGGTCATCGAAGACGCCGCGACGCGCGCGGGCAAAACGCCAAGCGAATGGGCACGTGAAGCATTGCTGAAGGCCGCTCAAGGCGGTACTTCGAACCCGCTTGGTATGGATATCTTTATCGAAGGCGTAGGTAGTCAGATGTTGATGATGGCTGCATTCGACCCGCTCCTGAAAGCGTCTGGAATGACGACAGAGCAAATTAGTGCACTCTTCGATCGGGTCCAGAAGACGAAGCTAATCCGTGCGCAAGAACTCCTCGCAAAGCGGGCGGATCGGCGCGCCGAAGAGGCCCGACGAGCAACTGAATGACATTCCCCGGATAGCACAGAATAGCCGAGGCCGGGGCGGAGTCAAGGCCGCGCTCCGCGCGCCGCTTCGCGGTCAGAGAGCCTTGACACCGCCCCTGGTGCCTCGGCAAATCATCCAAATATCCGGGGAATGTCATAAAAAATGCAGAAGACCAAAACGTGAGGTGAGCGATGCGCGGAGTCTACGAAAATCCCATCGGAAGCGGCATCTGGTGGGTTCACTATTATGGGGCCGGAAAGCGGCACAGAGAGAAGGTCGGCCGCAAGTCGGATGCGATCAAGTTGTACCAGTCGCGCAAGGCCGATGTAGCCGCCGGAAGGAAGCTTCCTGAGCTGCGCAACAGCAAGGTTGTCACGTTGTCGGAACTGATCGATGATGTGCTCGAATTCGTCGCGCATCACAAGGACAATCGGAGCTACACAAGCAAAGGCGAAATCGTTCGAAAAGCGCTTGGCTCGAAGCCTGCTGCTGACCTCACTCCGCAGGAGTTGGAACGTTGGCTTAGAACCCGCTGCAAAACGCCAGCAACTGCGAACCGCTATAAGGCGTTCATCTCACTTTGCTATCGCGAGGGAGTTCGCAATGGAAAGGTGTCCGTCAATCCCGCGCGTCTGGTACGGCAAAGGAAAGAGGGAACGGGTCGGCTCCGATTCCTAAGCCGCGAGGAATGCGACCGGCTCCACAAAGTAATTGCCGCGCGATTCCCAGAGCATTTAGCAGAGTTTGTCGTCAGCGTTCACACGGGCATGAGACTGAGTGAACAGTACTCGTGCCTGTGGTCGCAAGTCGACCTCGAACGGCGCACAATCGAGCTCACGAAGACAAAGAATGGCTCCGCTCGAACGGTGCATCTCAATGCCGACGCACTGAAGGCAATTGGATCACTGAAGCGACCTCTACAAAAGGCAGCCGATCGGGTCTTTCCCCGCGAAGGATCGCAGGGGCGATTCGACACACGATCCTGGTTTCAACCCTGTCTCGAGGAGGCGAAGATTACCAACTACGTCTGGCACTCAAACCGGCACACGTTCTGCTCCTGGTTGGCAATGGCCGGCGCATCAATCAAGGAGATCCAGGAACTCGCCGGTCACAAGACGATCACAATGTCCGCGCGTTACAGCCACCTCTCCCCGGAACACAGGCTTTCTGTCATCGACCGGATTGCCACGGCAAGTTGAATCCTGAGGCCGAAGGTCTTCAGCCGATTCAAAGGAACACCAAGTGTAGCTAATTGCTTCCCTGCGCCCGCAGACTAGTTGGCGCCACGGAACGTGTTGCCCGTGCGCCTGCTCTTGTCAGCAGTTGCTTCGATTTCTTGTATTCGTCCTGATCGAGGGCATTGCATCTTGAATACCCTATTGTCATCCATCGAGGATCTTTCGGAACTATGATCGGACGTCCGCAGTTCGCTGCATTCAAATAGTCCATGGCCGTCCGCCCCGCCGCATCTTTTTTTCGTGCATCGGCACCAGCCCTTAGCAAACTCTCAATCTCGTCCGGATCCCCACGCTGGACCAGCAGCATAAGCGCGGTCATTCCGACGTCGCTGACTGCGTTCACATCCGCTCCTGCCTTCAGAAGGTCCTCATCCGCCATGCCCGTAGCAGCCGACGCCATTAACGCTGTTTCGCCCCTCTGCGAGCGCGCATTCACGTTTACGCCCGCTTTGAGCAGTTCGCTCTCTTCAGACTTGCCGTAGGAACCGGCGGCATACATGAGGGGTGTCCACCCGCTCGCATCAACGTCCGTCAGCTTATCGCCTCCCGCCAATGCTGCCTGGAAGTGCACCTCGTCACCGTCATGCGCTGCATCCATAAGCCTAGTTTTGCCTGGTTTGGGCAGATACTCCCAAGTGATCTCCACAATACTCTCGGCCTTCGGATCGCCATGCCTCCATTGGTGCGTATTGGCGGCTGCATCAACAGCGAGTTCAACCTCCCTAAATACTGAAGGTGCGACGTCGCCATATTCGCTCACGCTTTTCTCGCGTCCGCCGATGCGCACCTTAAATGAGCTACTACCGCCATCCATCAATCCTTCCTGGTAGTAGTTTTCACACAGATCCCAAACCTGCTGAGTGCGAAACTGCCCTAGAAGCGACGTTGCTTCAGCCGGAGTAATTTGCCCTCTCTGCGATATTTTTCCAAAGTTCCACCAGACCGAGCCATCGGCGCTGACTCTCACAATCTCATTCCAGCGCTCCAATTCGACAAAGTCACCACTGATCACGGCTTGCGGCAACTGACGCTCGACAGCGGACGGGCATTTCAGGCGTTGGAGGCCTGTCGTCAAGATTGAAAGTACGCGAACGCCACCGACCCCATCCAGTTCCACCTTCGTTGTTATTGGCTGATTGTCATCGAAGCCATCACTTGGTGGATTCAGTTCGAAGTGAAAGACGGCCTTGTAAGTCTTGCCGGCAGGCTCCTCGGGTGCAGCAAAGTGCCAAGCCTTAACATTCTCAACCGCAACGCCCTGCAGCATCGCGGGTCCTGAGATTGGAGTCACATCAACGGTGCTACCGTCTTGTGTTTGCCGGAACCGGACGATGACATCACCCTGAACGCGGGCGGCTCTTGCAAGCGGAGGATACTTCAGTTCGGGGAGACCATCAGGAATCGCCGTTTGTCCCTGACAGACACTGCAAGTCAGCGCGAACCATGTCACAAGAGACCATACCCACATTCTTGCCATCTCTGGTCCCCCCCTGTGTTGTGGCGTCGGATTCGCCTTTTATCCACGAATACCGGCTCGGTCCATCTTACTTGTGCCTTCAGCGTTGCGATGTCTTAGCAGTACAACTTGTGTCATCTGCGTCGAACTCGGACACGACTGATTCCTCCCCAAAGGTCCCTGTCACGTGGGGGCAGTCACTCGTAATTACTTTAAGAGCCCTCCCCTTCGTGGTTATTGATCGAAGACACCAGTTGGATTTATCACCAGGGGGTCAGCAGAACAAGATGCAGAGGCCGATTCGGCGCACCGAAGCCGACTTCAGTTAGAGGGCTGAGGCTTGGCGCCACGGACACAGAGCGCATTCATGGTGTCGCCCTCCCAGGAATCCTCGAAGCCCTTCCATCGGCGCCCTTCATCGAACCAGAAGGACCAGAAGTGGGCGCCTGAAGGATGTCCGTTCGTCTCAACCGCCGGAGTGCTGCTCCACTGGCGGCCTTCGGTTAGCAGAAGGCCGCCGCTCACTTGAAGGTCGCCATTGCGATGCAGAATGTCGGAGCTGCCTACATACTCAGTGGCGTAAGCCGGCAGGTTGACGAGACTCTCCAGTTCATCAATCGTCGCCAACCTCCAATCCGAATATCCGGCCAGCCGCAGCTTGCGGCAGTAGTTCATTGCCTGGTGCCAGCTCCCGCGTTTGCCGCTATCTCTGGCAGCCCACATGAGCCCGTCGGCTGGGTCGATCCAGTACCCACGCACCTGGGTCTCGTGAGCCACGGCCGGAGCGGTCTTCGAGAACTGATCTGGCGTCGCCCGCATCGGCCGCGGAGGAACCCTTCCTTCGGCGATGCACGTCTCCGCCGTATCCGCGGTTCTCAAAACCGTGCTCTTATCCACGCACCACACGGCTCCTGGGGCATCAGTGGGTACGGCTATGACCTGATAGTCGCCGGGCGTGCAGGTCAATTGAATGTGGTAGCCCGCGAACCTGCCGGATGCGAGTTCCTCGTCGATCAATCCCGCGGCCTGCGGGGAAGGGTTTGCACCGTTCTGCGGTGGCCCGAGTTGTTCGAGCCGGCACGCGAATCCGTTGCCATAACCTCGATATAGAACTTGAGCCTTATTGAAGGCGCGTAGAGCACGCAAGATTGGCTGGTCGTCAACGTCCTGGTTTTGTGTGTACGCGACGCCACAAACTGCGATTACCAACAATCCAATCCACCGCTGCATACGCCTTTGGTCCTCGTTCAGGAAGCCTGATTCACAAGCGATTTCAGTCTAGACGCACTGCAACCCATCGCGGCGGCATAGTGTGGCAGTTCGGGAAGCGTCCCAATGTAGTAGTTCGCCGCGACAAGCGATAACAGGCCTGGTCACTCGGCAAAATCTCTACGGGATTCCACGTTTGTTTTGCTTCTTGCTCGCGGTATGCGCACTGTCTCAACCAACAGCCACCAGAACAGCCACCAAACGATTTTGGCCTCTCCGATTTCGAGAGGCCAATTCAATCTAAACTCTTTGTTTTGTTGGTGCCGGGAGGGGGGGTCGAACCCCCATGACCGCAAGGGCCGGCGGATTTTGAGTCCTTTCGGGACACTCGTAAGCTATTGATACATATGAAGTTATTTCGTTAAAACTGTGTACTGTGTAAGAAAATGTGCAAATTTGCACTTTTTTTGACTTCTCTACCAAAGCCATCTGCGGCTTCTCGGATATATAACAATTATTGTTATAATAATGCTATGACTGGCAATGATCTCAGATCGGCTCGCACCGCTTCAAACTGGACTCAGGCCGAAGCGGCCCATCGCCTTGGTGTCACGCAGGCATACCTCTGTATGGTTGAACGCGGTAATAGGCCGGTCTCGGAGGATCTCGCGTCGGTGGCTCTTCGGGTTTTCCCTTTACCTGCAACGGCACGGCCCATAGAAGATCGTCCCGCCGTGAAAGCAGGAGAAGAGTTCTTTAAGCGAGCTTTGGGAGAGCTGGGATATCCGGGGTTTTCCTATATGAAAAGTCAGCAACTGCTCAATCCAGCCGAATTGCTTCTCCTTGCACTCGACAGCGAAGATCTTGATGCTCGGGTGACAGAAGCTTTGCCGTGGCTCCCGTTTCACTTCCCTGAGATGAACTGGAACTGGCTTACATCCGAGAGCAAATCTCGGGATAGACAGAATCGGCTTGCATACGTCGCTCTGCTGGCGAGCGACGTTGCACAAACGCGCGGAGACACGCAGCTAGCAGAGAAGCTGCGCTCTCGTGGGGCGACGCTGGAACGCTCTCGCCTGGCCAACGAAGACACGCTCGCCAAAAGTTCCATGTCACAGGCCGAACGCAAATGGCTGCGCACCCACCGAACTCCATTGGCAGCTCATTGGAATTTGCTCACTGACCTGAAAGCCGAGGACCTCCAGCATGTCTTCTGAATTAGGGCCTCCCGAACCTTGGCGCTCGTTCCTTCGCGATCTTGATGATGCTTTGCAAGCGCCTGCTCGTCTGGACTGCATCGGAGGGTTTGTTGTCACGCAGCTATATGGACTCGCCCGCCCTACGGCGGATGTGGACGTCATCGAACTTGCACCGAGAGAGGCGTCTGAGGCGCTGATGCAGATTGCAATGCAAGGAGGCCCTCTTCACCGAAAGCATCGGATTTACCTTGATCGCGTAGGCGTGGCCGCAATCCCGGAGAATTATGAAGACCGGCTCACAGAGATGTTCCCGAGAGCATATCGACACCTCAGACTGATGGCTCTCGATCCGTACGATATCGCCTTATCGAAACTGGAACGGAACAGTCAGAAAGACCGCGATGACGTTCGGTATCTCAGCCGTACCGTTCCCTTCGATCTGGCTACGCTACAGCGACGCTATGAAACCGAGCTGCGTTGGCAACTCGGGAGGCCGGACCGTGAGAATCTGACGATGAAGTTGTGGATGGAAATGCTGTCCGAGGAATAGTCGCAAATGCTATCAAAGCTCGACCCCGACCGCACGCGGTTCCCTCATCACACATCCACCAAATCGGGACAAAGCGACACTGGCATTAACCTCAAGGCTCAGAGGAGTTTCAGTCCGCTGCCTGCGTGGGCAGCGCTATGCATCCACGGATCGTGCATTGCGTCGGCGGAGTTTCAATCCGCCGACCGAACATATAACGGCGAAGCCAACTTCGAGTTTGGTCAGAGCCGAGTTCCTTAGAAAAACGGGCTCGCTGAACGCAAGCTGCGTAGCTAAAGGTTGATCACGCGAATCTTGCCAGCGGGACGGCTGGGCTTATATCGCTCATTCAGGTAGGCGGCATTCACGAAACGGATGCCCTCATGCTTCAATTCTCCTGCTCCACCATGAATGTGCCCAAACAGATGCACCTTTGGTTTCTTGCTTCGAACGGCATCAAGTAGCTCCGCGCATCCCAGATGCACCATGTGCGGCGCGGTATGATCGAGAATTCCTAGCGGCGGCGTATGTGTAATCAGCACGTCGAGATGTTCGGGAATGCTGTCCCAATATCTATCAGAGGCAGTTCCGCGAGGGTACATGAAGGCCCAATGAAAGAACTCCGGGGAGTACGGTGAACCCCAGAAACGGATTCCCTCAATCGTAATCTCCGAGTTCTCTAAATAGTCAGCATTCGTGAGTAGCTCTCTGGCCGTTTCTGGATCGGACTCGAAATACTTGTCGTGGTTTCCGGCGCACACCACGCGATGCTTGAACGACTGCTGTCCCAACCAACGGTTGAACGAGATGATCTCTCGCAAATCCGTGCCGGAGTTCATGAAGTCGCCAGCATGGATCAGGACATCACCTTCAGGCATGTTCTTGATCTTGTCGTGTTGGCCGTGTGTGTCAGAGAGAACTACGAGCCGCATTGCGTATACTGCCTTTTTGTCGATCCAACAGAAGGATCTTCCAACTCATCGAATTTGGACGGTGTGGGGAGCATGCACTCGTGCCCGGAGCCTGAGAGACTCTGTGGCGGACTTTTGCAATGAGTTTTGTCGGGATTGTGATGGTGGCGGGTATCGGAATCGAACCGATACGAGATTGCTCTCGGGGGTTTTTGAGACCCCTGCGTCTGCCAGTTCCGCCAACCCGCCAATACCTCTATTAAAACACATACGCGAGCTGATCGAAGACGCATCCACTCTTCAACTCGTCACCATGCACTTGGTCCAGTCTTCCTAGGGGCAGTTGCAAAGGTGTGAATGAGGTTGTTACGGAACTCAACCGCCGCTACTTAAGAGCTACTCCACCGTCCTCAGGACTTGGGCTTGTTGGCCTTCCTACGTCCTTTTTTACGAGGCTTCGATACGGCCTCCGGGCCTGTTTCGAAGTATCGTTCCCGAGCGCGGCGGTCTCGGTTCCTACCCCAATCGATCTCGTCTTGCGTCATGTCCTTCTCCCAGATGACCGTATTGCGGCGGACGAAGTAGTGGGAGCGACAAGCAAAGTCCCAATTGCCGACAGAAGGAGACAACGATACCGTTTCTCCATCAAAGATCAACTTCCAGAACACAGGGCTGAGTGGAGTCACTACTTTCGTTCCGCACCCACAAAAGCAGTTGTGGACTGCAGTAGCGAACGGGATTGAGATGTAGAGAACTCCTTCCTGACGATCCTTAGGAATCATCTCGACGAATTCATGTGTGATCTTGCGTTCATCTCTCATCCCTGATCCTCATTGATGGATTCATTGCCGCTGATCACGTAGACGCTGAAATGCTCGTGCTCATCATCTGCATAGAAGCCGAAGAGTTTCTTCCACTTAATTACGGCCAGTGCCGCGTTGAGCGCATTCAGCTCGGCAACTTGGATGTTCTTGTCGTATTCGTTGGCCTCTTCTTGCGTCTTGAAGGCGATGCGATGGTTAGAATGCACATGGTTGCGCATCGTCGGCGTACTCGTTGTCGTTCGCAACTGCCCGCGCAGCTGGTTATTGTTTATCGTGATCCCCATGCCCACATCTACAAATGGGATACCCATAAGCTCAAGTTTCTCGACAACGGGACGCTTGCCGGTTCCCTCCATGCAGAGAAAGACGAAGTCGAGTCCTCGAAGCTGCTCTGCCGTGTCGGAGGTGATCGAAAGCGGGTGCGGAACGATACCGCGCCGCAGCTTTGCATATACACCTACGTGGAAAGACACCTTTTTGCTCCTTAGCGCGAGCGCTTCCCCAGATGCCGCTCCCGGAGCTCGGAAAGCGTTGTGTTGATCGAAGGTATCACTGTCAAAAAGATGGATTTCTTTGACTGGCGTCTTCGCTACGAAATCCAACACGTACGATCCCGTACCCCCCAGGCCAACGATTCCGATGCGTAGCTGCTTCAGCTTGCCGTTGATTGCAACGATCTCTGCGCGGCTGCTTGCGGTGTCCTCGTACAGGAAGACGGAGTCTTCAGGATCGGCTGGTCTGGGGTTGTAGGTCTTGGCCGTCATTGTTGGGTCCATTGCGTACGCCGGGCCGGAGATCTTGTCGACGTACTGCGTCATCTTGTGGTGGAAGTCGTCGTACTTTCCGCTCGGTGTAGGTTTACAGGAAAAGTTGAGCGACACGGCGTGGCCCGAGATCGTCATGGGCGATGAAGTCTGGCCAAGCCCCTGCATCTCTGTGCCGTCCTCGTTGCAAGGTGCCTCGCCTGACCATTTAGCCTGATGATCGCTCGGCGGCAACGCAACGTCGTCGACGAGGTCGAGCGGGGCGAGCAATACGCCCCGCTTGACTTCGATCTGAGCGGTTACATAGGGAACGTCATGGAGCACAAGGTATCCGTCCACAACTTCGATGTCGTACCCCTCGTCCCGCAGCTTCTTGAGCACTGGACTACGATCGATCGGTCGGCGTGACATCGAAGATCATCCTGTTCTGAATTTTGACGGAGTGGCCAACGGTAAGCGTTCCCTTGGGGTTTGCGGGAGGCCCATGGCGGTAGGTGACAGTGAACTCGACAGAAGTGCCAACCGGACGGACGGGGTAAGCGATCTTCACCACTTCGTCGAACGAAAGGCGCGTCTCGACTTCTTCGTGCGGTTCACCATTGACGAAGATGATGACGGCCTTCTGGCTATAGAAGTGCTCGTCCTGCTTCAAGTGAATCTTCGTCCCGTCGCGCGGAACGAGATGATCCTCGTGGTCGCCGCTCACTTCTTGGAAAAGTTCGCGGTGCTGCGGGATGTGCGCCAGCTCGTAAAGTGCAGCGCCAGTTGTGGGGTTGTGAGCGTGATACTCGTTGCGGTCAATGTGAATGCGGACGGTGTGGTCCGCGTGGTGGAGGCTTTCAACAGGCGTTTCGCCTGCCACAGCCCCCTCGCTGCTAAATTGCTCATTCTGCATTGTTTAGGTCTCCAAAATTACTGATCGGGCCGGGGTGTTCTCCTGCCCTTACTATTAAGAGCGATTCAGCCTGCGCTTTTTCGCCGAGCAAGCTGAAAAGTTTTTTCAGAGACATGCCATATACTCGCCTCGGTGGTAGGCGGCCGCTGCGAGTCCGACAGCTGGACGTTGAGGGAAAAAGGTTTGAGGCTTCGGCGAAAAACGATGCGGTCATACGCTAGATGAGTAGGGATCGAGTGCCCACACTTTCAAAAAACACGATCGACTTCGACCGCCTTTACCAGCGGTTGGTTTTGCATGCCTGTTATTTCATGAAGATCTTCCCAGGAGACGCTGATTCCAAGCTGGTCGATGGTATCGGAAAGTCTCCCAGCGATTTCGCAATGGACACCCTCCTCCTGTTCCTTGAGGAAGGTACGTCCTGTACCGGGGACGAGGCCGCCATCACAGCCTGCCTGAAGCGGGTGATGGAACACGACATCGTTGATGCCCGGCGGTCTGCTACGGCAAGAACCACGAAGAAAGTCCTCCCCGGAGCAGGGAGGCAAGGAGATGACGGTGTCGTACAGCAGGGGCTCGATGACTTCGAAGATCCTCGGGGTTTTGAGCTTTCGATGCTTGGGGATGAGCTCAAGACAACGCTCTATTGACTCCTCGAACATGAAGACCCTGAGCTCTACGACCTCGTTTACGCTATTTTCGAAGAAGACGCGCTGACCCCCCGCGCCATTGCCGAGATTCTGAATACGACGTCCGAAGACGTTCAGAATCGAAAGAAGCGCCTTCGCACTTTCTTGGGGAAAAATGATGTGATCCGAATCCCGGTGAGTAAATCGCGATGAAAGTACCTAACAAGATGAATGAGAAGGATCAAGCAGTTCTAGATAAATTCAACGCTCTCTTGGGACGTGATGAGTCTTCTGACGATCTCTCTTCTGAGCTACAGCAGTTCGGTTTGAACGCCGAGGAGTTAAGGAGTGTTGCGTTCAAACGAATCCGCGAGCGCGCCACCCAGCAGTATTCTTCCCGAGGGAAGGACATTCCATTGAGAATGCGGGAGGCCTTAGCTCAACTAAGACCTCCTACACCAGAGGAAGAACAAGCTAGGAAAGAAAAAAGCGCGGTACAGCATGTTCAGAACTTCTTGGCGGCGGTTAGGGGCGCTGGAACCAATGTGTTTCAACCCCTCAGTTTAGCGCCGGCCTTCAGAAACAAAGAAGACGAGACTCCTGAGTCTGATCAGCAACTTTTGGACGAACAACAGAAGCAATTGGATGATGAAGGTGAGCAATAGCATTCTGAGTTCGGAAGCAATGGTCGCCGCGGCTTTGCGGGCCGAGCTGAACGTGCCACCTAAGGCAGACCTAGAGGACATTGCGACCACGCTCGGTCTCAAAATTGTCGAAGTCGATTCAAAGTCCTTCGAGGGCGCTCTCCTTCGCAGTTCCCGCAATCTCTCTGGACGCATCTTGCTCCATCGCGGTATTCGAGAATCAGGACGGCGGCGATTCACAGTCGCTCATGAGATCGGGCATTTCCTACTTCACCGCGATCTTCGGATTCCGTGTTCCCCTGGGCTCATTGAAGGTTGGAAAGAAAATCAGCCGAAACCCGAGCGAGAGGCAGACTCGTTTGCTTCGGAATTGCTATTGCCAACTGCCGAGGTTATTCAACGAGTCGGGAAACGCTGGCCATCTTTCGAACCGATTGTTGATCTTGCCGATCATTTCGGAACGAGTCTAATGGCAGCGGCGCGGAGGTTTTGTGATATTGCTCCACAAACATGTGCTGTGGTGTGGTCTTGCGAACGCAAGATAAGGTGGTTTCACGGATCTGCCACTTTCTCCCATTTCATTGAGGTTGGCAAAGAAGTTGACCTGGACAGCGTCGCCCATCGTGTCTATGAATCTAAAACTCTTCCGACCGAGATGGAAGAAGTACCCGCTGAGGCTTGGATCAAGAGCTATTGGCTAAAAGAGAACGCCACGGTGTCCGAGCAATGCGTAGTCATGCCCTTCTATCGCGGATGTCTCAGCCTCATCTGGATAAGGCGTCCAATCGAGGACAGACCCACGGCAGACGACGAACTGCTAAGAGAACTTTCTCCAGATGATTTCACGCTCGGACGAAAGCGATGGCCGAGATAAGTTCGTAGCTGCCTGGGAACTTGACTCTTATCGCGTAGCCCGCAAGCCGGGGCCGGAAGACAGTCGGAAATGGGTGCAGGGAGAAACCGACCGGATTTCTCCCTGCCGCGCGAAAGAAGAGGCCGCAGGTTCGCGGCCTCACAGAAATTGGTCTTGTTAGCCGAGAATGCACTTGCTCGTGAAGGCTTCTTCATAGCCCTGCAAGCGCAGGTTCTTGTCCCACATCTCTGCAAACTTCTCGTGCTGCTTCTGCAATTCGAGAAGGGCGACATAGTGATCACGGATGATGGCACGTGAGACCTGCTCCACTGCCACATAGTCATTTCGCCAAAAGTAGGGAATCAGGTGTGCGCCTGCTGCGAGGCCAAGTTCGAAACACATCTCGGGGTCGCGCATGGCATCGCCGTTCTGTTCGCCGTAGTGTGTGACCGACAGCGCAGGCAGACCGAGCGGGCCTGACTCAGCCATTCCCTCGATGACCAACGGCAGATAGGGCGGGTTTTCAATTCTGATATAGAGGCTGGGTCGCCAGCCTCCGGCTTTCTTGGGATGTTGAGAATGGTCTTCATGCCGCCACCTCCGCGAGTTCATCGGTGGCGGCTGCGTCCTTCTCCTCTTCAATGGTCGGCTCCAGCGCAGCAAGGATCACTGCCGCCGTCCTCTGGATGACTTCCAGCGATTCGGCCAGCAGCGATGCGTTGCCGTGGTACAGGTGGATGTAGTCGGCGGATGCCGTACCGGTGACCAAACCAACGGCCTTGCCCACAACAAAGGCCACGGCCTCGGCTTCCGTCTCACGCACGGTCTTGGTGGTGGCTATCCTGCGCTCTGCCTTGTGCAGCAGTTCGTGCGCCGTCTCATGCACCAGTGTTGAAAACTCTTCCGCTTTCGATTGTCCGGGCAGGATGGCGATACGTCCGCCGTAGCTCATGCCGAGTGCGGGAGCGATGTTCGCGTTATAGACAAGGGTGATGCCGCGCGAACGGACGAAAGCGGCTAATCGTTCCGAGTTCTCGCCGGGGTCGCCGGACACTTGGTGCATGTCGGGCAGCTCTGCGCCATCCGTCTGCGAGACATCGAAAACATACGTCGAACGAAAGCCACACAGGACGGCGGTGTTCTGCTTGGTGATGTCTTTCTCGGCTTCTGCATCCTTCTTTCGGCGCACGCCGATGATGGGCGCAAGGATGCGGATGCCTTTTTCGCCTTTCTTCACGGAGCGGCCTAGGTTCTTCCACGTCCAGAAACCAGCAACGCGGGTTGCATCTGGTCGCTGCCGCGCGATTTCGAGGATGTTGCCAAGCGAGTAGTTGTGAAAGCGGCTCATGGCGTTGAGGTAGTCGGTGAGTGCCTCGGAATGCCCTGCCTCTAGCTGGTCGATGAGAAGCTGCACATTCTCCGCGATCACTTCGCGGGCAGTCTTGGGCTGTTCTTTGGTGTCGAGGGTGGCGGTGTTGGCTTTGGTGCTCATGGTGTTTGCTCCTTTTCGGCATTTGCTTTCGCACGTCCGCGTTGGAACGCGGCATGTACATGCCGAACGCCTCCTGGCGAAGGCGGGGGTAGCAAACGGAAAGGTCTTCGAGCGAAGCTTTTTGGGGGGACCGCTTGCGGGGGAGCCAAAACCCGTCAGGGCGAACGGCCTTGCAGAGCGCGGGGGGCAGAGCGCCCCTAGGCAAAGCTTGGTTTCCTTATTAAGTGCGCATCAGCGCACAAGATTCTTAGGGTCGCGTTGCGGCAGGACACAGGCCGCTGGGGAGGGTGGCGGAAGACGCGGAACGCGGCTGGAGACAGGCGAGGGGCGTCAGCCCCTCCCTGCTGCGCATGGATGGCTGGTCGTTCGTCTCCAGAACTTGTGAGGTATAGCTATCTGCCGATGCTGTATCCGTAGCCGTGCTCGATCTGCATCTCGATCTTCGGCTCCGGTGCAGGAGTGGCTTTCTCCATACCAATCTGCGGCGTATGCGCACTCTGCTGCGACACGTCCCGTCCGAGTGCTTGCCCCAGCTTGCTACGGTCATTGGTGAAGAGTTGCGCATCTTCTGCGCCGCGTGAGATCGCCACGTAGGCCATGCGGTTATTGAGAAGGTCTTTGGCGGCAAGCTCGGTATCGACATGCACCAGCACACGGTCTGCGGTCTGCCCCTGGCTGGAATGGCTCGTCACTGCGTAGCCATGATCGATATGCGGATGCTTCGCAGGATCGATCTGGACATTCCGTCCATCGTCCATGCGTAAACTCATCCGGCCATCCTCGATGCGCTCGACTGTCCCCAGCTCACGGTTGGCGATCTTCAACTCATTCGCAGGAGCAGTGAACTGTACACGGTCTCCAACGGAAAAGGCACGCTCTTCTTCGCGATAGACAGAGACGCCCGACTGCCGACGTGGATCGTAGCTTCGCTCGGTTCCGTCTTTCGTCTCGACAGTCACACGGTTACTCCGCGCGTCCACATCGGTAACGCGGGCATACTCGCCTTTGCCGATGCCGGTTTCTTTCGACGCACGGCTGTAGCGGACAACATCACCGACTTCATAGTTCTCCGCCCAGGTGCGGGCCGCGCCGGTCAACTCCTGTCGCGGCACAAGCGTTCGCAAGGTGTGCTCGTCGTGGCTCACAACGCCGCGTACCTGCAACTCGGCATGAATGACCTGATTGATCTCCATACGCGAGCGGTTGTCGGGAGAGACAACCAAGGTGTTTTCAGGGCTCCTCGCATATTCCTTCGCAATGGCTTCGATCCGCTCTTCCCGGCCTTTGAACTCATGCACTCGGCCCTGTTGCTCTAGCCTTTGAATTGCTCCGCCTACATCCCCTTGAGCAAGCTGTTCGACAACCTGTTTCAATTCGGGGTCTCTCTGCCTCACGATCTGGTCGAGCGAAACCGTCTTCATGCCTGCCTGCTGCAACTGAGCAAAGGGTCTGCCCGCTTCCACGGCCTCATGCTGTCGTTTGTCACCCACGAGCAATACACGGTCGTTCGAGTGCAGGCGAGTCAGGAAGTCATGCATCTGTTTCGTGGAAGCAAGTGAAGACTCATCCAGAACGTATAAGCGCTTTTCGCCTGTATCCTGTTTTTCTCCACGCGCAAGGTGCATCTGGAGAGTGGATGTTTCGATTCCGGCTTCACCAAGCTTCTGCGCCGCACGGGATGTCGGCGCAAAACCCTCCACCGCATAACCGTCTCGCTCTACTGCTTCACGGATGACAGCCAGCGTCGTCGTTTTGCCAGCTCCGGCTACGCCGTCGATGCCCACAATCTTCTCGAATGAAGCGGAGATTTCCTCGACAGCACGATATTGCGAATCATTTAGCTCGGGATGACGGCTCAAAGTATCAACTCGGTTCTGACTGTTGATCAGCATCGGGCGAGGCTGTTCGTTGCTCTTTTGAAGGATGCCGACGATCTCGCGTTCCGTGCGGACCATCTCGGCGGTGGTGATCTGGGGCCCGCGCACGGATGCAGCGGCCTGACGAAACTCGCCTGAGTCAAAGCGCCGCTTTACCTCCTCGCGCACCTGGCTATACGTGACTTCGCCCATACCGCGTTGCAGAGCAATGGCATACAAAGCGCGCCGATCCTGCACGGCGGACTTCTCGAAGAGATGATCGCGGGCATAAGTGACAGCTTGCCGTGCAGCTATTTCCGGGCTTCGCTCCTGCTGATGCTGCTGGCTACGCTCCCGCGCCGCTGCCACGACACGGTCTGCCTGATGCCCGAAAGTCGCCGCCAATTCGCGGTGCCGCCGCTGCACTTCCTCGGGAGACAGCAATTCTTTCTTGTCGCGGGTGGAACGCGCCGCGATCTGAGCGGCTCCCGCTCCATCCAGCCCCTGCTCCCGCAGATGGTCCTTGATCTGCTCGCGGCGAAGGCTCGATGCTTCGAGATACTCGCGCGTATAGCCTTTAATCTCCGGTTGGCCATACTTGCCGCGCTCAATCTCATAGCCTAACTGCTGCAACCGGGTCGCCAACTCAGCGCGATAGATGGCCGTGGCATAGTGCTGCGAAGCGTAAAGTTCACGCGGTTGCAAAGAACGAGTCTGCCCGTTCTCACGTTCGGTCACATTGAAGATTACTGAATGCGTATGCAACTGTGGAGCAGCATAGCCCTCCACTGGACGCGCCGTATCGTGCTCGAAGGTCGCCACGGCGAACTTGCCCGTTGTCTCAGGTAAATGGACATTACCGATGCGCGCTTGCGTGTAATGCTCCAACTCGCTCAATGCCACGCGCACACTCTCACGGTGTGCCATGCGCACGCGCTCATCACTGCCCACCAGTGCCGTCAGCGATACCGACTTCGGCGCAGAGAACGTCGCATCCCATCCCGCCCGGTGCTCCATGCTCGTGACTTCTTTGCCGTCTTTGCCTTCGTAGGTGCGAGAAACCTGATGCTGCACCAACTGCTTTTCGGTAAAAGGATGCTGGCCTTCGGTCAGCCGCGCAAAGTATTCGTCGCCCACAGCACCGGACAGACCCCACTCTTTCGCAAGCTGGCCCTGCCATTCGCTGTAGCCTTGCTGGTCGCGGCTCCAATAGTTCTGCCGCTCTGACGCAAACTCCCGCTCATGGTACGTACGTACCTGGCCCGCTGACAGCGGCTTGGACAGCGTCAGCATATGAAAATTCTATGCCCGCGAATGGACAGAAGTCGATTTCAGATCTCGTAATCCTGTTCCGTCTGAACCGTCGGGTCGAAGAAGTAAAACTTTGATTCGCCAGCTTTGCCGCTTGAGTACTCTGCGTTTACTGCAATGATGCGATGAATTGTGGTGCTTCGTCACTCCACTTGTTGATTTCCTGTGGACTGATCGGTAGGCACGAGATCAAGAGATTAAGACACGGGACACACTCGTCGCGCACGAAGTCGAAGTGGGAGGCGCGTACGTTGGGGATGTAAGCGTGTGCATCCCGATTCCGGATTTCAGATCTGAGTCGTTCGTAAACTTGGAGGATCATCTGTCGCTGCTTTTCTTCTAAATCCACGACATCCGATAAACGCTTGAGCGCTTCCTGTAAATCTCCAAATGTGCCGAATTTTACTTTTCCATTATGCTGCTTACGGACTTCAACGTTTCGAAGGAGGCAGATGCCCTTGGCAAAAAACTCTGCAGCCGCTGAGAAACTGATCCAGCAAATGAGGCGGCCACAAACAGGGTCTATTTTGGGCCAAGATGAATCAAAGGTGCTTTGGGACTCCTCGGTGAAGCGGGCTGAACCAGCATCCCAGTGGATCAATCCAGAGAACCGAAAGAGCCTCATGGCAGCAATCACTTGGAGCTTTCCCTCTAGTCCACGTTCTCTCAATGTATGTCCCCACTTCGTGGCTACTCATCTGAAGGGGCGCAGCGGGCTCGTTCTAATAGCAAGCCCCATTCTCCGAACGGCGCTAAGCTGATAGGAAGCGCAGCGGCTATCAGATCGACGGCCCCTAGTTTTTCACCAAGTTTTCCCATGGAGAATTTATCGCCTGCGCTTCGCTTTCAGAGAAGTGGGTTATCGGGGAAGTCCCGCCAGCCCAGAGTGAAAGAAACATGAGCGAGATGCCAGGCGCATAGTTTGTGGCGACAGCATCTTTGAAGATCCACTTGTCTCCTTGAAAAGCGAAGATAAATTTCACTCCGTAGACAGTGGGTTCCTCGGGTAGCGGACTATAGTGATAGCATTCTTCGCGATCCATCGCCGACAGTGCACCCTGTATTGATGACCAGCCTACTCCTCTGACCTCTTCTCCCAATCCGGCCCTGAGTTCTTGTGCGGTCACATTCCTTTTGTAGGAAGATTTCCGAACGTCCCCACAAGAAATGTTATCCTTCCCGACAATGTTCATTTGGATCGTGGCTGAGTATGGCGACACGAGGGAAGCTGTTTTTTCAACGTCGTAAGCGATATCTCGACCGGTGTATTCAGAGACTGCAAAGAGCTTCCCATTATATTGTCCGCCTTCTACTAGTTTGCGAGGCGTCCAGAAGAAGTCCGTAAACTTCTTTACAACCACTTGAAATGAAGATAATGGGTCGGGTGCGGCAGGAGGTGCTGGAGCAGCCGATTTTTTCGGCACATTTGGCCGTGCAGTCACCTTCTTTTTTGTTTGCGCGACGCCCGATATGCCAGGGAGCACGATCAGGGCGACAAGAGCGAATGCCAATATTTTTCCCATAGACAAAGACTAGCTTGCGATCTTTACCACTGTCCATGACAACTTCAGCTGTCAGGTATCGCTCCGACAACATCACTCCAGATAAGCGCCGTTCCCGTCACTCAATTCCTTTGCTCTCATCCCAAATGAATCCCTCACGCTTCATCGCGGGCTTCTCTCCAAGCGGCAAAACCGCCTGCGCGGCCTTCTTCGGTTCAGAGGTTTTCACCTGAGTAGAAGTCTTCTCTACATCCGCTTTGCGCGGCAATCGCTGCTCTCTCATTCGCTCCAGAAACTCCGGCTGCTTGCTCTCTTTCTTGGCCAATCGGAACCTTGCGGGGACAACGTTGTTCTCCAGTCTGATAAAGCCGGTGAGCGGAGCAAGCCCTGCGATCTCGGAGGCCATGATGAGCGGTTTGGTCGCGATCTCCATCGCAAAACTCTTCTTTGAGCGCAGCAGCCCCATACTGCGCGACTCCTTCAGCCGCTCGACTTCGATCTCACCGATGCTTTCGGAGATCCACTTGGCAGCACGTGGCTCGGATGTCTTCAAGAAGATTTTCGTCGCAGGTTGGGAGAGCATGGCCTCGGCGTCCTGGCCGTATCGCTTTTCCATTTGGCTACGCCCCTGAATCCCCATGACGACGGGGTTACCGTACTTGCGATTTTCGGTCACGGCAGTATGAAGCTGCGGCAGCTTGTTCAAGCTGGCCAGCTCGTCCAGAACAAACCAGACCGGCTTTACCGGAGGGTCTTCGCAGTAAGCCATCATGCGCAGGATGAATAAGTCGAGCCATGCCGAGTGCAGCGGCAGCACCTTCTCGCGGTAGGCGGCAGAAGAGGTCAGGAAGACCCAGCGCTTGCGCTCGGTATACCACTCGGCAGTCGCAAACGTCTTGCGCGTATGCTCCCACTCGGGCAGCAACTCCAGGCTATCGGCGACCATGTTCAGGCTGGAGAGAACGCCCGCACGCTGCGCGGGAGCACCGGGATCGAGCAGAGCAGCAAGCGGAGTTCCTTTGACCGCCGCCTCAATGTATGAAGGGTCGGCCATCATCCGCAGGATGTCTCTGGGCTGGGGCTTGTTCCTCAGCAGATGAGCCAGCACTCGACGCGGCGCATCGGTGAAGAACGCTTTCTCGTACTCCTTCTCCGGCAACATCGCGGCGGCGATGGTGGTGGCTGTTTCCGGGCGGTCAATCTCGTCTCCAAGGCCCCAGTACGGACAGCGCTGATCGAGCGGGTTCAGGATCAGGTCGCCTCTTTTCGGCTCGTAGAACTCGCCCAGGAAGTCCATCGCCGGATCATAGACGATGGCGCTCTCGCCCCTGTCTTGAACTTGGCGGAGAATCTGCCGGATGGCCGAAGACTTGCCCGATCCGGTATCGCCCATCAGAAGAATATGGCTCGATTCCAGCCGCTTCGGGATTGAAAAGCTGGGTCCTGGAATTACGCTGCCGAGCACGCCGTCCCGCTCCATCCGGAACCGAATTCCGTCCTGTCTGGAGCGACGGACGACATTGAAGGCGGACACCAGCTCCGGGCCTTTGGTGCGCCGTCCGTGACGCTGCTCCTGCTTCCGGTCTAAGCGCAACTTGTGGCCGAAAGCCAGCCACAGGGCATATAGAAAAAGAACAATCGCCGTCAGGTAAAGCGGTGGGCGGAGGAAGATCAGCCACGCACTGTCGCCGTCATACATTTCTGTTTGGAGATAAGCCTGGAGTTCCTTCGCCCGGACCTTCTGCGGCTCAGTCACCGTCACCCCACGCCAGCCTTCGGAGAGAGCTTTCGGGCTGAGAGCGATGGTCTGTTTCGGGTCCAGTCCCTTGACCGCATCTTCGGGAAACATCACCTCCGGCTTCCGTCCCGGAGCCGTCTTCTCAGCCCATCGAACCGTGGTCGTCGCGCCCGAATATCCGCTTAGGGTAGAGCAGACCGCATACGTCCCGAGGTAGAACGTCTGGACCGGATTCATGGTCCAGCCCAGCCAGAGCGTCCCCGGAACGATGACCAGAAACGGCCCCAGAACGAAGAGCAAAATTAACCACAGAAGCCATCGGCCTCGGCTGGGAAACCGCATTGCGCCGGTGCTCACTTCACCCCTCCGGCATCCTGTTCAGCCAAAAAGTCCGCGAGCATTTTTCGGGCATCGGCCAGCTTCCGGGCATTCGCCTGGTCGCGGATTTTGAGCACGGACTCGGCCAGCAGATGCTTGCCTTCGGCGTTCGCCTGGGCCGTTGCGTGGAACAGATTAAGGAGCATGTAACGGAGCGCCCCTACCTCGGAAAGAAGCAGCTCGGTCGGGTCGGCGGGCCCCTCCCGCGCCGCCTTAAGAGACAGTTCCCGGAGCCACTCCGCGAGTGTTTTGCCGCTCCGTTCGGCTGCGGCTTCGACCTCTCGAAGCTCCTCTGGAGTCACCCTTGTCGCGATGGTTTTGGTGCGGAAGCCGGGCCTCTCCTGTGCGCTTTCCAGAGCGCTGGATATCGCCGGATTAGTCGTGCGGGATGTGCTCATGAGGAAGCCCGCCTTGGTTCCAAGATGCTCCCACTGCGAAATCCGCGTCAAGTACAGCTCTAAGCTAAATCGCGGCTAAGTAGGTTCCGATTCAGCGCGTTTACGTATTTTGTCCTCTTGCGAGATTCTCAAGAATCCCGCTTTTACGGTGCGGAAACCGCGTTTTCGCAAAATGCTGTTTCTAAACACGTTCACCTACGTAAACACAGGTGCACCTGTGCAGTTCCCATTTGGGGGTGACGTGTCACTCTCAATCCGCTGCGAGCAGCGCGCCCGCGCATGTTACTGGCTACAAGTGCAGGCGACGGAGAATACGGTCATCGTCGATTGAGTCAGAGTCAGCATCGGCAGAAAGCTCCACCCTCAGATCACAGTCACCGACCTCGCATTGCTTGAGGAACACTCTAAAGCTCGCATCGAAAGCGATGTCTCGGCAATGACATTCGGAGAAAACGTGCGCCTGCTGGAACGCGATGACATCTGGACCAGATTGAATGTCGATATCGACAAGACGCAATTCACAAAACGGTTGCTAATTATCAGGGACATTCGGAATGACGTGATGCACTTCAATCCTGACCCTTTGGGACCCAACCAAAAGCGCGAGCTGGACCAAATGGAAGACTTCCTCCATGAAGTCTTCTCATGACGCGTAGACTTTGACAGGCCGCCCCTGTTGATTGACCAGACTGATTAGGCAATGTTCTAGTGACTACATGCCCACACAGCTGGAGCCAGAGGGCGAACGATTGCTCAAGTACCTGATCAATCGCGCTTCGGCGGTTGATCTGAACAACTTCGAAACATTCCCAACGTACTCGGGTGTCCTCGCTGCGCTCAGCCTGGACGATATTGGCCGAACACCTGGACAGAGCTTGGATATCCAAGGGATGGGTAATCTTGCGTATTGGGCCTTCGATAGGGGCCTTCCAGCAATCACCGGCTTCATCATTGACAAATCGGAGAAGCGCCCCGGCAAGGGCTATTTCGATCTCTATAACAAGGATATAGATACGGACGGCTCTTGGTGGCTTTCGGAGCTTGCCAAGGCGAAGGCTTTCCCCTGGCAGCAATCTCTTCCCGTGCTTGGAGGAGAATCCATCACCCCTCCACCAGCCAGTGTCGAAACCAAAGAGGCCAACGGTCCAAAGCTCGTTCATACGGTTCGCGACTTGGCGCAACCCAATAGTCGCTTCTTTCTGAAGTCTGAGTGGGGACCAATTTCGTCAGAGTGGCCCGCCCTCAGTTTCTCCAAGCGCTCCGTCGGAGACTACCTCCACGTGGAGTACAACCCAGCACGGGACTTCATCGTATACGCGGGTACCGGCAACGCCAACAGAACAAAAGAGGCCGAGTTTCGTAAACGCCTCCTCTCAGTTCTCATTACCGAACCCAGTCAACCAATCCCTACTGAAGATATTGTTCCTTGGGAAAGTTGGCAAAGGGCCCTCACAGACCACGGCAAGGTCTGGCCTCTCTCATTCGGGGTTCGCAGAGCATGGGGATGTACCGACCTGCCATGGGCTCACGACGTAACGCCAGAGGCTTACCGCTCCCTAGGCTTTAGAAGCAACTGGGGCGGAGTAGTCGAGGTTCTAGGCGGCGAACGCGATGCGCTGCTGTCCCTGGCGCTCCATGAGGTTGATCTCCCCAACCGAACGGTCGTGCAGCGTGTATCAAACGAGCGTGATCGCCTTCGCGAAATCAGGGATGATCGCGCGCTCAACATTGCTCTTACTAGAATGGAAGCTTTGATCAAGGCTCGGCTGGGCAATGGCCGAACTGTGACGCGACAGCTTCCTGCCCGCGCCCTACCAGCTGGGACCAATCTGTTTATGCTCCTTGATCGAAAGCTTCAAAGCCAGGGTGGGTTGTGCCTACTTTGCGGCCAAGTGCTTCGACTCGACACCACCAAGAAGCTACTGCAATGCTCACCCGACCGGATCGACAGCAACAATCCATCATACGGAGACGCCAACCTCCAGATCACCCATTTGGCCTGCAACCTCGCCAAGAACGACGCGACATCGGAAGAATTTGAGGAGTGGCTTCAACTTGTGCGTGAAGGGCAAAACGAGAGCGCTTAGGGCTCAAGAGGTCGAGAGCAGCGTGTCGACTCCGGCTGTCACACGGTCAGAGTATATCGTGAATGTAGCAGGACACAACGCATGTCCCCGATGCGGACAATCTCTTCTGGCTCATGCGGAACTACTGAGTAATCCCAAGATTCTTCGCCACCCGCCTTGATACGTTCAGCCGTATCCGAATCAGCTTCGCCCACCATCCAGCCAAAGAGCGAACCGAAATCGCAGACGAATTCCATATCGTCCCTTGCCGCCACTGGCTCCCCATCTTCGTCAGGGCGAGGTACAAATGATTCCGCCGGATAGAGACGGTGCAGGTTCTGGCCGTTCCAATAAGCGTACGGACGAGCATTCGCCTCGACCACTCCCCGTCCCCCCTCAAAATAGCCCGGAATCCCAACCGCCCATTCAGGACAGTAGCGATCAAGCTTGTCTGAGAACGAAAGGATCACACAGTCAAACCGAATGGAAAACCAAATCAGAATGGGTCGCTTGACATAGTTGAGGCTGAAACCTCGCACAAGGTGGTCCGAGAGAAATCGGTCCAAATTGAGCTTGAGATCCTCCGATTGTGACCGAAGCTCTTCCATCCGTAAGGCTACATCATGACCGCTGCATGCCCCCTCGCCCGTGAACGGGTTCGTAAATGGTGACGCTAAGGACGTGAGCTTGAGTTCTATGAGAGGAAGCAAAGAGCACTCCAATGTTAAAAACGTTTGCAGCCATGCCCTTTATGCAAAAGCACCAGGCCAACCGCCATGCTGCTCGATTGCCTCGTCGATGTCCACAGTGAGTTGAATGGTATGAAAAATAGCATTGACGATCTTGCTGAAGTGGCCAATCTCATCCGAAGACAGCGTCCGACCCTTACGATCCTTGAGCCATTTGTCGCAGACTTGGTAGCCACCGACCTCGAACTCCCATACCGCCCTCGGAATCCCAACAAAACTAGCAGACGAATCTTCATTTATTGAAATAGTCTCTTCTGAATATTTTCTCTGCTGCACCAGCGGCAAACTCGGCCCTTCATACGTCACTTTCAATTTCTCGTCCTCAGTAAAATCAAGTACATGAAGTTTGATAATTCGATGCCCTAAGTTCGCCAGCGCACCAAATAAAGAACCCTCATTGGGCGTAGGGATACGTGGATAAGCGTCTCGAAGTGCATCGCCATACCGCTCTCGGTAAGTCCCTGAATACAACACGGCATAGATGTAACTCATTGCCTGTTCGGGTGAAACCTGACATCCTGAGGAACGGCTCAGCCTCTCCAAGAACGGTGCAGAGATGTTCGGATAGCCCCCATGACCAGCCAACAGGCCATCTGGGAATTGATACAAAGGAAACATTTGAGTGGCACGATCATGGGAGCAGGATTTCTTTTCGGCGGGAATCTGAGCGATCAGCGCATGTGAAAACTTCGCCGAGGTTTTGATCCGAGGCGTGAGCAACACGAGTGTCTCGTGGCCATATATGGAGTCGCAAACCGGCTTAGATGGAGTATCAAGCAAGGAAGGCAAATAAAAGATGAAGCGCTCATCGAATGGGCGATATAGAATCCTTCGAACCCTGGACGACGGATGCTTGTCCCGCCGGATTTCTGCCTTCGTAGCTTCCACATTCCACTTGGACTTGACAGAGAATCCGATATCTTCTTGAACTATTAGATCTCCCTTAGGGCTACTTGCAAAACGGGCAATCTTTTTCAGAAGCTCAGCTTCCTCGAAGTCAGTGGCTAGATTATCCCGAGACGTTATCACGCATCCGCTGTTGAATGGCATAATTTCAGATAGTTCAGGCCACTCAGCAAACTCAACTTCGATTGCGTTGCTTATCCGTGAGAATCTAAAGAATGGCGAAGTGATTGGGATGACTGTCGAAGAACTCGTAATAGTCGACCCGTTGAGCACCTCGTACTTGCGCTCCCGTTTGCCAGCAATCTGCTGAAAATGTGCCGACATCAGGGGCTTGTGGATTGGCAATCTCCAGCACACTCCAATTGCTACACCTTGCTCAATGTCGAATACATTCTCGTCGGTAGAATCAACGGTCGTCCTTTCGGACACCTGTCCTAATAGATCCACAAAGGACGCCTGTCCAAATGCTCCAGAAAGACTCCATCGCATACCACGCAGGGAGGTCGATGCCAGATAACGAGAATTGGTGATGAAGCCTGCGATCCCTGTCGTCGCTTCGAGAATCAATTTGCGAATTAGGCCCCAAAACTTGACGTAGTCGTCCTGTAAGTTGAGCTCAAACGCAAGTGCGCCTTTCTCAATGATTTTGTTCCCCTCAACGGAGCGGAAAGGTTCCACCAAGCCGACGGCCTCTGGACCAAGATTCCCGGACATCTTAGAGTAAGGCGGATTGCCTAAGATTACAGTGAATCGCTGACCAGTCTTCACCTTGCTAACAGCCTCAGCCTCGTGCGCAAGTGCAGGCGCCCAATCTGAAATGGATAGCTGACTCCCATGACTGGTTTGCGACTCTAAGGCGTTGGTCAGGAAAACTTGAACCCGACACTCAGTGGCAAAATCGAAACCCGTCTCTCCCAGTTTCAAGCCGATCTTCATATGCGCGATCGCATAGGGAGCCATCATCAGTTCATAACCAAACAGTCGCGGAAGCAAATTCTCGGGTACATATCGGTTCCACTCGTGGCGACGCTGAATCGCCGTTAAACCTTGCTGTTTCCATTTGGCCTGCATCGTCGCAAAAATCACATCTATGACTTCGACCAGAAAGGTAGCCGTGCCTGTCGCCGGGTCAAGAATGACTACAAAGTGACTGTCGGGCGACGTTCCATCGGGAATCGTCAAAGGCGTTCCCATACTCAACATTTGTGACGCCATCGCTCCCCAAGTGATCGAGGAGGCCAAGCCGTCGGGCAAGTTGAATTCTCTTTGTAAGAGCTCGTGAATACTGCGAACAATGTAAGAGACTACCGGTTGCGGCGTGTAGAAGACCCCACGCTGGACTTTTAGCTTCTTGTTGTAGGCCTTGAGGAAGTCCTCGTAGAAACGAATAACCGGGTCCTCGCCTGGGTTCCGATTTCCAAAGTCATCTAAAACCGCAGGAAGATCAATCTCGGATGAACGGAGCATCTCAACGACTTCTTGCACCCCGAGTTCGTCAAAATCCAGACCCGGCTGTTTAGATGTTCCGCGACCACCGACTTTAAGGAACGACTCAAGCATTTCCTTCAGAAATGGATTGGTAATCGGCACCATGTTATGAACGTCTTCAGCAAGGACGAACGTTCCGTCCGCGCCGGCGCTTCGATCAGTTCGCGAGATGGCGGCAGTGAGAAGACCGTATGTAATGGTCTGGGCGTAGGTATCAGCGAAACCTTCTTGCGTGAGGTCATGAATGAGCGCGATCCGGAATGCTTCGTGCATCCGACGTAGCGGACCACGGGAAGATTCCACCTTCATCAACGCCATCGCGGCATCGCGGATGTTGCGTGCTACACGTGCGAGTTCTTGTGCAAGCAGATCGGCGGTGCGAATCTGCTGGCCAATAGTATGACGGAATGCTCCAGCCCATTGCTTACGCCACGCGACATGGTCGGTCGGGTTCCTCGGCCACGAAAGACGATGCCTGAGTATCTGGGAGACGTGCTCCAATTTGAGAGGGGTATCGCCACCATCCCATCCGAGAACACGCAAGGTGGGCTGATCGCCTGGGTCCTGATGAAAGTGAGCAAAGGCAATCTCTCGCTGAAGCGTTCCCTCCTCAGCAAAGGCGGAGATGAATAGCAGGTCACCTGCATTCCAACGCGCTCGGTCGGCTGGATTAGCCGACTTCCTTTGCTTTAGGACCAAGTGGCTCAGAATGCGGCGGAGCACAACGATTGGCAGTTTCTTGTTCTCGAACTCAACAAAAAAAATGCCCCAGGGCTGGCCGGAAACCAGTGGGCGCAGCTGATGGATGCGCTTTATCTTGGCGGCATACTCGTCTTCGAGGCCAAGTTCATCAGGCGTGTACTCGAATGTCAGGTCGCCAATTTCATATTCCCGGCTGCCGTGTGGGAACGGCCAATCGAGATCGTCTTCCAGGAACGGAATGAGTTCTTCGAACGTTTGGATCGAGCGGAGTTGGTCTACGTTCCGGGTCATCTTTAGTTGAGCTCCATCCAGCATTTGAGAACCGGCGATACGCCAATTGGTGCTTGCAGTGGTTTCAGGTAGTCAGTGATGAGCTGTTTGTCAGCTCTCTTCCGAATGTCAGTCAAAGTGGCCTGCGCCACCGAGGCGTGCCGAGGCGTCTCTGGATCGGACCGAACCAGACTAGCGATCTTCGCCGGATCGGTTAGAACATTCTTTCCTTGCAGGTCATAGCAAAGCCAAACAGTAATACCCGCCGCCTCCGACCAACGAAGCTCGCCGGTACCGGTGAGGATCGTGCTTGAATCAGGTCGTGGAATGCGATAGCAAAGGAACACAGCCTTAGTATCCGCCCTGGGCGATTGCTTCCCAGTGAAGAGCTTCAAGGGAAGATCATCCAGACGCTCCGCCAGTTCCGGATGGTCGATCAGCAGTTTGTTGTATTCCAAACGCAAACCTTCCGATTCGCTTAGGCTCCCATCGTATTGCTCGTTCAATTCCCGAATCGGATCGAACTCGTCAGTCGGACTCAGGAGCTGCCTTCCCTCGATGCCCAGCACCTTAGAGATGACTAGCGTCTTTGAAGTAACCCTCTTGTAGAGCTTGAGCAGTCCCTCTAATTCGCTCGGTGGCAGGAAGTTCCAGAATTCGACATGACCTCTGAGAGCCTTCCTTTCAGGATGCGCTGCGATCAGCTCGGCCTCAACCGTCGGGTTCATACGCCGGTCAACACGGCCAATTCGCTGCATCAAACGAACCGGATTCCAGTGGATGTCGTAGTTAATAAGGCGAGTCGCGTCCTGGAGATTGAGACCCTCAGCCAGAACATCAGTGCTGATCAGAATACGTATCTCCTCTTGGCCACTTGCCGCAAGCTCGGCGGAGCTTGTTCGGTTGTAGTAGGGCGAGAACCTCCGAATGACGCCACTCCGTTGAGTCTGAGAGCTGGAGCCATCAATCCTGTACACGCCGGTGATTCCAGCCTTTTTCATCTCCTGTTCGAGGTAACGAGCCGTATCAGAAAACTCAGTGAAGAGGAGAACCTTTTCCCGCTTGAGAACAGGATCGGTTTTGAGAAGCTTGATAAGCGCCTTCAGCTTGTCATCCCGTTCCGGCTTAACCTTGGCGGCCTCCACTAGGAACTCCGCAAGCTGATCGATGTCGAGAAAGGTATCTTCCAGCATGTGTTCGATGTTGAAAACCGTAGGATCTAGAACATCGATCGAATCCAGCAATTCTGGCGACAGAAACTGCTCCGCCTCCTCGTCTGGATCCCCTGCGTCAAAGAGATCGTGTTGGAAGTCCGGTTCATACTCAATCAGTTCGGCGTGTTTACGCTTTTGCCTTTCCAAAATCTTCTTTTGATGTTCGGTAACAGAGTGGACCTCTGTCCAAGCGAAGAGCTTCTTAAACAGGCGCCAGCATGAGGACTCGAAAGCACGAGCGGAGCTTTCAAAGCGCTTGAGGAACAATGTTCGAATGAGAGTGACAACTTGTTGCAGACGACCGCTCTCGAAGTCGGGCTTAAGCACCTCGCCGTTGTCGATTCGATACTCTGATGGGTCGTAGATACTGAGAATGAAAAGGGGCTTTTGCTTATTGAAGGCCTTCTCGACCAGGTCAAGCAAATTGCCATAGGTTGCCTTCAAGTTGTATTCAGCAACGCGGGGAGCATCTCGTTCCGGGAAAAGCGCCGCTTTGGCTCCCTGCTGTATTTGGCTCTGTTTTACATACGCGCGGCTGCGTTGAACAACGAGAGCTTCGAATAGGGAGTCTCGCTTGAGAACATTCTGGGCTTCAATGATATCTGCTCCGAAAGAGAGCGTCGTTTGCTGCGAAGAGGGTAGTCGACCACTCAAGTGCTTATCAAGCTGAACAAAATGGGAGCGAACATTGTGTATTCCGAGGCGCGGTGCGAAATATGTTTCATTGCCGTTGGTGAACAGCTCGAGGATATGGCGGAAATCATGGATAGAGTTGTTAACAGGCGTTGCAGTCAGGAAGAAAACTTGCTTGGGCGTATCTCCAGAATGGAGATATTGCTGAAGTTTTCGATAACGAGATGGGTCGCTGCCTTCTCCTTCACCTTTTACTCCAGGATTTCTGAAGTGATGTGCCTCGTCTATCAGCACGATATCCGCATCACGCAACGTTAGCTCTAGCTTCCTGACGAAATCAGGATTGGACCGCTGAAGATCAGTGTGGTTGTAGAGCACCAGCGTTTGAAAACCACTATTCAGATCTTCCAAGTGTGTCGCGATTGCTGGTTCCCAAACATCTTCGCGCGCTGCCTTGGGAGCAAACAGGACAACTCTCTTTTTTTCACGAACGATCATCCGCTCCAGAAGCATCAAACCGACGAAAGTCTTACCGAGGCCGACGCCGTCACAGAGAAAGGCTCCGTTGAAGTCACCCGCGATCGTCAATAAATTCCGATATGCGTCCTGCTGATACTTGTCGAGTTTGGGAAAGACTTGAGAGCTGTTCTTGTCCCACTGGTCAGGTGTCAGGGCCTCGCCACGGAAAAACTCATGCAGGGACTTGAACCAAACTTCAAAGGGCGATCTCGGTTGGATGTGCCGTTCGAGGGTGCGGAGAATTTCTGGCGTTACGTCCTCTGCTTCCTCCCAGTGACGTTCGTACCACTCTTGCAGTAGACCAACTTCCGAACCTCTGATTTGGACGTTCAGTTCGACATTGTCACACAAGCCTGGAAATGTGAAATTCGATGATCCCACCAGTCCAAACGATCCGACGACTGCGGCCCTGCTGTGGGTCAGGTAGGCCTTTGCATGGAATTTGTCCTTGCGGTAAACACGGCATTGAATCTGTCCCTTACGTATGCCTTCCACGATTGCGGGCACGCCGGTAAGGAAATCGTTGAGGATCTTCTCGCCTTCAATGCTGCTCTCTAACTTTCCGGCGATGGCCTTGAGGCCATCCGCAAATGCTCGCTTAGTCCGGAAAGAAACTTCGTCACCCATCAAAATCCGAAACTGATCGACCCTTTGCCACTTATCCTGCAAACAGAGCAAGGATCCAATTTCGAAATATCCCGTTGCGATGTCTATCGCTTTAGAGAGTTCGCACCATTCAGAGAGATACGACCAAACCTTCCACTCTGAGTTGCTATTGTCGACGATGAACAACTCTGAAGCCGATTGCGACATATGGAGCTCTTTCTAGAGGGCTGGGAACAACTCTGTATGATAGCCCACCGGTGAACGGCGGTGTATGGCACGAATCACGTTTCTCGTTATGCAAAATACGGTTGGCATCGTTGCGCTCGACACCTCAAACAGGTCCACTGATATGGGATTTAAGTCCGCCTTGCCAATGCGCCAGCATCTGGGAACCGACTTGCTCAAACTGAGGATGGGTCTTGATATATTCCCTCATCGCCGACGCAACCTCGGACATGGCATCAGCGATGCGTTCGAGGATTGTGTTGATCCTAGCGGGCGAGCCGCCCATGCGAGTTTCGCCCAGTCGTTGAAGGTCTTTGGCACTGGGCCAGCGGGTCGAGCCATTCAGCGTGAGCGCCATGCTGTCTTTGGGAAGATAGACCGACGTTGTCACCAGGTCATAGACAGGAGCGAGTCGTGCCTCCCCTTGAACATCGTCATAGACGATGCCGAAGTTTTTCAGGTGCGCATCTCCATTCCGTAAGGCGCAGTTGAGAGCGATAAGAGTGAAGAGGTGCTCCGTATCCTCGACGAGATGCGATGAATTCGCAAACTGCGTAAAACGCTTCATGATCGAAGTTTCGTAGCTGCCGCGATATTTCTCATCGGTGCGTCTCGCGTTCAGTACGCAAAAATCCTCGAAACCTCGGTACGTGCCATCTTGACGTAAATCGAAGCGATCGATCACAAGGGCATTCGCGTCCTCCGAAAGCCGATAGGAAGGCACCTCAAGCCCGCACGCTTTAGCCGCTTCGAGGCAAAAGTATTCATTCGCCGCGAGCTGAGGATACTCGTTCTGCTCCCAAAACTTAACGATGTGCGTTGCACCTCTGTAGCTTTCAGAAAAGCTCTGTCCGGAACCGTCAAGTGCAGAGAATGCGGCTTCGTCTCTCACGAGGACCTTAGGCTGGACTCCACTGATACCAGAAAAGGCCGCGAACTTCTCAATGAGATAAGGAAAGAGATCGCCACCGCGTCGATGCTCCAGAATTTCGTCTACCGATTGGAAGGGAACCTCTTCCTGAAGCTGCTCACGCTGACCGGTGTATCGAATGCGTCCCACTTGCGAACGCCCCACGACACCTAAGAGATCAAACTCGTCGAAGCTTCCTGTAGCTTTAGCAAACGCTAAACGCAAACGCTCACGAAGCGCGCCTTCGGGAAGATTCATTTCGAAGATTGGCGGCAATCCGAAACGAATGTCCCAGGATGAAACGCGAACCGGCATCGTCGCCGAGACAGCGCGCGAGGCAAGAGCATCTGGAGCGTAGGCGAAGCTGCTGCCCCGGTCTCCTGATCGATCAAGCATTCCAGCTTCCTGCAAATCGGTCCAGACCTTAATCATGGCTTTGCTCACTCATCAGCTCTTCTAGGGTCGGCCTGCTGGAGCTGGCCTGCTGAATCCTCATCTCAAGGCCCAGCGCGGAAAGAATGTTGCTAATTTTGGTGTATCCCAACTCTCCCATGCGGCCATTTTCGAGAGCATCCAAGGTGGAACGACCAATGTGTGCTTTCTTTGCAAGCGCGGCCTGGCTTAGTCCCAACGCTTTACGCTTGTGGGCTATCTGCTCTGCGATGGCGGATATAGGCAGCATGATGGCCTAATATACAAGGCATTTGTAGCGAAAAGCAAGCAGTTTGCCTAGTATATAAGGCTGTGGCGGCTTTGACTTCAAGCACACGCTCGTGTGCGGAGGCGGCACCGGATCAAAGCGGGCCGGAGCGGCCCTGATCCGGTGCCAAAGCAAACCCGGATGCTTCCATCCGGGCAGAGCAACTTACATCGCCTCCGCCAGCGAATGAGACTCAACTCTGCGCGGCTCTTTCTTGGCTAAGTCCTTCTTCGGACGAGGTTTCATCACATTGATCGCAGAAGCATCGAGCTGAGTCTTCAGGTGGGCCGCGTAGTATTTCTCGATCATCTCCACACTGGTCCGGCAATTCTTTGCGATCTGGTAGATGTCAGCCCCTTCGAGAAGCCGCAAACAGATGTACGTGTGACGAAGGCTATAGGCAGTGCGCGGTCTGCCATCGCGGTCAACTCGAAGCTTCTCTTCCTCAAGAATCGCGTTGAACAGATCGCGCGACCATTTCGGAAACAGCAACTCAGTTGTTCCCGGCTGGTGCCACTCTCTGCTCTCTAACGAATCCTTGCGACTGCCCGCACGCCCCGGACCGCCATCAGGACGCAGACGAGCCTTCAGGCGCTGGAACGGTCGCACAGCTCCGACCGTGCTCTTGCAGAAGCCAATGCCCCTCTTACCTCGGACTTCGATCTCTAGGATTGTTTGGCCGCTGCCTTCGTCTTCAACGATCTTCACATCACGGAACTGGAGACGCATCGCTTCATCGGGGCGAAGCCCTGTATTCGCGGAGAACAGAACATAGTCGTGAAGCTGTTCCGCTTCCCAGCGAAAGCGCGGCTGCTTCGGGTGCTGCGCCCGCTTGCGAGTCGCTTCGTAAAGCTGCTTGTACTCTTCCGGCGAAAACCATGCTCTGTGAGAAATTTTGGCCGACGCCCGATAGGGCGCGGACATATCAGGGAGATGTTCAATCCATCCGTGACGCAACGCCGTCTTGAATATCTGGCGCAACGTCACGATCTCTTGGTGCATGGTGTTATGCGCGGGCGGCTTGCCGCGTAGCGCCTTCGACTCCTCAAGGCGATGGATGCGGTACTCGTTAATGGTGCCCGCAGTGATCTCAGGGAGAACCATGCTGCCAAAGAAAGGAACGAGATGGCCATTCGTACGCGCGTGCTGGCCGCGCGCGTATGTTGCGTTCCGTTGTCCCTGCGTCATGATGTCGAACTCGCGCAGATACAACTTGGCCGCGTCCCGGAATGGCTTGCCGCTCTTTAGGTCGCCGTCGCGCAGCTTGCCCCGCAACTGCAAATACCAGTCTTCCGCGAATTCCTTCGCTTTCGAGAGGCTGTCTTCTTTGGTCGTTGTGCGCCGGTTCTTGCCTGCCAAATAGGTCGCGCACTGCCAGCTAGAACTGTTCGGACGTTTGTAGACGTGAACCTTACCACCGAGGATGGTGTGATGTTCGGACATGCAGTAGCACCTCCCGACATCCAAAATACTACAAAAGTGTGGAAGAATTGTGTAACGGAAACCGCGCTTCGAGAATCACGATAAGATTTTTATTTTGAGTGATTTAATTAGATCTCAGACGCTGTCTTCGACGATTTTGAGTCCGCTGCGTCTGCCAGTTCCGCCATCCCGGCGCTGGGACGATTCTACCAGCGGTGAAGCACCGAGTTGCGTCACGCGAGGGGCGGGCATGAGCGGAGGTGCCTGAATGCGAGTGGAAGAGGCGCCTAGCTGGACCGTTCGCGCTCGCCGTACACCACTTCCAGGCGAGGCCTGGCTACTGATTGTGGTTCCAGCCTTCGAGGCACGCCGGCGGTCCAGGCGCCGGGGTCGATTTCGGGGAAGATACTGTCCCGTTGTTCGATTTCGGCCAACCGCTTTAGTGCGGGCTCATCGAGCGTGCCGTCTCGCTCGAGTGCCTCCCACATCGTGCGAAGCTCGCCGAACTGATCGTTGTGGGTCATGAAGCGCATTTCGCCGTAGTCCCGCGCGGCACCTGTTGTGATCAGGAATTGCCAATCGGAGGACTCCATGAGCAGCAGTTCTCGGCAGAGTTGCTTGACGATGCGACTGCCCAGTTCCGATTCGCGCCAATTGCCATTGGTACACAGGTCGCGGGTGTAGATCTCCGCGTCATAGATCTTCGCGTACGTCCAGGAGGTATCAGAGTTGAGCCATACCTGATGGTTGCCCTCTGCACCCCATGAGCCCTCGGGCATGGCGATGTAGCTGGCGCGGGGGAAGCGGTCCAGATACTCGCTGCAGGTGATGGTCGCGATATCGGTGTCGTGCTCGTGGATGACCCGGCAGACCTGCTCGAGCCACAGGGCGCCTTCAAACCACCAGTGGCCGAACAGTTCCGCATCGAAGGGCGCGCAGAGAACGGGCGGGATGCTTTCGTTGAAGCTGGCCTGAAGGCTCTCGTGCACCAGTTGCACAAAATGCCGCGCGTGCTCTCTGGCCTTGTCAGCGGCCCGTTGCGGCCAGTAAACGAGCTTGTCGCCGATGTCGACCCGCGGACCGGTTACTTGCCAGTAGCGATGTCCACCGGGGAAGCGCTTCTTGTGGAAGTCGAGATAGTCAGCATCCGCTGGATAGCCGGTGTCTCCGGACCACACCTGCATGCCGGTGCTGGGATCGCGCGGAAATACGGTAATGGCGAATCTCTTGTCGTAGGGGCCGTCCACGTAATACGGCTGATAGACGCTGCGCTGCGGCTTGAGCGTCGTGCGCTCCAGTTGCGGGTTCTTCGGCAGCCGGCTTGTCGGAGGACCGTACGGCGACGGGATTCTGCGCGAGTCCTCGACAAGATGGGTATCGACGAAGAAATATTCGAGGCCGTTCTCGGCAAGTGCTTCTTCCAGCCCCATTCGATCGAAGCCGGGCCGTTGCTGCTCCTGGCCGTCCAGCCGCGGAAATTCCCAGTGTCCGGCCGGGCGATAGCCGCACTCGGGCGACCAGATGCCTCGGGGATGTTTCCCCAGATGGAGTTGATGGGCCGAAACGGCGGTGCTCACCTGGGCGCGGACACTCTCATCGGTACCCAGTAGAGGCATGTAGCCGTGAGTTGCGCTGCAGGTCAGCAGCTCGATCATGCCGAGGTCGGCGAAGTGGCGAAAGCCATCGACAATTCTGCCGCCGAGTTCGGTGAACTCGCCCAGCGCAGTGGAGAAGAAGCGGCCCCAGAAACGCGCGGTCTCCGTGAGGTGCATGTCCCCGGACTGGAGGAAGTAGGCCTCATCCTCGCGCGCGGCGATGATTTTGCGATTGACGTACTTCGGGAAGTCCTCGATGAAGTGAGGGTGCGCGAGTTGCTCGAGCAGAATGGGGGAGATATTGAGGTTGAGATTCGCGGGGACGCCGTCCTTCTCCAGCCTCCTAAGGAGCCGCAGCAAGGGCAGGTAAGTCTCTGCCGCAGCTTCGTGCAGCCACTCGATCCCATGCGGCCAGGTCCCGTGATTGACGACGTAGGGGAGGTGGGCATGCAGAGTGATTGCCAGAAATCCTGCCGGGGTGGCCTTCGGCTTGGTCAATGCAACCTCAGTAGAAAGGATGATTGCAGGGTGCCGCCGCTTAAGAACACTTGTGTCCGCACGCTACACTTCCAGGTCCTTAGGAGGGTTCCCCACACTGTCGCGTGCCCGTAGCTTACACGAACAGAATGTTATCCGTGTAGCTGGTCGCCGACAAAGAACATGGGCGGCTCCGGTGAGAGCCGCCCATGAGTTGCTGAGTTAGGGAGTTATCGGCGCTCGAGCCCGCCATCGCCGTAGGATCCCTGCGAACCCGAGCCGCCCGAGGTCACCCGAACCATGACCGAGTTGGCGAGCCGGAACCGTACCACGCTCTCGGAAGGAATCTGCACCTGCTGTCCGCGAGTGATGGTATTGGCGCCCGCGCCAACGCCGCCGCCGGCTGTAGCACCGATGGCTGCGCCTTTGCCGCCGCCGAGAATGCCGCCGAGGATCGCGCCTACCGCCGCGCCGCCGCCGACCTTCTCCGCGGTGTTCTTGCCGCGCCCTTCTCCCTGCTTGCTGAACGAGTCCGTCGCGACATCAATGCGCTCGCCACGCCGGCTGATCGAGGTCAGCGAGATGCTCAGCAGGGAGCTTCCCTTGAAGTGGGTTGCATCTTTGGCCTCGTCCACCCTTCCGGTCACGGGAGTTCCCGCCGGCAGAACGACCATGCCATTCTCAACGATGTCGGAGGCGACAACGCCGGTGAACTTATCACCGGTCTGGGTGGTCGCGCTGTCGAGGGTTTGAGTGATGCGTACCGGGATCGTCGTACCGGCCTGGAGTGTCACGTTGTGAACAACCGGCGCGGGAGGCTGGGCCGGGGGAGGCGGAGCCTGTTGGATCACCGGCGGGGGCGCCTGCTGCTGCGGCTGCGAAGGTGGCATTTGTTGCGGCGCCGGCTCATTTCTGGCCATCGTCTGAGCGGGTGCTCGCGTCGGCTTGCTCGACCGGCTCGGCTCTGGCATCGGCATTGGCATAGGAGCGGGCTGGGCCGCTGCTGTATTGTCAGGAGCCATGGCCGGGCTTCCCTGTACGGTGAGATTGTTCACCACCGTGCGAACTCCGGCGACCTGGGCCGCATCGTTGCCGGCTACAGTGCGTGCCGTGTCGTTCGCGACTGTGCCATTCAGTGTGGCCACTCCGTTGTTTACCGCCGCCTGAATGGACTGCCCAGAGAGCGCCGTGTCAGAGGCGATGCGGCTCTGCACCTGATTGCTCAAACTGGCGTCGTCGGTGGCAGGTTTCGCCTTGCATCCTGCCATCACGAAGGCCAGGGTGGAGACCACAACGATGTTTCGAGTAATGAAGAACTTCCAAGCTCGGTTCATAACATCCTTTCCTGCGATTGCTGTTCCCGGACCCAATTCTAAAGGAGATACTACCGGCTCAGGCCCGTGATGGGGATATCTAGCCGGTGACCCTCGCTGCTCCCCAAGACTCCAGCAAGCGGGGCAAGCGCGGCAAAGCAAATGCTGCTCCATTGGACGCTTCAAGGGCGTAAAGCTTCTGTTTCGGCCAACTGGAATTTCATCCCCTCAAGGGCGGCCGAAGGGCCTGTGCATTCCGCCATCTTGCGCAACCTAAAGAGCATGCGCGGCATCCACCCACAGGGGACGCGGATTAACGCCATCGGGCGCCCGGGGATCCTGGCGACGGCACATTGGGCCGTCACGGTGGTACATTGCAAGACAACCCGGTATCTGCGGAAGACCAAGTACTTTCGCCAAAACACGAAGTCGACAGGAGAAAACGATGGCAGATAATGACACTGGATCAAGCGGTCTGGGATGGTTTCTGGCAGGGCTCGGGATCGGCGCGCTGGTTGGCGTGCTTTACGCTCCCAAGTCGGGCCGCGAGACACGCGAAGATATCGCCAACAGTGCAGCCGATGCCCAGCGCCGCGCTGCCGAGCTGATGGAGCAGGGCCGCCAACGCGCCAATGAGTACGCCGATCAGGGCCGTCAGTTGGTGGAACAGGGCCGCCAGAAGGCAGCCGACCTGGTAGAGCAGGGCAAGCAGCAGGCAGCCGACTACGCCGATAAGGGCCGGGAGTATTACGAGAAGGGCCGCACACAATGGTCCCAGTACGTTGAAAAAGGCAAGAACATTGTCGGCGATCAACAGGCCAAGGCTGGCGCGGCAGTGGACGCCGTCAAGGATGCATACCAGAGCAATCCATCGGAGCGCTCCACCGGAACAGCAGGCTGATTTACGAGCCTCCAAACCATAGCCCAGGAGGCGGGTCCTGCCCAGTGCAGCCCGCCTCTCCTGGCTCAGACCGATCCTGGATCACTTCAGCACGGCAGGAGAGACGCGATGGCAATGACATTTCTGGCGATGTGGTTTCAGGACTCTGAGACGGCGAGCTCCCTTCATCAGCTGTCCAATTACATGGGCGTTCTAGCAATCTCAGTGGCCGTGCTGACTCTGTTGGTCGTTGTTGGAGGAGCCGTTGTTGCCATTCAGGTGCTGAAGCTCGCTAAAAGCGTCTCCAGTGTCGCGACCGATCTTCAGGGCAAAGCGACTCCCATCCTCCAGGAAGTCGCCGTCATCTCCAAACACACGCGCGAAATGCTGGAAGATGCGAAGCCCAAGATTGCCACCATTACGGAACATATTGCCAAAACCAGCGCGACGCTTTCCGAGACTGCCGTTACTACCAAAGCGACAGTCGAGAAGCTACAGGCCACCGTCGTTGATGCGAATGCCCGCACCCAACGCCAGGTCGCTCGCGTGGACGGTATGGTAAGCGCCGCGTTGACCACGACTGCAGACGTGGTGGAATCCATCAACCACGGCATCCGTGTGCCGGCGCAGAAGATCGCGCAGGCTGCCACCCAGGCTAAGGTGGTCGTGGAAGGGCTGCTGGACCGTATTAAGGGCATGAGCGGCAACATGCCTTTCGGCGGATCGAAGCGTCCTGGGCGCCCGCCGTACTCAACCAGCACAGCTTCCAGCAGTTCCAGCTATCGCGCCTCTGGCGCTGGATCTGCCAGTTCGTCGGGCACGGGAACAGGATACGCGGCAGCCCCGAAAGATCTCTAAATCGGCGGCCGCATGGCACCGCATCCGGGGAATTTGCGCACAATCTCCCGTAAAATAGAGATGTGCCGTCCCCCGCTGTCGAACCCTCGATCTTCCCTCTAAAAACGTCCGCTCCCGAGACAACGGTTGGGGTGCGCCCCGCGATCGGCTTCGTCTCGCTCGGCTGCCCGAAGAACCTGGTGGACTCCGAGGTGATGATGGGGCTGCTGCAGCGGGCCGGGGGTGAGCTCACCGCACGCGCGGAAGATGCCGACATCCTGGTGGTCAACACCTGCAGCTTCATCGATTCCGCCAAGCAGGAATCCGTGAACACCATTCTGGAGATGACGCGGCACAAGAGCGCGAACGGCGGCCGCGCCCAGAAGCTCATCGTCGCCGGATGCCTGGTAGAACGCTACCGGGACGAGATTCAGCGGAACATACCGGAAGTGGATGCTGTGGTGGGTACCGGAGAGCTTGAGGCGATCCTGAGTGCCGCAGGCCTTACTCCCGTGCCACAGGCTGAGGCCGCTGCGTCGCCGTTCAACATCCTAGTCAGCCGTGCGCCCAGTGCAGTGCACCAGCACTCCCATCCGAGTGAAGCTGGTGCGCAGCTGCACGCCAGCGCGCAGTCATCCCGACCCGAGGGCGACCTGCGCGAGCTTCAGGGGCGCTTCTCTCGAGCTGCATGGGATGGTGCGTCGGCGACACTTCCCGAATACCTGTACTCCGAGGACACGCCGCGCGTCCTCACTACTCCACGCTCGTCGGCTTATATCAAGATCGCGGAGGGTTGCGACCACCCCTGCAGCTTCTGCATCATCCCGCAGCTCCGCGGCAAATTCCGCTCGCGCCGGCTGGAATCCATCGTTGCTGAGGCCGAGAAGCTCATTGCTCAGGGGGTTCGCGAGATCACCTTGATCGGTCAGGATACGACCTGTTACGGGGAGGACCTCGGTATCAAGGATGGTCTGGCAATCCTGCTTGACGCTCTTGCCGTGCTGCCTGGGCTCAAGTGGCTGCGCTTTCTCTATGCGTATCCCAACAAGATCACGACGCGGCTGCTCGAAACTATTGCGCGACACGACACCATCGCAAAATACCTGGATGTGCCGCTGCAACACGCCTCGCCGGCGGTGCTCAAGCGGATGAAGCGCGGCGGCACGCCCGAGCTCTTTCTCCGCTTGATCGACAAGGCGCGCGCCGCCGTCCCAGGCATCGTCATCCGCACCAGCTTCATCGTCGGCTTTCCCGGCGAAACCGACGAGGATTTCCTCATCCTCGAAAACTTTGTCCGCACCGCCCGGATCGACTGGCTGGGCGTCTTTTCCTACTCCGACGAGGAGGGTGCAGCGGCCTTCAACCTCGAGTCAGCGCTCAAAGTCCCCAAGCGCACCATTGAGTCGCGCCGCCGGCAATTGATGAAGCTTCAGCAGAAGATCAGCGCAAAATCCAGGGCAGCCTGGGTGGGCCGCGAGTTCGATGTGTTGGTGGAAGGCGAGAGCGAAGAGACCGAGCTTCTGTGGGAGGGGCGCACGCTACTGCACGCCCCTGAGATCGACGGCAAGGTGTTCATCAACGACTTCGGCCCGCACGAGACACTTGTCCCTGGCACGTTCTACCTCGCCCAGATCACCGAGTCTCACGACTACGACATCGTCGCCCGCATCCTCGAGTAAGCCCGAAGAGCGCAAGTCGCGCAGGCACCACCAATTTCAGGGACCGGCACGCGTCCACACCGGACCCGTGAGCTGAAGGTTACTCGCGTTCAATCGATCGGAGTGCCGCGACGCAGTCATCCGCCTTGCGCCGATATGCCGATACGCCACCGGCGTCGGGCATGATCTTCAGCGCGTCCGTGTTCGCAATAAAATCATTCGTGATTGCGCCGGACAGAGTGATGTCTCGCCGCAGATCCTCGGCCGCGGTCAGCTGGTCGGCCTGCCCCTGTCCAGCCGCCAATTCGAATTGTCCCACCATGGCCGCTACGAAATGGTCGCGCAACCGGAACTGGACGTCCTTCATTAATTCGGCGCGCCGGAACGCCTCCGCGTAATTGAGGAACCGGTCGGTCGCCATGTGATCGCCGATTTGGCTGGCTACGGCGGCGTCCCACGCAGTCGCCGTCCAGGGTTCGGTAATGAAAGGCTCACCGAAGCGGTAGAGTCGCGCCAGGTCGGCGTGATTGTGGCGAAGTAGATCGTCCCTGACGCGGTCAAGGTACGCCTGCGTGCAAGGCGCCAAGATCGCATACTGGGAAGCCTCGGTCCGATCAGCCGCCAGCTCAATACGCATGTTCTGTTCGGCCTGGTCGACCTTGTGATGCCAATGAAGAGCTTCGACGCACTGTTCTAGCCCTAGTGCGGTGAGGACACCGAGCACGATAATCCCGTATTCCTTCAGGAACCCGCGCCAGCCATGCCATGGCTTGGGCTCATGGATTTCCATATCGCCAAAGCCTAACATGGTCACAGGTTTCGAGGCGTTATAAGAGACCAACGACTTCGGTCCGCACCAGGCGCTTATCCCAGCACGTTCTACCGCGCCCAGATCTCCGAGTCTCACGACTACGACATCGCGGCGCGCATCCTCGAGTAGTTCCTTCGGCAACGTTTGTTGGCGCTTCGCTCCGGATACGCATATTATGGACGGCTGCCGGGAGAGCCAGCAGTTGGAGGCCTCCCGCCTATCTAACTTCGGAGTGAATTTCGAATGATGGGCCGTCGACAGGCATTGAAGACCGTGGGCAGGTTTTCGCTCGGATCCGCGCTCTTTCCCCTCCACAGTTTCGCTCAGACTCCGGAGCCCAAACTCACGCTGCCGCCCGCTGGCGCAGACGGATGGATCTCGCTCATCAATGGACGCGACCTCACCGGCTGGTATTCCATGCTTCAGAGGAGCGGCAAAGGCGTGGCGGAAAAAAACCGCGTCGTCGCCATGGAAAGCGAGATGCTCCACATCATGGGTGCAGACGTCGACGATACCAAATATGAGGGCGGCTACCTCGCCACCAACCAGGAATTTGAAAATGTCCGCATCCGCGTGGAGTACAAGTGAGGCGTGAAGCAATTCGCACCACGTTCCATCAGCAAGCGCGACAACGGCCTGCTCTACGGGCTGGTAGGCAAAGACACCGTATGGCCCACCTGCGTGGAGTGTCAGATTGAAGAGGGCGACGTCGGGGACTTCTTCCTGCTTGGCGGCGTGCGGGGGGGTGCAGGCTCCGCATGGAGCGGGTCTCTTTGGTCAGGGCATCAGTCCTGCCCACGGATGGCCCTCGCCGGAGAGTGATCTTGCCAGGGCCGGCGGACGTCCCAGTACGGAAGAGCCAAGCACTGGCCGCAAGATCAAGGACGGAAACTTCGAGAAGCTGGACGACTGGAACACCGTCGAGGTGCTATGGCAGGGAGACCGAGCCACGCACATCATCAACGGCCGCGCTGTGAACACCATCACGCGACTGCAGCAGCCCGACCCCGCGAATCCCGGCAACTTCATCCCGCTTACCCGGGGCAAAATCGCAATCGAGATTGAGTATGCCGAGGTCTGGTTCCGCAGGATTGAGGTCAAAGCCTTGGCCTGAGCTCCCGCGTCAAGACGGCCCGACCGTCAGCACTAGCCCATCCACGCCTTCCACCTTGACCTCAGTTCCCGCGGGCACGGCCTCTACATCTCTCGCGAGCCGCGCGGCCCAGATCTCGCCGCGTACTTCAACCTGCCCGGTCGGCGTGAGCGGAGTCATGGCAACCGCCACATGCCCCACCATGGCCTCAGGGCCGGTGAGTCGCTTGCTTTTGCGGGCTCGCAGTGCGATCCATGCCAGCGTAAACGTGATCAACCCAAAGCCGATCCCCGCGCCTGCCGCCACACCATAGTGCACGCGCAACTCGGGCAGGGGGCCGTTCACCAGAGTTGCGAGTCCGAACACCAGGCAGACCACGCCGGCAAATGCCAATACACCATGGCTCGCAAACTTTGCCTCCAGCACCATCAGCGCTAGCGCGGCAATCAGCAGCAGCACCGCCGTATGCTGCACCGGCAGCATATTGAACCCGAAAAGTGCCAGCAGCAGCAGCACCGTGCCCAGCGTGCCCGGCACAATCGTACCCGGTACGTTGAACTCGAGATAAATCAGCAGGGCTCCGCAGACAAGCAACAGCACATCGAGGTCGGGGCTGGTCAGTCGCGTCAGCAGCCGTTCGCGGACGGAAGGCGGCATCAGCTCTACCTGCGCGCCCGCCAGACGGAAGGTCTGTGTCTCGCCGTGGAAACGTTTGATGGTCCGGCCGTCCAGCTGACGCAGTAGCGTCGCGTCATCGGGCGCCACCGTGTCGATCAGCCCCAGCTTGAGAGCTTCCGCCTCGCTGTAGGACTTTGAGTTGCGCACTGCATCCTCGGCCGCCGCCGCATCGCGCCCGCGCACGGTGACATAGGAACGAAGAAACGCAGCGGCATCATTCTCCACCTTCTGCTTTAGCACCGGATCCATCGTCTGGCCTTCCAGGATCGGGTGCGATGCGCCCGCATTCGTGCCGGGAGCCATGGCCGCAACGTCGGCCGCTTCGAGCAGAAAGAATCCGGCGGAACCCGCCCGGCTGCCGGGCGGCTCGACGAAGACGATCACCGGCACCGGCGAAGCCTCAATCGTCGCTACCATTTCGCGGGTCGAACTCAGCAGGCCGCCCGGTGTCCCCAGCGACAGCAGCACGGCCTGGGCATGGCGACCTGCGGCTTCGTCCAGTCCACGCCTCAGGTAGTCTGCGGTGATCGGCTGGATGGTGTCGTGGATCGAGAGCTTGACCACGACGGGTGCGGGCGACTGGGCCCACACCCCGGCGGTGGCCAATGTCGCTACGATCACGCAAGCGAGCCATCGAGTTCCACGGATCCGCATCATGGAGCGAACCTCCGAGTCCTGCCTTACGGGACCGCCTGGCCGCGCTCCGTCAGGGCAGTTTTGACTGCCTGCGCTGCTGCATTCTTCGGCTCCAGTCGCAAGGCTTCCGATACGTGCTGTGCCGATGCTGCGAGATTTCCAGCCTGGAGCTCAAGGCGGGCAAGCACCAGTTGCGCGGCTATATTGGGACCAAGCTTGAGGGCGGCGTCTGCTTCCTTCCGGGCATCGTCAGCCGCGCCTGTCCGCTCCCGCACCTCTGCCAAGCCTGCGTGTGCTACCGCATTGTTCGCGTCCGCCTTCAGGGCGGTCTGGAACTCCTGCTCTGCCTCCGGGATGAGGCCCTGGGCAAGATATTGTTCGCCGAGCTGCGCATACTGCACGGCCTTCTCGGCCGGCGCAAGAGTGGCCATCTGCAGTGCGCGCATCTGATCCAGTTGGAAAGCAGCCTGGCGGAAGGAAGCCTCCGACCAGGTGCGACGGATGCGAGTCGTTGGATCGAAGCCATCGGCCGCAACCACCGCTTTCAGGTTCGCTGTGGAGCCGTGCAGGAACTCCAAGCGATTCAGCAGCTCCTTGGCTTCCGAGTCGTCAGAACGCAATTTGAGCGCAGCCTGAAGCTCATGGATGGCGCCGGCGATGTCGCTCCGCGCCAGCAGCCCCACGGCCAGGTTGAAGTGGTAGTCGGCATCGTTGGGATCCGTCGCGATGGCCTGCTGGAACTGAGGCACGCCATCTTTTCCTTGGCGGCTTGCCGCGACGCCTTCATCATTCACTACCTCAGGCAGGGGAAGTCTGCTGGCCACGAAGCCGAATGCCGCCTGCGCCTCCGCATAGCGGGCGATATTGAACCGAGCCAATCCTCGGTAGAATCCGGCCTCGAGAGCGAGCCGGTCATTCTGCGGAATTTTCGCCAGCGTCGCCGCGGAATCTTCATATTTGCGATCGGCGTACTGTTCTTTGCCCAACGCCAGGAGTGCTGCGGAAAAGTTCGGCGTCTCTGCCACCGCCGCTTGCAGCCGCTTCAGCCGCTCGTCTGGCGTCGAGGCGCCGGTCCCGCGAATGTAATTTTCGAACGAGCTCAGCTTGACCGCTCCAGCCGTGCTCAGGAAGGTCTGCTGCGCCACCGCGAAGTGCGGATCCATCTGGCGAGCCACCTGCCAGGCGAGAGTGTTTTCCACGTCATAGAGCTGCGGCAGAGCATTGGACTGCCGAATCGGCTCAGACATCCGCAATTCATTGATCTCCACCACCTGTGCTTCAACCTGAATGCGGCTCTGCGGAGTGCCTGGATTGGAGACCGTGTAGCTGCCGACAACGACGTAATCGGCGTCGAGAGTCTGCGCAATTTTGATGGTGCTCGCCCGGCTGGGCCGGAACTCTTCCGGCAGTCCCAGATGCTCGAGTGCGTACATCCGGTCGTCCCGGCTGATGGTCAGGAAGCCGGCCGAGCTCAGCCGCTGGTTCAGCGTGTACGGAAACGACTCGCCGATCCAGTTCAGGTTCGACTGCCCGGACCTGTTATCGAAGGGCAGCACCAGCACCAGCCGGCCGCCCTGGCGAATACTGGCGGCCCCCGTGCCGGCTGCGCTTGCATCCGACTGTGCCGCGCTATACAGCGGCAGCATGCCACCGTATACCGCCAGAACGAGCAGGGCAGTACGAATCGTAACTCCCAAGCGGATACTCACCACAATTGGACGATTATAGAAGCCCGGCGTCGCAGGGGACGGGAACGAAGCAGAGCGCCTGCGTTACCGCAGCCGCTGAACCGCGTTAACAATGCGGGGAAAGCGCAGCACAGCAGCCCATTCGCCGTGCTGCGACTGTTCCCAGACCACCTCGCCATGGAGCATCGCAGCGATCTCTTGCGGGTGCATATCCTCATGGAAATCGAAGTACTTCGCATCCGGCTGCTGGTTCGTGCGGCCGAGACCAAGCCAGTTATGGGGTGCAATTTTCGTGGAAAAGACCAGCGCGGTATCGTATTCACCTGGATCGGCCGCGGCCTTTTGCACCTCATCGAACGAGAAATTCCGGATGGTGAAGACACGGACCGATCTTCTGGTGTAGCCGAGGTCAGGCCGTTGCAGTTCGGCGTTCGCCGGCCACGCAGTTAGGACTGTGGCCTGCGGCCACTTCTTACCGATGAGCGATACGGCGCGCTGATGCAGCACGATCATATCGCGATACGTGAGATTGTCCTCGGGGGCAAATGCGTACGGCGGATTGATCCAGATGCCTGCGAGGAAGCCCGCCGCGCTTAACGCCGCGATCCATTCCCAGCGGAAAAAGCGCCGCTGCCACTCTGCAATGCACAGCAGCAGCACCAAGGGATACATGGGGAGCAGATAACGCGTGAGCAGTGCACCTCCAAGAACGGAGAACGCAATCCAGTTCACTCCCAGCACGGTGAAGATCGGGCCCACCACGCGCCTGTGGAGTCGTTGGCGCCCGGCAATTGTTGGAAGCAGCAACGCCGCCAGCGTGCACACCGTGGGCACGAACAGGTTCATGTGCATGGTGAGGTGCAGGAATCGGTGGTAAAGACACAGCACGATGCGATGTGCGTCCAGATTCGCAGTGGCGTTGTACCGCAGAAACTCGGGATTGCCGAAGATGAATCCGGTCCTCGAATCGTGGTAGCCGTACCAGGCGGCAAGGGGCAGAGCAGGGAAGAACATCGCTACGATCCATCCCAGATGCTCGCGAGCGGCTCCGGCGACTCCGCGCTGACGCAGGAGCAAACAAAATTCCCAGAGGCCGAGCGCTGCAGGAGTGACTACGGAGGTCTCCTTGGACAGCGCGGCGAGCGCAAAGAGCACTCCCGCGTAGGCTTTGGTGCGCGAGGATGAGGTTTCAGCATCGTGGGCCGCGCCGAGATAAACAACAAGGCCCCAAAGGGTGAAGGCCGCGGCGAAGATGTCCGCATGCGCCAGCGTGCTCTGCGCAAACCAGATGGGGTAGATTGCGGTGAGTACAGCCAGCGCTGCTCCCGCGCCGGTTCCGAGCAGCCTTCGTCCGAGGCCGAAGACGGCGAGCAGCGCCGCTGCTGCAATCATGCAGATGAAGGTGCGGGTTCCGCTGGGCACGAATCCGGAGAGATGCCACCAGCCGGCGAGCAGAATGGACGGCAGCGGCGGGTGCGCATTGGTGGCGGTGCTCTGAGGAATCAGCGTGCCGGTGCGAAAGAAATCCCACGCGGCCGGGATGTAGTAGCCGCCTTCATCCCAGAAATAGGGTAGGCGAAGCAGGGTCAGGTGCGAGAGAAAGACCGCCGCAAAGAACACTGGGTAGAGCAGTCGATACCGCACCAACTCAGCATATCGCACGGAGAAAGAAGGGACGCCGAGGGCGAGTGCTTAGGGACAAAGAAGAGCGGCCGGGCTGAGCCGGCCGCTTTCCGGAGTTTTGCTTCAAGGCGTCCGAGCGATTCGCTCTCAGGCGCCCTGACGGATAGACTCCTGCGCCTTAACCGCGTTAGCGGTCTTCATCTCCTCGACTGCCTTGTTGCGCTTGGCTCGCAGTTCCAGGAACGATTTCGCCTCAGAGTACAGACGCTTCACATCGCCGTTCCGAATGGCCTTCCAGACGACGCGGCCGGCCTGTTTCGGACGGAAGAAGTACTCGTCGTAGAACTTGTGCACCATTTCCATGACGTACTCGACCGGCAGTCCGGGATATTCGATGTGGGCCATCTGGTGGCCGCCGTCGTCCATCATGGCTTCATTGGTGATGAAGCCGTGTTCCTTGGCGTAGTCGAAGAACTCGGTTCCGGGGAATGCGTGCGCAATCGACACCTGAATCGTTTCGCAGTCGAGCTGCTTGGCGAACTCGATGGTGTTGCGGATCGACTCCTTGGTCTCCCCGGGAAGCCCCAGGATGAAGTCGCCATGAACCACCAGGCCCAGCTTATGGCAGTCGCGGGTGAAGTCGAGCGCGCGCTGCACGGTGGCGCCCTTCTTGATGTTCTTCAGAATCTGCGCATCGCCGGACTCGTAGCCGACGATGAGCAGGCGGCAACCGGCTTCCTTCATGGCCTTGAGTGTGTCGAAATCGGTGGTGACGCGCGAGGTGCAGGACCAGGTGAGGCCCAGCGGCTTGAGCTTCTCGCAGAGCTCGATGGTGCGCGCCTTCTGGATGTTGAAGGTATCGTCATCGAAGAAGAACTCCTTCACCTGCGGGAAGTTCTCCTTCGCCCATTTCATCTCAGCGGCAACATCGTCCGTCGAGCGCTTACGCCATGCATGGCCGCTCAGAGTCTGCGGCCAGAGGCAGAAGGTGCACTGCGCAGGACAGCCTCGGGTGGAGTAAAGGGCGATGAACGGATGCAGCAGGAAGGGAACGTTGTAGCGGGTGACGTCGAGATCGCGCTTATAGATCTCCGTTGCCCAAGGCATCTCGTCCAACTGCTCCGGAGTGACCTGCGCACGGTCGGGATTGTGCCGGATGACTCCGCTCGCATCCTTGTAGCTGATGCCAAGAATCTCTTCGAGCGGCTTACGATTCGCGTATTCCACCACCGAGAAGTCGAACTCGCGGCGGCAGACAAAATCGATGGCTGCACACTCGTTCAGGGCGCGGTCGGTCGACGTGGTGACAGGAGGCCCGACAAAAGCGATCTTGATGGAGGGATAGCGCTGCTTGATCATCTCCGCCGCTCGCTGGTCGCCTTCCCATCCCATGGTGCTGGTGAAGAGCACCAGGAACTCGTAGTCCTTGAGGATGTCGATGACGTCGTTCCACTTGAGGTGGTGGGGCGGCGCGTCCACCAGACGCGAGCCCTCCAGCATGCCCGCGGGATAGGTGAGCCAGACCGGATACCAGTACGACTCGATCTCACGCGTCGCGGGCCAGCGGCTGCTTGCGCCGCCATCAAACTTTTCAAAAGAAGGAGGGTTCAGGAACAGCGTCTTCAAAGTCGTTGTCATTGCTTCCATTTTAGCATTCAGGGTCTCTGAAACTGCGGGAATGCTGCAGGTATCGCGTGAGATTCAGGGCGATGCCTTTTGACTGGGCGTCAAATTGTAAGTACTTGATTCTCAGTGACGTTATCCTCCGTCGCCAAATTTGCTGTACTGCTTCGAATAGTCTGAACGAGTGGCCTGCGATTCTAGAAACAATTCATTGAACCGCTTGCGACGCACCTACCCGGAGAAACTATGAATTTCGAGATGGAAACGGCGCCGCACCGGCAGGTTTACAACCTGCTGATCGGGCTGATCGCGCCCCGCCCCATTGCATGGATTACGAGTATGGACCGCGATGGAAGGCTCAACGCGGCGCCCTTCAGTGCGTTCAACTATCTGTGCACCGACCCGCCAGTGGTCGGGATTGGAGTGACCAACCGGCCGGACGCTGATTTCGTTCCCAAGGACACGGCCCGGAACATTCGCCACACCGGAGAGTTCGTCATCAATATCGTGACGGAGGACCTGATTCAGCAGATGAACATCACGGCTACGGACTTTCCCTCCGAGGTCAACGAGCTCGAAATAGCGGGTCTAACGACCGCGCCTTCCGCCGCCGTGAAAGTTCCGCGGATTGCGGAAGCGCACGCAGCTCTCGAGTGCCGGGAGCTCACCACGATGGAGATTGGACGGTCTCGCATCATTCTGGCCCGTGTGATCTCGATGTACGTGGAGGATCAGTATCTCGACCCTTCAGGACCGTATATCCGCGCCGACGAACTCCACGCTGTGGGACGAATGAACGGTCTTGGCAACTACGTTCGAACGCGAGATGCTTTCCTGACGGTTCCGCGGATTTCGTACGCGGAGTGGGAGAAGGGGAAGCGGTGAGGCCGGGTACCCTCCCCCTGGGGGTATCTTGGGTACAAGTCACTTCATTTCAATAGCTTGCTGGGAAGTATGGCTGCAAAGTATTGATATCAGGTGTGTTGCGGCTAAAATCCTCTAAGTAGAGCAGTTATGGACGCAGCGGGTGGGGGGTGGTGTTCCCACTGCCTCTAACCTTCACTGTTAAGTTAATGATAGCAGGTTGGATTAGCTTAAGTAACAACTGGATGTTGTCGGGAATGAGTTGTTTAGCCGGTGTGGGGCTTGACAGGTTTTATCCCTAGGAACGGGGAATTGGGTGGAAGAACTCTCAGGCGAGGTATTCCTTGATCCAAGGGTCTTCGGAGTGGACGAGTTCTTCGGTGTTGCCGAGGAATTTGATGCCGCCCTCGTTGAGAACCAGGAAGCAGGTTCCCTGGTCGATCCGGCTGCCAGAGCTGTTCTGTTCCAGAGGCACCATGCCCTTTTCGGCATCGTAGCGGTGGGTGGCCATGACGAAGGCATCCTGCAGGCGATGGGTGACGACGAGGGACGTGGTGTGGGAGACGTCGCGCTGCTTCATGACCAGCTGGATGATGGTCGTGGAGGTGATGGGGTCGAGGCCTCCAGTGGGCGAGTCATAGAGGATCAGGTCCGGGCCGGTGATAATGGCGCGAGCAATGGAGACACGGCGCCGCATGCCGCCTGAGAGCTCGGATGGGAATTTGTCGATAGCCTGTTCGAGCTCGACGAATTTGAGCGCCTCCTCGACACGGTGGCGGACCTGGTCCTCCGGAACGCGCTCCTCGTGGAGGCGGTAGGCGACGTTGTCTTCCACGGTGAGCGAGTCGAACAAGGCTGACTCCTGGAAGACCATGCCGATATGGGCACGGAGCCGGAACAAATCGCGCTCCGGCATGGTGGTGATCTCCTGACCGAAGATGCGTATGGAGCCTGAATCAGGGCGCAGGAGCCCGTTCGCCATTTTGAGCAGCACCGATTTACCGCAGCCCGCAGGGCCAAGGATGATGAGGGTCTGGGCTCGCTCTACGGTGAAGGAGATGTGCTCGAGGACCGGCTTGACGTCGAAGCTGATGGTGACATCTTTGAACTCGACGACGGGCCCGGAGTACCCGTTGATGTCGACGGTTTCGGTTGCGGTGCGCTCGGCATCTCCCATTGCGCGTCAGCTCCCGAAGATCCCGATCATGGCCCGGGTCACCAGCAGATCGACGATGATGATGGCCACGGATGAGATGACGACGGCCTGTGTCGTTGACCGGCCGACTCCCTGAGTTCCGCCGGTGGTCTTAAGGCCGCAGTAGCAGCCGACGGTGGCGATGATGAATCCGGAGAAGAGGGGCTTCGTTAAACCCTGGACGATATCGCCGTGAACCAGACCGCGGTAGGAGTCGTGCAAATAAGAGCTGCCGTTAAGTCCGAGAATGGCGACCGACATGAGCGCACCGCCGCCGATTCCGAAGGCGTCGGCGATGATCGTGAGAAAGAAGAGCATGAAGACGGTGGCTACCAGGCGCGGCACGACCAGCTTGCGCATGGGATCGGTACCGAGAGCACGCATTGCGTCAATCTGCTCGGTGACCTTCATGGAGCCCAGTTCCGAGGCCATGCCGGCGGCATTGCGCCCGGAGACCATGAGGCCGGTCAGGACCGGCCCGAGCTCCTTCACCATGGAGAGGGAGACGAGGGAGCCGGTCTTGGATACGGCGCCAAACTGCGTGAGCGCGGTGGCCGACTGCAGAGCGAGTACGCAGCCGGTGAAGAAGCCGGTGAGAATGATAATCGGCATGGAGCCGACCCCGATGGAATCCATCTGGGTGAAGATATCTGCCCAGTATCGCGGAGCCGAAAACAGGTCGGTAATGGCCGTCCAGCACAGGACGGAGTACTCCTGAATCGCACCAACCGTTTCTTTGATGAATTCCTCTGGGGACTTGAAGGGCATTGTTTTCTGTGGCTCAGGTTATCAGATGCACGGAGGAGCCCAGCGGCGCGGATCTATGATTCCTTATCGCTTTCCCAGACCCGAAGTGAGAAAATGAAGTATGCCTGAGACGATGCTGGCTGCGGTACTGCATGGAAGCGAGGATCTCCGAATGGAGCGCGTCGCTATTCCTGCTGCCGGGGACGGCGAAATCGTCGTACGCATCGGGGCGGCCCTGACCTGCGGTACGGACCTGAAGGTCTTTCGCCGGGGCTATCACGCCATGATGCTGAAGCCGCCCATCATCTTCGGCCATGAGCTTGCGGGTGTGGTTGCGTCCGCCGGGCCGGGCGCTCGTTTTCAGCCGGGGGACCGGGTGGTTCCAATGAATTCCGCGCCGTGCGGCACGTGCTTTTTTTGTGAGCGCGGCCAGCAAAACCTGTGTGAGCACCTGCTGTTCAACAACGGGGCTTATGCGCAGTACCTTCGAGTTCCGGCGCGGATCGTAGAAAAGAACACGCTGACCATACCGGACGGGTTGCCCTTCGAGCATGCAGCGCTGACGGAGCCGCTGGCCTGCGTAGTGCTCGGCTTCCAAGAGACAGCAGCGCGCCGCGGCGACACCATGGCGGTGATTGGAGCCGGGCCGATCGGGCTGATGTTCATCCAGGTTGCAGCGCTGCATGGGGTGCGCGTGATTGCAGTGGTGAAGCGCGAAGACCAGATTGCCGCGGCTCGCAGGTTTGGCGCAGTCGAGGTAGTGCTGGTGAGTGAGGGCATCGATACCGTGGCTGCGGTGCGCGCACTGACGCAGGGCGGGCGCGGTGCGGACGTGGTGATCGAAGCCGTGGCGACACCCGCGACGTGGGAACAAGGGGTGGCGATAGTGCGCAAGGGCGGCGTTGTGAACTTCTTCGGAGGGCCGCCTTCAGGCACGGTGGTGGCGCTGGACACGAACCGTCTGCATTACGGCGACATTACGCTGAAAGCCAGCTTCCACCACACACCCGGCACATGCCGCGCGGCACTTGAACTGATTGCGAGCGGGCGGTTCGACGCAGCCGGATTCATCACTCGGACGGCTCCGCTGGAAGAGGTTCCGGGGGTGTTTGCCCGGATGATGACGCGCAGCGCTGAAAACCGCGCCGACATCAAGACGGCAATCTTTCCCAATGGGAGGCTGTGCGACGCTGAGCCGGCGGTTGCGGCCTGTATTGCAGAAGAGGCTGCGCTGGAGAGCGCGCGATGACCGCGGACGTGCATCTTCCCGAGGCATCCGTTGAACTGCGTCCATCCAGCGCTTCCGTAACTCTGGAGGGCGCCCCGGCTGAGTATGCGATGCCGTTGGACCGGCCGTCCCTCGAAGAAGCGCGGGCATGGTGCCATGCGCTGGCGACCTCGCATTACGAGAACTTCCACGTCGCTACGTTTTTTCTCCCTAAGCGGGTTCGTCCACACTTTGAGAGTCTCTATGCGTTCTGCCGTGTCTCCGATGACCTGGGAGACGAGGTGGGCAGCACGACAACGGCTCTGCGGTTGCTGGACGACTGGGACCGGCTGCTGGACGAATGCTATGACGCACCCCAGCTCTCGCGGCATCCCGTCTTCGTCGCGTTGCGGCCCACGATTGAAGCGTGCGATCTGCCGCGGAGACTCTTCCATGACCTGATCCGCGCCTTTATTCAGGACCAGATCAAGACGATTTACGACACATGGGACGAGGCGGTGGATTACTCGCGGTATTCAGCAAACCCGGTTGGCCGGCTGGTGCTGATGATCTGCGGATACCGGGATGAGGACCGCGCGGAGCTCTCCGACCGAATCTGCACGGGATTGCAGCTAGCGAACTTTTGGCAGGATTGCGTTCGCGATTCCGAGATTCCCCGGCGCTACATTCCAACGGAGTATCTGGAGCGCTTTGGCGTGGCGGAGGGCCAGATTGAAGGGCGCGTTTTTACCCCTGAGTTCCAAGCCATGATGAATGCGCTGGTGGATCGTACCCGGGCGATGCTTGCCGAGGGCGCTCCGCTGATCGGTATGGTGGATTCGGAGCTGCAGGTGACGATTGACCTGTTTCGCAGGGGCGGCGAAGCGATCCTGGACGGCATTGCTGCGCAGGATTATGACGTGCTCCGCGGGCGTCCCGTGGTGACGAGACGCACGAAGCTGGCGCTGCTTCTGGGGGCCGCGCTCCGAAAGTTGCGAGCTGGGACATCCAGGGTTCCCGTCGCGTGAGCGCTGAGGCCGATTGCTTGACCGTTCCGCAAGAAGTTACGTCAGCAGCCAGAATCGCCGAGGCCTACCGCGCGTGCCGAGAGATCGCACGGCGTGAGGCCAAAAATTTCTACTGGGCATTTCGCGTGCTGCCGCAGCGCAAGAGCGATGCGATGTGCGCGGTGTATGCCTTCATGCGCCGGGCGGACGATATCTCTGACGATGAATCCAAGCCGATCGAGCTGCGGCGGACGGAGATGGAGCAATGGCTGGAGGCATGGCGCGCCTCGCGAGTGAAAGCTTCGGATGACCTGGTGTTTGTGGCCTTGGGCGAGACGCAGCGCCGGTTCGATATTCCGGATTCGCTGCTTGAAGAGCTGGTGTCCGGGACGACGATGGACCTCGAACCCAGAGAAGCAGACGCGGTTCAGACGTATGAGAGCTTCGAGGACCTGTACCGGTACTGCTACCTGGTGGCTTCGGTGGTCGGGCTGGTGTGCATTCGGATCTTCGGATACTCGGATGTGCGCGCAGAGGCGTTGGCCGAGGAGACGGGCGTTGCGTTCCAGCTCACGAATATCCTGCGAGATGTGAAGGAAGATATCGAACGAAACCGGGTATACCTTCCGCGGGACCTGATGGATGAGTTCGGCGAATCGATGGGAGAGCTGCAGCAGCTCGCGAAGGGCCGCGCTCTGACTGAGCGCGAGCGGGGAATGCTGGCGACACTTGCGATCCGGGCGGAGAAGTACTACATCGCAAGCCGGAAGCTGATTCCGATGCTCGACCGGGACAGCCGGGCGGCGATGTGGGTGCTGGTGACGATCTACCACCGGCTGCTGGGCCGCATTGCGCAGAAGCAAATGGATGTGTTCACGGAGCGGGTCGGCATCTCCACCGGGGAGAAGCTCGTCATCTTGGCGCGAGGCGCCGCGATGGCAGCCGTGAACCGGATGCTGGGATGAGCTGCTCGCAAACAACGGATGTGGCGGTGATCGGCGCTGGAGTGGCCGGAATGGCAGCGGCGATCGCTCTGGCGGGGCAGGGCGCGCGGGTTACGCTGCTGGAGCGGCGGCCATTTGCCGGAGGTCGCGCCTACTCGTATGCGCACCCGGCATTGGATGAGGTGATCGATTCGCAGCACGTGATTCTGGGTTGCTGCACGAATTTTCTGGATCTGATGCAGCAGGCAGGGGCGTCGGAGACGATGCGCTTGTATGACGAACTCTGCTTTCTTGAGCCGAATGCTTCCGGTCCGCCACGGAAGAGCTGGATCCGTCCAGGGCCAATGCCCGCTCCGGGACACAAGACCCTGAGCTTTCTCTCCGCGCCGATGTTGTCGCTTCGGGACAAGGCAGGGATTGCCGCGGGACTGATGCATTTTCTGCGCGGATTTCCGGAAAGCGACGAGGAAAGCTTCGCGGTGTGGCTGAAGCGAACCGGCCAGACAGAACGCGCGATTCGCCACTTCTGGGAGCCGGTGATTGTGGGGGCGCTGAACGACAGCTTTGAGCGCTGCTCGACCCGGTACGCGGGAAAGGTATTCCACGAATCTTTCCTGCGGTCGAACGAAGCGGGGCGACTGGGGATTCCGGCGGCTCCGCTGACGCAGTTTTTTGAGCCGGTGCTCGCGCTGGCTCGGTCGCTGAAGGCCGACATCCGGCAGAACAGCGGCGTGGAATCGTTAGCTCCGCTTCCTGACGGAAGTTGGTCCGTGAGCACGCGGGCGGGTGAGATTCGCGCGGAAAGCGTGGTGCTGGCGACGGGTTTCCGGCAGACGCAGGAGTTGTTTCGTCCGCTTGGGCCGGCGATTTATTTTGAGTACGACCGGTTTGTGGCGGCGCCGATCACGACAGTGCATCTGTGGTTTGACCGGGAAGTGACAGAGTTGGACCACGCTGTGCTGCTGGACACGAGGATCCAGTGGATGTTCGCGAAGTCGCGCATACGGCGTTGGCCAGCGGAGCAGGGAAGTTATCTTGAACTGGTGATCAGCGCGTCCTGGCCGGAACTGGAGATGTCGCGGGAGCAGATCCTCTCCTCGGCGGTGCAGGAGGCTGCGATGTTCTTCCCCAGGATGGCGGAGGCGAAGCTGGTGAAATCGGCTGTGCTGAAGGAGGCGCGGGCGACCTTCTCCGTCACTCCGGGGCTGGATGCCTATCGGCCGCAGCAGTGCACTGGATTGCCGGGGCTCTATGTAGCGGGCGATTGGACCGCGACGGGCTGGCCTTCCACGATGGAGGGGGCGGTGCGTAGTGGGAGGCTGGCCGCAGGGGAGATCACCGGAGTTGGCAGCGGACTGCTTTCCCCTGAACTGCCGGCTGCGGGTCTGATGCGGGCTTTGAGCCGAGTTCGATAGGCGCACGGAGTCGTACTCGATTGGGCTTGCCGCCGAATCGAGGCTAGTGTCCGCGGCCCTCCGCCGAAGCAATCTTCTCTTCGGCCTCGCGAGTGATCTGATTGGCGTGGTCGTACTTGGCGGCGTCGTCGCCGGCCTGGTGCCAGAGCTTGTCGCCTTCGGCGAGCTCCTGTCGCGCCGCGGAGGTATCGATTTCCTCCGGTTTCAGGGCAGTTTCGGCGAGGATGGTGATGCGCTCCGGCAGCACCTCGGCGAAGCCCCACGCAACGAAGAAGCGCTGGCCGTCCGCGGAGCCGCCGTGGAGGCGCACTTCGCCGGCGCCGAGTTCGGCGAGCAGCGGAGCCGCGCCGTAGAGCGCCTCCAGGTAGCCAGAGCTTGAGGGCAGCTCGACCGCCGCCGCCGTGGCTTCCAGCAGGAGGCGATCCGGACTGACGAGCCGAACGGAGAGAAGTCCCGAGTTTGTGCCGGTGTCCGCCATGAAGTTATGCCGTTGCCGCCATCTTCTCCGCGGCCTTGAGTACGTCCTCGATGCCGCCCTTGAGATAGAACGCCTGCTCCGGGATGGCGTCGTGCTTGCCGTCGATGATCTCCTTGAAGCTGCGCACCGTGTCTTCGATTTTGACGTAGGCCCCGGGGATGCCGGTGAAGACCTCGGCCACATGGAAGGGCTGCGAGAGGAAACGCTGCACTTTACGGGCGCGGGTGACGGTGAGCTTGTCCTCTTCCGAGAGCTCATCGATACCGAGGATGGCAATGATGTCCTGCAGATCCTTGTAGCGCTGCAGAATCCGCTTTACGCCCTGAGCGACCTGATAATGTTCGTCGCCAACAACGGTGGGGGTGAGGATGCGCGACGTGGACGCCAGCGGGTCCACGGCCGGGTAGATTCCGAGCTCCGAGAGCGGGCGCGAGAGCACGGTAGTGGCATCGAGGTGAGCGAAAGTGGTTGCGGGAGCTGGATCGGTCAAGTCATCGGCGGGCACGTAGACGGCCTGCACGGAGGTGACCGAGCCCTTCTTGGTGGAGGTGATGCGCTCCTGCAGCTCTCCCATTTCGGTGGCGAGGTTGGGTTGGTAGCCGACGGCGGAGGGCATACGTCCCAGCAGGGTGGAGACTTCGGAGCCGGCCTGCGTGAAGCGGAAGATGTTGTCGATGAACAGAAGCGTGTCGGCGCCTTCCTCGTCCCGGAAGTGCTCGGCGACGGTAAGGCCGGTAAGCGCGACGCGCAGACGGGCTCCCGGCGGCTCGGTCATCTGGCCATAGATAAGGGAGGCTTTGGAGTTCCCGAAGTTCTTGAGATCGATGACGCCGGATTCCTGAAACTCGATCCAGAGGTCGTTGCCCTCGCGGGTACGCTCGCCGACGCCAGCAAAGACGGAGAAGCCGCCGTGCTTGGTGGCGACGTTGTTGATGAGCTCCTGGATGATGACGGTCTTCCCGACACCTGCGCCACCGAACAGCCCGATCTTTCCGCCCTTGAGGAAGGGCTGGATGAGATCGATCACCTTGATGCCGGTCTCGAACATTTCTTCCGAGGTCGATTGCTCATCGAATGCCGGGGCCTGCCGGTGAATGGGCTTGAACTCCTTCGAGTTGACGGGTCCGAGCTCGTCTACCGGTTCACCGAGGACGTTGAGCACGCGGCCCAGTGTGGCGCGACCCACGGGAACGGTGATCGGCGCTCCGGTGTCGATGGCCTTCATGCCGCGAACCATGCCTTCGGTGGCGACCATGGCGATGCAGCGCACGCGACCTTCGCCCAGGTGTTGCTGCACCTCTACGATGACCGAGAGCGGCTCCGGGACGTCGAAGCCGTCGGAGACAATACGCAGCGCCTGGTAGATGGGGGGCATGGCCCGCTCTTCAAACTGGATGTCAACGGCTGGTCCGCTGACGGATACGACGGTTCCAATGTTCTCTGCCATAGTTCTTCCTGAGTTCCTCTCGCGGGCTAGAGCGCTGCGGCTCCGCTGACGATTTCGATAATTTCCTTGGTGATGGCTGCCTGGCGCACGCGATTCATTGTGAGGCTCAGGCTGTCGATCAGGTCCTCTGCGTTCTTGGTGGCCGCATCGGTTGCGGTCATACGAGCTGCGTGCTCAGCGGCCGCCGATTCCAGCAGCGCGTGAAATATCTGGGTGGTGACGTAGCGTGGCAGCAGATCGCAGAAGAGCTGCTCCGGCGGCTGCTCGAAGATGTAATCGACGTCCGCGGTGCCGAACTTCTCTTCTTCTTCGGCGGTGTCGTCGACGGGCTCCTCCACGGAGATGCCCGCGCTGGCCGCGGCTTTTGCCGCGGCTTCGCGCTGCTCTTCGGTCATCTGCTCGGCTGCGGCGATCTCATGACCGCCGAGTTTGCGGATGGGAAGCAGCTTCTCGACGACGACTCGCTGCTGGATGACGGACTTGAACTCGTTGTAGACGATGTAGACGGAGTCGATTTCGGTGCGCTCATAGCGCTCGATGATGGAGCGCGACATCTCCGAGATCTCGTGGATATCGGTACGGAGCAGCAGGTTCGGATGCTCGGCGCTCACCTCAATGGGCTGGGCGCGGTGGCGAATGACGTCATAGTGCACCGAGAGGTCGTTATCGTAATGCTGCTCGGTCTTCTCGTAGCTGGCCGCGGGGAAGCGCTTCTTGTAGAGGCCGATGGCCTTCTTCCCGATGGGCTCGATATCCACGTTCTGTTCCAGCGAACGGCGTGAATCGATAAACTTCTGGGCGGCCTTGCCGATGTTGGAGTTGAAGGCTCCGGCAAAGCCCTTGTCGCCGGCGACGACGATGACGAGAATGTTCTTCTCTTCACGCTCAATGAGCAGGGGATGGAGAATCTCGCCGGTTTCTTCGTTGAAGAGATCGGTGCGGCGGACCATGGAGACGAGCACACTCGACAGCATACGCGCGTACGGACGAGCCTTCATGGCGCGGTCCTGGGCGCGGCGCAGCTTGGCCGCCGAGACCATCTTCATGGCCTTGGTGATCTGGCGCGTGTTCTTCACGCTGCGAATGCGCCGCCGTAGATCGAGAACGTTGGCCATGGTTTACTTTGCGACCGCCTCGCGCGAGGCCTTGATATCGGCAAGGAACTGGCGCTTGTAATCGTTGATGGCGTCGGTGAGCCGCTTGGTGAGATCGTCGTCCAGCGCCTTCTTGGTGGCGATATCGGTCAGGATGGCGGGAGCGGAGCCCTCGAGATAGGGGTAGAAGCCATCTTCGAAGGCGCGGATATCGGGAACGTCGACGTCGTCGAGCAGGCCGTTGACGCCGGCAAAGAGAATCGCGACTTGCTTTTCCGCCGGAAGAGGATGGAACTGGGGCTGCTTCAGCAGTTCGGTAAGACGCTGGCCGCGATTGAGCTGCTGCAGCGTGACCTTGTCGAGGTCGGAGCCGAACTGCGCGAAGGCGGCAAGCTCGCGGTACTGGGCAAGATCAAGCTTGAGCCTGGAGCCCACCTGCTTGATCGCCTTGATAGCGGCGGCGAAACCGACGCGCGAAACGGAAAGGCCGACGTTGACGGCAGGCCGCACGCCGGAGTTGAAGAGATCCGTCTCCAGGAAGATCTGGCCGTCGGTAATGGAGATGACGTTGGTCGGGATGTAGGCGGAGACGTCGCCGGCCTGGGTCTCGATGACGGGCAGGGCGGTGAGGCTGCCGCCGCCGAGCTTGTCCGAGAGCTTGGAGGCGCGCTCCAGCAGGCGCGAGTGCAGGTAAAAGACGTCGCCGGGGTAGGCCTCACGTCCGGGAGGACGGCGCAGCAGCAGTGAAATTTCGCGATAGCTGACGGCGTGCTTGGAGAGGTCATCGTAGATGACCAGTGCGTGGCGGCCCGAGTCACGGAAGAACTCGCCCATGGCGCAGGCGGCGAACGGAGCGAGATACTGCATGGGGGCCGGCTCGGAGGCGGTCGCGGCAACCACGATGGTGTAGCCCATTGCGCCCTTTTCTTCGAGCGTCTTGACGATCTGAGCGACCGACGAGCGCTTCTGTCCGATCGCGCAGTAGATGCAGATCAGGTTGTTCTTCGCAGAGTTGATGATGGTGTCGAGCAGAATGGCGGTCTTGCCGGTCTGGCGGTCGCCGATGATGAGCTCGCGCTGACCGCGGCCAATGGGAATCATCGTGTCGATGGCCTTGATGCCGGTTGCCATGGTCTCGCGGACGCCTTGGCGATCGACGACGCCGGGGGCGAGCCGCTCGACGGGCAGGCGCTGATCCGTGGCGATGGGGCCCTTGTCGTCGATAGGATTGCCGAGAGCATCGACCACACGGCCGATGAGTGCGTCGCCGACGGGGACCGACATGATGGTGCCGGTCCGCTTGACCTCATCGCCCTCGTGAATCTCGGTGTAGTCGCCCAGCAGCACGACGCCGACCTCGGACTCGTCGAGGTTCATGGCGAGACCGTACACATCGTGGGGAAACTGGACCATCTCGCCGGCCATTACCTTGTCGAGGCCATGGACGCGGGCGATGCCGTCGCCGAGCGAGATGACGGTGCCTACCTGATCGACCTGGATCTGCTGATCGTAGTTTTCAATCTGCTGGCGGAGCAGCGCTGTTATCTCATCCGCATTGATCTTTGCCATTTGGTTCCTTTTTATCTAAACAATGTGCGCTGGAATCGGGTGCGGGGCGGCTCAGGCGTTTACAAGCCTGGCCTTCAACTGGTCCAACTGGGCCCGAATGGAGCCGTCGTAAATAGTGGAGCCGATTTCGATGACAGCGCCACCCAGCAGACTTGCGTCTTCGGCGTAGCTGGCACGGACGGGCCCACCTGTAAGCCTGGAGACCTGGCCCTCGAGCTGAGCGCGAGCAGCCGGCTCCAGCGGACGGGCGCTGATGATCCGGGCCTCAGTGACGCCGAGGCGCTGATCGCTGACGCGGCGAAACTCGTTGACGATCTCGTCGAACTCGCCGAGTCGATGATGATCGACGATGACCGCGATGAAGTTGCGGACCTGAGGATAGAGCCCGATGCGCGAGGCGAGCGCGTCGATGACCTTGCGTTTGCTATCGTTTTCGACGGCGGGATTGCCGAGGAATTCGCGGAGCTCGCGGCTGGCGCCGAGCGAGTCTGCGAAGTCGCGCATCTGCTGCTCTGCGGTGCTGTATTCAAGGCGCGACGACTCGGCGACTTCGGCGAAGGCGCGCGCGTAGCGAGGAGCGGAGCTGGCCACTAGTTCTGCCCCTTCTTCTCGCCTGCGAGGCGCTCCGTGAAGCCCTGCACCAGGAGGCGGTCGGTCTCGTCTGTCACAATCAGTTTGCGCGCGGCCTGGTCGATCGCGAGTTCGGCGGCGTGCTGCTTGAGTTGCTGTTGCGCATGAATCAACGCGGCGGAGATCTCCTGTTCCGCTGCGGCGAGGATCTTACGCTTTTCCTCTTCAACCGAGGCGGCAAATCGCTGTTCTTCCCTGGCCGCGTCGTGCTCGGCCTGCGAGCGCATCGCGGCAATCTCTCCATCAAGCTTTGCCAACCGCTCTTCGACGCCGCTCAGGCGCGAACGCGCGTCTGCGGTTGCGACCTCGGCCTCGCGAATGTGCTTGCGGATGGCCTCATTGCGGCCGCGAATCGCCGAAGGCAGAGCGCGGGCGAGGCCCCAGCCAATCAACGTCGCCAGCACTAGAAAATTAAAGACTTCGAAGGCGGTGGCGGACTGATCCGGACTCAGGCCCAGCTTCTTGCCGAGCCCAACGACGACCTTTGACTTCTTGTACTGCTCGTTCTGGTCTGCCTCTTCCTTGTTCTTCTCTGGGGACTGGGCTTCCGGGGTGCTGCTCACCCCGGGAGTCTGCGCATGTGCCGCAGAAAGGGAGTGGAAGGGAAGACCTGAGAAAAGGGCGACGGCGAGCCCGAGAAGGATTCCGCGGAGCAAACTCAACTTCACTGCGCAGCCTCCGTAAGCGCGCCGGCGGGCATAATGGCGCGGAGAATCTGCTCGCTCAGTTCATGACTGGAGCGCTCGATCTGGTTGCGGGCCTCGGCAACGCTCTGCTCGATTTCGGCCTTGCCGCTGCGAATGCGTTCCGAGGTGATGTCACGAGCTTCACTGATCGCGTGTTCACGCTCCTGCTGCCACTGCTTCAGGCGCTGGTCTCGCGCGGCCAGTATCTCGGCCCGTGCATGGCGCATGCGGTCCTCATACTCGGTCATCTTAACTTCCGCGTCGGAGATGGCGGCGTTTGCTTGATCCATCGCACCGGAGGTCCGGGCAGTGCGTTCCGCGAGCACTTTCGCCAGCGGCCGCCGGACTAAAAAGCCGTATGCGACTACCAGGAAGATGAAAAAACACATTGTCGGCACAGAGCCGAGCACAAGTCCACCGAGCTGGTCAAGTATTTGAGTCATGGATGGAACAGATGAGACGGATGCAAGTCCTTGGAAACGAATACCAAACCCAATGGGCCGGAGGTGGCCGTGCGCAGTTTCCAGTACACCTAGTTCTAGCAAAGCGCTTGCTGCAAAGTCAATCAACAGAGGTCGATATCCGGTGCATCGTGGGTGCGGTTATCGGCGATGGCTCGGTTGACATTCGACGAGGCGGGACTAGACTTAAAACACCACCAAGACCCTATGTCCTGGGTCGAACAGGTCGCGTGGCAGGGGACACCACCTCCGCTCCCCGTCAGGCGGCCTGTTCTATTTAACTCTCCTTCGCAGGCAGTGTTTTTGAGTTCCGGGCCGGCGCTTCCCGGAAGCGGTGATAGCGTGCGATCAGCGAAGCCGGACCGCGGACCTGCATGCGCACGAGGTTGCCCTCGAACTGCTTGCGGCTGAGGACGGCTCCGGCCTCCAGCGCTGCGATCACGGCGCCCTGGGACTGCGGGATGCGAAATGCCGCGTCGACCAACGGATCTGCGACAAGAGATCGGTCAATGGCATCGAGCAGGGCATCCAGCCCCGTGCGGCGCATACCGGAAACCAGTATTGTGTCCGCGGATGCTGTCTGCTCCAGATTCGACAGCTCGGATTTGGGCAGCAGGTCGATTTTGTTGAGTACCTGCAACACGGGTTTGTCCTGGGCATCGAGCTCGGCCAGAACGCTCTCGACCTGCTCTTTCTGCTCCTCCAGCAATGGGCTGGAGGCATCCCGGACGTGTAGCAGGACCTCCGCGCGTTCCACCTCCTCAAGCGTCGCGCGAAAACTGGTGACCAGCGTGTGCGGCAGGTTGCGAATGAACCCGACTGTGTCGGACAGGAGGACCTTGCGGCGGCTGGGAAGCTGGAGCTGCTTCAGTTTGGGGTCGAGAGTTGCGAACATGCGGGAGGACTCGAGTACTCCCGCTTCAGTGAGCGCGTTGAAGAGTGTGCTCTTGCCGGCATTGGTGTAGCCGACGAGTGCGACCACGGGGACCGGCACCGCTTCACGGCGCTGGCGCTGCTGTCGCCGGATGCGGCGTACAGACTCGAGCTGTTCTTTCAGGTGATCGATGCGCGCGTTGATTTTGCGGCGGTCGGTTTCCAGGCGGGTTTCGCCGGGACCGCGAGTGCCGATGCCGCCGCCCAACTGGGACATGGCTTTGCCGCGGCCGGCGAGTCGCGGAAGCTGATATTGAAGCTGGGCAAGCTCCACCTGGAGCTGACCTTCGCGGGTAAGCGCGTGGCGAGCGAATATGTCGAGGATGAGCTGGGTGCGGTCGATGACGCGGCAGGGAAGCCGGTCTTCCAGATTTCTGAGCTGAGAGGGCGAGAGATCATGATCGAAGAGGACCAGGCCGGCTTCTGTCGAGGCAACGACGGCCTCGATCTCGTCCACCTTGCCTTGGCCGACCAGGGTCGCAGGATCCGGTTTGGGCCGGCGCTGCACCAGAGTAGCGGCGATCTGGGCACCAGCACTGCGCGCGAGCTCGTGGAACTCCTCGAGCGAGGAATCGAACTCCGGTTCAGGCGCTAGGGGCGAGACCGGCACGGTTGATTTGCTGCTTGCCTGTCGAGCCAGTTGGATTGCGCGGGTCAGTTTTCGGCGCTCGCCGGTGAACTCAACCGCTACCAGGACGGCGCGCTCCGCTGTGCCTGCCGAATTTGGGCCAGGCGCATGGGCAGGCTGCGGGGAGCCGAAAGTTTCTCCGGATCCCCGACTCCTATTCAGCAATTTCGATGGCCACCATGTTAGTTGGACGACTGAGAGATCAGTCGCCGGCAATCCCTGCTGCTTCCGTCACCGATGAAGTTGCAGACGACGGTGCTGGAGCGCCCTGGTTGCGTGACTCGGAACGAGAGTCGCTGTGTGCCGCCGAACGGCCGCTCACAACGGTTGAGATTGCGTGCTTGAAGATGAGCTGCTCCTGCGCGTTGTTTTCCAGCAGCACGGAATATTTGTCGAAGGAACGAATCTTGCCCGTTAACTTGACCCCGCTGACCAGATAGATCGTGATCGGGCTCTTGTCTTTTCGGACTGTATTGAGAAAGGTGTCCTGAATGTTCTGTGCCGGCTTCGATTCCATAGTGCCGATCTCCTTTGCAAGCTGCGACGATTCAAAAAGAAACGCCGGTCCCCGTCCTGATAAAAGTGACTCGTCTCCCGGCCCACCCTGTGGGCGGAAGTCAAGTCTGTTCACGATACGACCAACAGTGGCGATTTTCAACTTCCGCGGCCCAGTTTTCTGAACCTGTCTGGACAATAGCTGCGACGCAGAGGTTATAAAACTTCCTTCTAGTTATGACGATACACCTTGGGAATCGTCTCAAAAGCCGCGTTGTACCATGAATGCATCGTGCCGAGGCCTGTCCTAGACCCTGTTCCCATGCTGGACCTTGCCCGGCAGTATGCAGGCCTCCGTGAGGAGATCCTCGAGGCAGTCACCCGGGTATGCGACTCGCAGGCGTTCATTCTTGGGCCGGAGGTAGAGGCCTTCGAAAGCTCGGTGGCGAGAGCATGCTCCGCGCCGTTCGCGATGGCTTGCGCCAGCGGGACAGATGCACTTTGGCTGGCGCTTGCCGCCAGCGGCATCGGCAACAGCTCGGAAGCCAGTGAAGACCCGTCTCGGGAGGCGGTTATCACCAGTCCCTTCAGCTTTTTCGCCTCGGCGAGCGCGATTCTGCGGGCCGGTGCGATCCCGGTGTTTGCCGATATCGACCCGAGAACCTTCAACCTCTCCGCCGAATCGGTTGCCGAGGTTCTGCGAAGCGTCTCAGGAGGCAGAGTCAAGGGTATTCTGCCCGTTCATCTGTATGGGCAGTGCGCGGACTTCGACGCGCTGAAGGAAGTCGCGGTAGGCCTTGGGCTGGCGCTGGTCGAAGATGCCGCACAGGCCTTCGGAGCAAGCTGGAAAGGACAGATGGCCGGGACCTTGGGAACAGCTGCTGCATTCAGTTTTTATCCCACGAAAAATCTTTCCGCTATGGGGGATGCCGGGTTAGTGACGACGTCTGACCAGCGCGTTGCCGAGCGGGTCCGATCGCTGCGAAGCCATGGCATGACGCGACGCTATTACCACGACGAGCTCGGCTGGAATGCGCGAATGGATGCTGTGCAAGCCGCGATTCTCGACGTGAAGTTGAAGTATGTGGCGGGCTGGAATGAGCAGCGCCGCCAAAAGGCAGCCCGCTACGATGAGCTGTTGCGCGGAGCGGGACTTGCCGGCGAGAGCTCGGTCAGCGAAGGCATCGTGTTGCCGTGGACCGATCCGCGCGCGCAACACGTATTCCACCAGTACGTGATTCGGGCACCGCGGAGAGATGCCTTGCGGGAGCACCTGACGGAACTCGGAATTGGAAGCGAGATCTACTATCCGGTTCCGTTGCACTTGCAGGATGCGCTGGCTGGGCTGGGATACCGCCCGGGGGATTTCCCGAAGGCCGAGGCAGCGGCGCGCGAGGTGCTTGCTCTGCCGATCTATCCGGAACTTCGGGATGACGAGCAGCAGGTGGTGGTCGAAGCGATACGAGCCTTCTACGGCTGAGGGCAGACTAACGCCTGCGGCCCTTCTTTTCTTTCTTCTCTTCGGGCGCGGGGCGCGCAATGGGCTCGTCTTTGTAGCCTTGGGGCGCGACCCTGTGGACCACATTGCCCTCGAGCCGGTAGGTCTTTGAGATTGTCTTGCCGGGAGTGATGAATCCTGTAGTGGGATCAGGAAAGACGGGCGGAGCGGCGGCCGAGAGCACCTGGTAAGTGAATGTGGGCAATGGCGTCTGCGCAAGCGGAGACTTGCCGTAAGGATCCTTCTCCATCGCAATCTTCACCGGGAGATAGCCCGCGATATTTTTCTCTCGGAAGGCAGTCTCGTAACGGTGCATCTTCGTGTTCCAGGTGAATACCCGTACCTGATTGAAGTCGAAAGGAAGGCCGGCAGAATAGGGGGCCAATACCGTTACGTACTCGGGAATATTCTTGTTCTGTTGCTCCGCGCCGGGATCGTACACGGTAGTGAGCACGTAGGCGCCGACGAACTTCTGGCCTTCGGAATACCGCGTCAGGGTGTCGGGAGCATCGACATCGATCATGCGCGAGAGCAGCCAACCGGCGTGCCCTTTGCTATCCCGGGCCAGCCACCAGTCTTCCATCGCGACAGGTGCGGCGGCCTCCGGCTTTGCGCTCGATCCGGATTGGGGGCGACTGAGGATTGCCCCTGCGGGTACGGGCCGGGGAAGGGTTGCGCGCTGAAGCAGCTGTAGCTTATCGCCTTCCTGCAGCCGGTAAAAACGCTCCGTCTCCCGGCCGGGTTTCAGATGGAGATTCACCTCATCGCGGACGACTGCAGAGGCGACGGTTGGGATCTTTGCGTGAGTCCGCGCGAGATCCTGAAACGCGTCGTAAACATCCTGGGTGACGACGGCCTTCTCGTCGATCCAACCCACCTCCCCTTTGTCTGTCTTGACCTGATAGAAACGGCGTCCGTGTTCCAGTATTTGCAACACATCGCCGTTCTGCACCGTGGCCGTGCGGTTGGAAACGGCTGCAACGCGGTCGCGAAGGTAAGTCTGCTTGGCGGTTACATACACATGCTGAACGGCCGGCTTACTCCGAAAGCGCGAGCAGCCGGAGAGAACGAAAAAGCTGACGGCGAGCGCGAAAGCCAAGAGCCTGCAGGCAGCCTGCGCCATAGAGCGGCGATCAAAACGAGTCGAAAAGTTCGAAATCGATGCAGAACGAATTGGACAGGACCCGATGCGCGGCACCACTTCAGGATACAGGGCCGGATTCGATCTCCTGTTGACCAGACGCATTCCTGAATGGCGAGCGCTGCCAGATGGGCGCGTCCGCCGCAGCCGATCTCAGTGTGTGGCAGCGATGGAGATGGCGCCCGTCGGGTCTGTTCCTGTACTGGTGGAGGCGATCAGATTCAGCTTGCCGGGAGTGGCGGTGTCCAACGCGAACAGGGTGAGGTCGGGCGAGCCGGCATTGGAGATGGAGAGGAGGTACTTGCCGCTATTGTCGATTGCCAGGCCCGAAGGCCCGGAGGCGTTCGAATAGGGGGAGCCAGTGGTGGGTGTTGCAGTCGAATTGGAGGCGATGGTGTATCCGGAAATAGTGGCGTCGGCTTGATTGGCGACGTACACGTTATTGCCATCTCCGGTTACGACAACCGCGAGCGGCTGGGACCCAGCCGCATATGGATTTGTGGTCAGTGCCTGCAGTGCTCCGGTGGAACTGATCGAATACGCAGCAAGGCCGCCGTTGCTTCCGCTTCTCGCGATATACAAGGTATTCCCGTTGGGGCTAACGGCGAGCGCATTGTCGCTGACGTTTCCAGGCAGAGACAGCCCTGTGGGACTAGAGAGTGCCCCGGTGGTGGTGTCAAACGGGAAGATCAGATCGCCTGCTGTGCCTATGGCGGCGAAGATGTAATTTCCACCAGGCGAGATCTTGATTGCACGCGGCACGACAACGGATTTGGGAATCAGATAGCTCTGGCCGTTTCCGAGCGTCAGGGTGCCGTTGGTGGCATTGATCTGGTACTCATCGACGGTGATTCCATTGCCGTCGAGCCCGATCAGCCACTTTCCGTCCGGCGAAATATCCATGGAGATGGGATCGGCCAGTCCGGTGTTGGTGGTGTTGAGTAGAGTGAGTGCACCGGTGGAACTGATGGAGTAGGAGGCGATATATCCCGCACCGGCATCTACGCCGGCGACGAAAAGCCTTGTGTTCGCAGGATTGACTACGGCAGCGTTGGGAGCAAAGCTGAGCGTATACGGCGATCCGGAGATGGGGCTCAGGGCGCCGGAGCCAACGGAATATCCTGAGAGGGTTTTCGTGGTGTGATTTGCGACGTACACGTAGTCACTGCCCGCCTTCGTGCCGGTGCCTGTGCCGGTTGAGCCGGGATAGACGAAAAAGTCTGCACAGCCTGCGACAAGCAGCAGGACACCAAGAGCAGACAGACCAGCAAGCTGCTTCGACCGAAGGCCTATGATTCCCGTGCTGATTCGAGTCATGATCAAGCGGCAGATATAGATCCCACTATAATCCCCCCAAATGCCTTCCCCAACCCGCATCATCGCTCGCTTGTGGACGCTCGCAGCACTGATGGTGTTTTCTTCCAGTGTGCTCGCTCAGTCCTCATTCGACGCGCGCGCGCAGCCAACGGCACCACCACCCGGGGCAGATCGTTCGGTGGCAGATCAGATTCGAGCGAATCTGACTTTTCTAGCCTCGGATGAACTTCGGGGTCGCGGCTCTGCGACGCGAGACGAGCACCTGGCTGCGCTGTTCGCTGCATCGGAGTTCGAGGCTATGGGGTTACAACCGGGTGGCGATCCTGGCAGCTATATACAAAAGATAGATTTGCCGCCCGAGCTCGCTGCACGAATTCACCAGAGACCCGGTGCTTTCGAGGAGGTTCCTCGCACTTCAACCTGGAATGCAGTGGCTATTCTTCCCGGCACCGATCCGGCGAGTGGTGTTCTCCTGCTGACCGCTCATCTGGACCACCTTGGAGTCGGACCCCCGGACAAGACCGGAGACCAGATCTACAACGGTGCGGACGATGATGCCTCGGGTGTCTCCGCAGTGATGGCTTTGGCGCGTGCTCTTTCTGAAGGCGCTCGTTTGCGACGAACAGTCGTGTTTGCCTTGTTCGGATCCGAGGAGCTAGGCGGGTTTGGCAACGCCGGATTCCTCTTACATCCGCCTGTGCCGTTGACTTCGATCGTCGCCAATCTGGAGTTCGAGATGATCGGGCGGCCCGATCCTGCTGTCGGGGAGTTCGGTCTCTGGCTTACGGGATATGAGCGTTCCAATCTGGGCGCGGAGCTGGCGAAGCATGGCGCCCCGCTCAAAGCAGATCCGCATCCCGCCCAGCGGTTCTTCCTGCGCTCCGACAACATTGCTCTGGCGCGTACCGGGATCGTGGCGCAAACCGTCTCCAGCTTCGGTCTGCACGCGGACTATCACCACCCGTCCGACGAGATTTCCAACATCGACTTCCCACATTTGATCCGGGCAGTCACGTCCATGATTGAACCCATTCGATGGCTGGCTGGCACGGACTGGCGGCCGTCCTGGAATCCGGGTGGACGACCCTGATTCAGCCAACAGGCCCGGAACAGGACATTTGGTGGAACGGCTGGACTCGTCAAGACAGCCTTAATTCAGGCGCTCCTTCTCATTGCGCCCGAAGCGTGCATCCAGCGGCCGCCGGCCCTGGAAGCCGTCCTCGGTGGTATGCCACCAGCCGATTTCCTTTTCACCTTGTTTCCAGCACAGGAGAACGGTTTCTCCGTCCAGCAGGCAGGGGAAATCCAGAAGTCCCTGGTTCAGATCTTTCACCTGTACGCCGATCTCGTCGATCTCGGCCAAGGTGTCTTGGGCTTCTTTGAGAGCGCTCTCGCGCTCGGCGCGTTTCCTTGCCGTGGCCGAAACATTGACGTGCATTCCGCCGGAGAGAAAAATCCGCTGCGTCAGCTGCTGCATCTCTGAATCAAATTCCGCAGCTTTTCTACCCGCAGCCTGCGCCTTTACCAGGAGAGACTCAACGAGCGGCAGCAGCGTCTGCGCCTCGCTCAATGTGAATGTCTTCCCCACAGCACCCATCCCCCCATCCGGGACATGATGCCCGGGTCCCACTCATTCTACTGCAGCGAAATGGGCCAGTTGCTGCTTCGTGCCCGCCCCATCGAAGGCTGGTCCTCTTTGACACAGTCAACAGAATGTTTGAAACTTGGGAACATCACTGACAGTTTCTGCGGCAGCCAAACCATCGGCTCCGTGCGATCACAACTGATTTACCCGTAACGGAATGTTCGGGAAGCGCGGTGAAATTCCGCCACTGCCCCGCAACTGTAAGCGCGCACGCCGTCCGCATCATGGACCGGCGTGAATGTTGGCCAGGGTCCTCCCACTGAAACCGCCCGGTTTCGGGAAGGGAAGACCAAGTAGCTGGCCACATGAGCCGCGTGAGTCAGGAGACCGGTTCCGATTTGCGTACAACCACGCTCCGAGGGGGAGCGCAGGGAGAAGTCACATGTCCGCCATTTCCAGCCGTTTGCTGGCCGCTATTTCTTCGCGTTCGCTTCGTGCGTTCGCCGCCTTTGTGTGCCTGATTCTCCTGTCATTCGACGTGACGGCCCATGCCGCGATTATTCGCGGTACCGTTACGGACCCGCTTGGCCGTCCGGTTGCCGGAGCGCGCGTCGAACTCAGGTCGCGTGGCAACACGATCAAATCTGTGGAAACCGGGACCGATGGGTCTTACAGGATCGAGACCGAAGGCCAAGGGCGATTTGAGCTCTTGGCGACGGCGAGCAATTATTACCCCGGAACGCCTGAGAACTTCTTTGCGGACACGCGGGATGAGGTAACCCGCCAAATTGTGCTGCGGACTGCCTCCGTTCGCCAGGAGATCACAGTTACGGCAACTGGAATCCCGACGCCACTGGAGCAGCTGAGCTCTCCGGTCACTCTGCTTACGCGGGATCAATTGACAACAACCATCGGAGTCGTGGATGCGCTTCGGCTTTCGCCAGGCGTGCAGGTGGTGCAGACGGGGCAGGCGGGCGGCGCGACATCCTTGTTTGTCCGTGGCGGCAATTCGGACGCGAACAAGGTCGTAATCGACGGCATTGCGGCCGAGGATATCGGCGGCAGATTCGATTTCGGGAGCGTTTCCTCCACTGGCCTGGGCGCGGTGGGAGACAAGTCGCCTGCGCTGGAAGTCTATCGTGGACCGGATTCGGTCCTCTATGGCACGAACGCGGCCGCAGCGGTGATTGCGTTCTCGACGCCGAGGGGTAGCAGTTCGCGACCCGTCTTCAACTATTCCGGGGACGCAGGCAGCTTCCATACCTATCGCAATGAGCTTACGACCGGCGGCGCGGATCGCCGATTGGATTACTACGGTGCCTTCTCGCGCTTCAATACTTCGAACTCGTTGCCGAATAGTGAATATCACTCCGTCACCTCCGCCGCCAATCTGGGTTACAGTTTCAATTCCGATACGCATGTGCGGCTGACGATCCGGAATGGAGATTCGGCACTGGGTCTTGCCGGGCCATGGGATTTCTATGGGATCGCGCCAAACGAGTACCAGAAAGATCAGGACCTCTACTCCGGCCTGACGGTGGACAACCGGACTCGTGGAGGATGGCACAACCTGGTCCGTTACGGCATTACACGCAAGCGCGAGCAGTCTTCGACGACCTCCGCCGCAGGGGAATTCCTGGACGACGGGTATGGCGGCGACTATTACGGGAAGCAGGTCACCATTCGGGGCGCGAACGGCTACTCCGCAAGCGGTCGCGCCATCCTCACGTACGCCTGCTTTAGCAGCCCGTGCTATCCGCAGACCGACTATCTGGCTTCGAACAGTGACGAGTTGTTCTACCAGTCGGACTATACGTTCAAAAACCGAATGGTCGGGCTTTTCGGATTCCGCAAGGAAGATGAGCGGGGCAGCTTCGTCTACCCGACGTACTTTGAGAATGAACCAACTCACCGCAATAACTACGAATACACACTGCAGTTCTCCGGAGATATCAGAGGACGGCTCTTTTATTCCGTGGGTGGCGCGGTAGAAAAGAATCACCTGTTCGGAGTAGCCGGCACTCCGCGCCTCGGCTTGGCATATGTTCCGTCGTACCAGGGGCTGACATGGTTGCGTGGTACCAAGTTCCGTGCCAACGTTGCGACCGGAGTGCAGGAGCCTTCCATCGTCGACGAGTACACCAGCCTTTATGCGGAGCTTCTGCAGTCGGGCAATACCGCAGCTATCAAGAGCTATGGTGTTACTCCGATGCGTGCTCTTCGCTCCAGGACCTTTGATGTCGGCGTGGACCAGAATGTGCTGGGTGAGAAACTGATTTTGAAACTCGGCTACTTTCATAACCAGTTCTCCAACCAGGTGGAGTACGTCGACTCCGGCACGCTGAAGCAATACTTTGGCATCACTGGATTCATTCCAAACTTCTATGGCGCGGATCTCAACTCATTGGCTTTTCGCGCCCAGGGGTTCGAGTCGGAGCTTCAATGGCAGCCGACTGCGCATCTGTTCGCGCGGGGAGGCTATACCTACCTGGATGCCGTTGTTGAGCAGTCGTTCTCCAGCTCGGCAGTCGCAGCTTCCGCAGGCTATGCTCCTACCAATCCCAGCTATCCGAACATTCCCATTGGCAGCTCCCCGTTTGTCGGAGCGCGACCGTTCCGGCGGCCGCCGCATACAGGGTTTTTTCTGGTGCAGTACAGCAGGACCCGGTTTACTGCCGCAGCCCAGGGCGCATTGGCGAGCAGGTCGGACGACTCCACGTTTCTCGACTATGCCGACCTGGCGGGCACCAACTCACTCCTGCTGCCAAACCGGAATCTTGACGCCGGATATGCCAAGCTCGATGCGAACCTTACCTATCGGGTTCGTCCAAGAGTGCGCGTCTTCACACAGTTGGACAATCTGCTCAGCCAGCACCACATCGGGCCGATCGGATATCCGTCGCTGCCTTTCAGCGTCCGCGCCGGGTTGAAAATCCGATTGGGCGGAGACGACTAGGGGTTGGCCCCGGCTGAGTTGGGGCCGCACTCTGCGACTTCGTGCGGAAGAGCCCGAATTACCCGGGCGGCTTCATGGAATGAGCAAAAGAAAGGCCCCGCGGATTCAGATCCGCAGGGCCTTTTTACTTTTGTTCGGTTCAGAGGTTTAGTACATGCCGTCCATGCCGCCGCCGTGTCCGCCGGGAGCCGGAGCTTCCTTCTTCTCCGGAATCTCGGAAATCATGGCTTCGGTGGTCAGCATGAGGCCCGCGATCGAAGCTGCGTTCTGCAGGGCAGTGCGGGTCACCTTGGTGGGGTCGATAACACCAGAGGTCACCAGGTCCTCATAGGCTCCAGTTGCGGCGTTGTAGCCGTAGTTGGTCTCCTTGGACTCGTGGATCTTGCCGATCACGACCGCGCCTTCTTCGCCTGCGTTGGACACGATCATGCGAAGGGGCTCCTCCACCGCACGACGGATGATGGTGGCGCCGATCTTCTCGTCGCCCTCGAGCGATTTGATGACCTCGTCCACTGCCTTGGCGCAGCGAACCAACGCCACGCCGCCACCTGGGACGATGCCCTCTTCGACGGCAGCGCGGGTTGCATGCATCGCGTCCTCGACTCGGGCCTTCTTTTCCTTCATCTCGGTCTCAGTCGCAGCGCCGACCTTGATGACGGCCACGCCGCCGACCAGCTTGGCAAGCCGCTCCTGGAGCTTCTCGCGGTCGTAATCGGAGGTGGTCTTCTCGATCTGAGCGCGAATCTCCTTCACGCGGGCCGAGATGTCCCCATCCTTGCCGCCGCCATCAATGATGGTGGTGTTGTCCTTGTCGATGGTGACGCGCTTGGCAGTGCCGAGGTCCTCAATCTTGACGCCCTCGAGCTTGATGCCCAGATCCTCGGTGATTGCCTTGCCGCCGGTCAGGATTGCGATGTCCTGCAGCATGGCCTTGCGACGATCGCCGAAGCCAGGAGCCTTGACGGCCGCAACATTCAGCGTGCCGCGCAGCTTGTTGACGACCAGAGTTGCCAGCGCCTCGCCGTCCACATCTTCCGCAATGATGACGAGCGGCTTCGCAGTGCGAGCGATGGACTCGAGCAGGGGCAGCAGGTCCTTCATCGACGAGATCTTCTTCTCGTAGATCAGGATGTAGGGGTTTTCGAGAGCCGCTTCCATGCGCTCCGCATCGGTGACGAAGTAGGGCGACAGGTAGCCGCGGTCAAACTGCATGCCCTCGACCACGTCGAGCTGGGTCTCCATGGTGCGAGACTCTTCAACGGTGATCACGCCGTCCTTGCCAACCTTCTTCATGGCCTCGGCGATGATGGTGCCGATCTGCGAGTCGGAGTTGGCGGAAATGGTGCCAACCTGGGCGATCATGTCGCCGGAGACGGGCTTGGAGAACTTGGAGAGTGCGCCGCCCTGGACAACGCCGTGCTCATCGCGCTTGCCGATGATGGCTTCGACAGCCTTATCGATGCCGCGCTTCAGCGCCATCGGGTTTGCGCCCGCGGCTACCGTCTTCACGCCCTCGCGATAGATCGCCTGGGCCAGGACGGTTGCGGTCGTAGTGCCGTCGCCGGCCACGTCCGAAGTCTTGGAGGCCACCTCACGCACCATTTGTGCGCCCATGTTCTCGAGCGAATCACGCAGCTCGATCTCTTTGGCGACGGTGACGCCGTCCTTGGTGATGGTGGGTGAGCCGAACTTCTTCTCAATAACGACGTTGCGACCCTTGGGGCCGAGCGTCACCTTGACGGCGTCGGCGAGGATGTTTACGCCGCGCAGGATCGCCTGACGCGAGTCTTCTCCATGCAGAATCTGCTTTGCCATAGTACTTACTCCTGTTACCGGCTGAGCCGGCTGAAATATGAATTGTGGACAGAACTTGTCTCTTCACTTCGGCGCTAGAGGCGTCGAAACTTACTTGATGACGCCGAGGACCTCTTCCTCACGCATGATCAGGTACTCTTCGCCGTCGAGCTTGATCTCAGTGCCGGAGTACTTGCCGAACAGAATCTTGTCGCCGGCCTTGACGTCGAGAGGGAATACCTTGCCCTCGTCGTTCGACTTGCCCTTGCCGACGCTGATGACCTCACCCTGCTGGGGCTTTTCCTTGGCTGTGTCTGGGATGATGATGCCGCCGCGAACGGTCTCATTCTCTTCCACGCGACGAACCAGAATACGGTCGTGCAGCGGGGTAAACGTAGTTGTTGCTACTGCTGTTGGCATGCTTCTGTTCTCCTTGGTGCAGTTGAGGTGGTGAAGCTGAAGATCGAGAGGGGCGCCCGGAAGGCCCGGCAAGAAGCACTTAGCACTCCACGTGCGTTAGCGCTCATGCCCTCTGAGTGCTAAGTTAGCGAAGGACGGCCTGAATGTCAAGGTATAGGGTGAACATCTTAGCGTACAGCACTCATATAATCGCCTGTTTTATCTATTAAGCATTGGCGCTGCCAAGCCCTGCCATTCTGAGTGGCGAAAGCGTAAAATGACCAGCATGCAACGGGTTAATCGCTTTCGTTTCGGGCTTTTTCTGGGTATGGCAGGGCTTTTGTGCATTACCGGTACAGGGCTGAGCTTGGCTGGCTTTGCCCAGCAGGACACAACGCCGAAGTACCGGGGACGGAAGTACAAGGCACCACCGGAGACCTCGAAAATTGAGATTACGGTGTTGAAGGGCTTCAACAAGAAGCCCATTGATGGCGCTCACGTCATCTTTCACCTAGCCACCGACGGTAAGGACGAGGGCTCCATGGAGCTCAAGACAAATCAGGACGGCAAGGCTTCCATCGATGTAATTCCTGTTGGCAGCAAGGTACGCATCCAGGTCCTGGCCGACGGCTTCGCAACCTACGCCGAGGACTATGCCATCGCACAGCCCGAGCGGGCGATCACTATCGAGCTGCAGCGGCCCAGGGCGCAAATCTCAACCTACGTGGATAACAGCGACAAGGCCGCGGAGCGCAAGCCCGGAATCCAGGAGCCGGTCCGGCCCAAGAAGGGCCCCACCCAGTCGGCCAACGCAAAGAACTCGACGCAAAATCCGTAAGCCGAATGCCCACCCATTCTTCGTATTCGGAAAGCGGTGTGACATCGCTCCAGGGCAAGACGGCACTCGTGACTGGTGGCGCCCGGCGTATTGGCAAGGCGATCGCCCTGCAGTTGGGGCGAGCTGGCGCAAACGTTGCGATAACGTATCTCAATTCCGGATCTGACGCCGACACGACTGTTGGCGAACTTCGCCGCCTGGGTGTGCGGGCATTCGCCACCCGGGTGGACCTGACCAGCCCGGATGAGGTTCGCAGCGGGGTAGAAGCTGCTATCTCCGAGCTCGGCGGCCTGGACCTGCTCGTGAATAACGCAGGGTTCTTTGAGTCGGTCGCACTCGAAGAGATCACGGTGCGGCAGTGGGACCACATGTTCGCGACCAACACCCGCGCGCCGTTTCTGGTGGCGCAGGCTGCTCATGCGTCGCTGCGTGAGGCGAAGGGCCGGATCGTGAATGTGGGCTCGCTGGGGGGCATTCACCCATGGGCGACGCACGCCCATTACTGCACCTCAAAGGCGGCACTGCACATGCTCTCGCAGACGATGGCCAAGGCGTGGGCGCCGGAGATCAGCGTAAACTGCGTTGCCCCGGGCATGATCGTCCAGGGCGAGGTGGAGGAGGCTTATCGCCAGTTCGCGGAGAGGACGCCCATGCGCAGGAACGGAACTGCCGAAGATGTTGCTGCCGCGGTTCTATTCTTCGCTACGGCGCCCCATTTCATCACGGGGCAGTTGCTTGCCGTGGACGGCGGCCTGGGGCTCTAGGTTCATCCACCGGCCCGAACATCGCTTCAACGCCGAGTCAGGACTTCTTTGAGGCGGTCCCAGAGGGTGAACTCCCGGGTGTCGTAGAGTCCATGCGGTTCTTCTTCGACGGTGAACGGTTTTCCGAGAAAGACAGCCAATGGATTTGTGACGCACAGGGCGTGGGCATAGCTCGCGCCGTATTTCCTGGCGACCAGTTCCTGCGCTTCGCGCATCCGCGGCGGACGGGAACCGGTGTTGTGCGCGTCCGTGGCGAGGAAGTGCACCCAGCGTTTTTTCAGCAAGTCGTGTGACATGCGCTCGGCGCGACGGCCTTTATGGCCAGTAAGCGAGTCTGCGGTGACTTGAATCAAAACGCCTCCACGAAGCCACGGGGCCATCCGTTCGGGTTCGTTCTGCAGCGTGGGGTTGCGTTCCGGATGGGTCAGGACAGGGGTCAATCCTGCGAGCTGCAGTTCATAAAACGTCTCGGTGAGTCCGGGCGGAATCCCGTAATCCGGTGGCTCTACCAACAGGTAGCCCAGGCCGTTGATGCTGAACCGGGCGGGATCACGCTTGGCCCGCTCGACGTTGTCGTAGGAAAGGTGAAAATCGCAGCCGGTGCCGAGAGTCACATTGATGTTCTCGGCTGCCAGGCGAGACTGGAGCTCAGTCACCTTGGTTGCGTTGCCTGCTGGATCGAAGCTGTACTCCCCGTTCGCATGAGGAGTGCAGACGATGTGGGTGATGCCGTCGGCTGCGGCAAGCCTTGCCATCGCGATCGACATATCGATGCTGCTGGAGCCATCGTCGACTCCGGGCAGGAGATGGTGGTGGATATCGACCATTTTGACAAACGCAAGACTATCATCGGGCGCCCACGGCCGGGCTACGCTGCCCGTCTCAGACAGCAGCGAGGATCTGGGCGATCGATTTAAAGAGGAGAAGTCCATCGCTCGAGCCCAAAAGGGCCTCGCTTGAGCGGTCTGGATGGGGCATCATGCCCAGAACGTTGCGGCCGGGCCCCAGGACGCCGGCGATGTTCTCCAGCGAACCGTTTGGGTTGGCACCAGGGTTGATTTCTCCCGTAGCGCTGGAATACCGGAATGCGATGCGATCCTCGTTGCGAAGCGTGGCCAGCGTCTGCTCATCACAGAAGTAATTGCCTTCCATATGGCCGATCGGCATTCGCAGCACCTGCCCTCGTTCCAGGCCGTGGGTAAAAGGCGAATCCGCGGTTTCCACCTTCAGATGGACCTGGCGGCAGATGTAGTGCTGGCCGGCGTTGCGCATCAGCGCTCCTGGCAGCAGGTTCGCCTCACAGAGAATCTGGAAGCCGTTGCAGATGCCCATCACCAGACCGCCTGTTTCGGCGAACCGGCGAACCGACTGCATGATGGGGGCAAAACGTGCAATCGCCCCGGTGCGGAGGTAGTCTCCGTAGGCAAAACCGCCGGGAACCAGGATCGCGTCGCAGCCCTCCAGATCATGGGATTCATGCCAGAGATAGCTGACGGGCTGGCCCATGACGCCAGCGACGACGTGATGGGTGTCGTGATCGCAGTTGGAACCGGGAAAAACCAGGACGCCGAACTTCATGGGTCTAGGGTAGCACTCGCTAGTTGCCTCGCCTGCGCGCTGCGACGGTGGACGGATAGGTTATTCAGGAGAGGGGATTTGATTCGCTCAAGTGCAGGAATTCTCAGCCCGTCGGGCATCCTTCGTGCCTCCCGGCGTATCATTATCAAGTGAGCTGTGAAAACTGGGGTTCGTGGGCCTGAGGTAAGGTTAGGCGTGCGTAATACTTAAATTCGAACGGGGAAAATCCTGCATGTCCGAAGAGCAAGTCGCATCGCAATCAAAGCCAAAGGTGCTGGTGGCTGATGATGAACAGGTTATTGCCAATACGTTGGCGATCATTCTGAACCAGGCTGGTTTTGAGGCGCGCGCAGTGTATAGCGGTGAAAAGGTTCTCGAATCGCTCGACAGCTTCCAGCCCGACATGCTGATCTCAGACGTAATTATGACGGGCATGACTGGAATTGAGGCTGCCATTGCAACGCGCCAGCGGCGTCCAGGTTGCAAAATTCTCCTGTTTTCCGGTCAGGCTACGACTGCCGACCTGCTTGAAAAGGCTCGGCAGGAGGGGCACGAGTTTGAGATTCTAGCGAAGCCGGTGCACCCCACCGACCTCCTCGCAAAGCTGCGGGGATAACTTCGGCAGCTCGCGGTCATTACGCTTCGGGAATGGTTTGACGACGGTCCTTCAGCTTTCGGGCAGGCGTCCCCGCGTAAACAGCCCAGGGCTCCAGGTCGCGCGTGGCTACCGAGCCCAGGCCGAGAACAGCGCCCTCCCCCAGTTTGACCCCAGGCGCCACAATCGCTCGGGAGCACACCCAGGAATAGGCGCCGAACTCCATCGCGTAGGCGAGAAGGGGAAAGCGCGGGTCGTCGTAATCGTGGGTAGCCCCGCACAGGAATGCGCCTTGCGACACGATGGCATGTGAGCCGAAACGCATAGGGGCAGGATTGTAGATCTCCACGTCGTCTGCTGCGGTCACGTTCTCGGCACAGATGAGGTTCCAGGGAGCCCAGATTCGCGACCTTGGGTAGAAATGGCAGTGGGGACCTATGGTCGCGCCGAAGCATCGCAGCAGGAACGACCGCCAGCCGTGCAACGGCCTGGGAGAGATCCGAAAAAACAGCGCATAGCAGATGCTCCAGGCAAAGCGCCGCGCCCGGTCTGTAGCCGGGAAGGCTGGCCGCAGATATGGGTCGGCAGCCATTGTGGGCGAGATCTGCTCGGCGGCGTTGTATTGGGCCTTCCGTGACATGATTGCCTCCAGTGTCCCACAGGAGACGTGCTCGTCAGGCAGTGAAGCCCGGCACCAGGTATTGCAGGGCCTTCCGAATCCCCTCGACGTCCTGCTCGATTCCCCAGTGCTGGATGGTGTTGTAGGCGTTCGCTCCCATCTGCTGGGCCACGCCAGGGGGGCTGAGGACTCGGTTCAGAGCCTCAGTGAGAGCCTCGATATTGCCGGTTGGGAAGACGTAGCCGTTGATGCCGTCCTGGACGAGATCAAAGGCGCAGCCCGCGTCATCGGAGACGATTACCGGACGCGCGGCATTCATGACCTCGTTGACGATCAGGCCCCATGGCTCGTGCCGAGAGGGAAGGACAAAGACAGTGGCGAGGTCGAAAAAGCGGGGAAGCTCAGACTGATTGCGAAACCCTGCGAAACGGATGGAATCAAGGCCAGTGGCTTCAGCCTGGCGCTCAAGAGTCCCGCGCTCCTGGCCGTCGCCGACAATAACCAGGTAAGGCACCGGCCCGGTGTTCGTTTGAACCAGGTGCGCATAGGCCTCGACCAGGTGGGCGCAGTTTTTGCGCTCCTGCAGCTTGGACGCGAAGAGTATCACCGGGCGCGATGGAACGAGATGCAACTCGGCCTGCAGCTCGGCGCGTGAGGACTCCGCCTGCTGCGCGAGCCGGCTGAAGTAGCTGTTGTCCACGGCATAAGGCACAAGAAACTGGGGCACACGCTTGCCGAAGTAGTGACTCCAGTATTCCGACGTGGCGGTGCCAATCGGCAACACGGCATCCGTAAGCGATTGGAGTGCGGAAAAGAAGAGCCGTTTGGCAGCAAGTTTGGTTTTGCTGCGGCCGCGGTCCCGTAGCCAGGATTCGGCGCGCAGCATGACTGGAATGCCGAGCAGCTTGGCTGCGACCATTCCCTGCAGGGAGTTGGCGCTTGCGTATCCGTGCACCCAGAGGACATCGAAGCGGCCGGAGGCGTCGCGACCCTTTAGCGCTCGCAGCATGCCCCGATTGAGCGGCGTAGTGAAGCTGACGTGATTGCCGTCCCGTATGCGGGGCAGGAAGACGTGCCGATAGCCCTCAAGAAGCGGCACGTCCCATTGAATTTCGACTCCGAAGCCCTCGTCGCTGTACTCCCGCACGGAAAAGTCAGAGCCGAAGAAGACTGTGAGATCGATGTCGGCTTCCTGCGCGAGCCGGCGCAACAGCGGCGCCTGGTACTGAATGGGATGGCTGACCAGATATGCCAGCCGAATCGGGCGAGATTGGAGCCGAGCGGGATGACGGCCAGGCATAAGAGAAGACTCCGCTTGCGAAGTTTGAATCAGCTCAGCGAGGCCTCAGTAATTGCGCAGCGCAAACACCAGGCTGACCAGGCCGAGAACTCCGCCCACCCCAAGGTTCTTTGCTGCTGCCTTCAAGTTGCTGGGCGGGAGGTAGACGATGTCGTTTGCCTGCAGCACCGGGTCAGGGTCCTTCCCCTCGCGAATCCGCTTTATGTTCACTGTCACAAACTTGCGCTCATTCCCGTATGTGCGAATGATGCGCAGGTCGGCCGATTTGCCCTCGAAGTTGGTACCCCCGCTGAGGGCTGCACACTGCAGAAGCGTGAGGGGAGTGGCCTGATCGAGTGGAAGCGAGCCTTGCCTTGAAAAGGCGCCCATGACATACACCACACTTGCACGAGTGATTTGGATAATATCGTGCGGCAACACCGGTATATCCGCCGTACTGCTGGAGGCAAGGTCGGTGCCAAGATTCACAACGATCGGTTCCTTTTGCCCACGGCGAACAATCTTAACTGTGTGGCTGGCAAACGACGGCAGCCCGCCCGCATTCAACAAAACCTCGCGAAGGCTACGCTGCTCTGTCACGGGAACCTGGGCGTGCATTTCGCCGGTAATCAGAGCCGTGTCATTCACAGTCTGAAGAACCTGAATCAGGACATCGGGCTCCCGGTAGAACCCGCCCTGGCGGAGGCGATCTGCAATAAGCAGCTGGGCTTCGCGAACTGAAAGGCCGCCGATTGGAACACTGCCGATGAGGGGTAGCTGTACATTTCCCTTCTCGTCCAGGCGAACCGTGGCACTGTAGTCCTGCACGAGGAACAGCCGTACGCTGATCAGATCACCGGCTCCGAGACGGAAATCTTCGCCTGGATAGAGAATGGCATCGGCCGCAGCATTTGCGGCGGTCACGCCGGGCGCGGTCTGCATGGGGCTCTGCGCGGAAGGAAGAGATATCTGATTCCCTCCGGTCTGTACGGTTGGAGCGGTGCCGCCGACTGAGGACGTTGGGTTCTGCGCTACCAGGGCTGCAGGCACCAGGCTCAGGATCATTACTCGGACTGTGGAGCGGATGCGCATTCGACGCAAACTGCGAATCCGGCGGCCCTGGGTGACGGAACAGCTCACGATGCACCACCCCTTCCGGAACGCGCATCCTTCTTTGTGTCCGACTGCGATTCCCAGGTTCCCGCATCGACGGATCCATACGAATAGCCTGTGTAGCCGTAGTAGCCGTAGTATTCCGGCGAGCTCAAGTCAACGGCATTCAGCACCAGCCCGGCAAGCGGAGCCCCGGAGCGGCGTAGCAGGTCGTGTGCGCGCCGCAGAATGCTCCTGTTCGCCCTGCCGTGCCTGATCACCAGGACGACGGCATCCGCCATCCGCCCAAGAATAACGGCATCCGTGACAGACAGGACCGGCGGCGAATCCATGATGACGTAGTCATACGTTTCGGCGAACTGGACCAGCATCCGGCGCATGGCCTCTGAGCCAAGCATCTCCGTGGGAAAAGGAGGCACGGGCCCACTCGGCAGAACGTCAAGGTGGGGCAGCTCCGGAACCTTGTGAATGGCATCCTCCAGCTTGGAAGTGCCTGCCAGAACGGTAGAGAGCCCGGCGCGGCCGGTAATCCCGAATCGATGATGGATGCTGGGGCGGCGTAGGTCGGCATCGATGAGCAGCACGCGTGCTTCACCCTGCGCCATGACGGCAGCGAGGTTGGAGGCCGCTGTGGTTTTGCCCTCCGATGGTGTCGCACTGGTGAAAAGAATAAATTTCGGCGGCTGTCCGGCCGAGGAGAGAAGCAATGACGTCTGAAGCGACCGGAATGCTTCCGTAAATTGCGATTTGGGCTCGTTGAGCACAGTGATGTTCCGCTGTGCAGTCGTCGTGCCCGCTGCAGCTTCAGCCCCAGTGCGCTTCGCGCGCGGAATCAGCGCAAGCGAGGGCATCTGCATCAGAGCTTCCATCTGCGGAACTCCGTGAACGCGCGTGTCGAGTGCCTCGACAATGAAGGTAATGACGATGCCGCCAAGCAGGAAAAATACCGTTGTCGTGGCGATGATATAGGTGTTCGGACGCAGGCTGGGGGAAACCGGAGGAACCGCTTCGTCTACCGTGTCGACCTCAAGAGCATCCAGGCCAGCTTCCACCTTTGCTGTTTCCAGCCGCTGCTGCAGGCCGTCATACAGAGCACGGTTCTGCTCGTATTCACGCTGCAGGATCGAAAGCCGAACCTTGTCATCCCCCTGTTTGTACGCCTCTTCTTTGCGCGCTTCCAGTTCGCGATGGGTGCTGTCTTCGGCCGCTTTGGCTGCGAGATAGTGTTCCCGCGCCTGGGTGATCACCCGGTTCTGCTCGTCGCCGAGTTCGCGTGTCAGCTCGTCGATGCGACTCTTAAGGGCCAGGGTCGTTGGGTTGTTCGGGCCTAGTCCGCCGGGAGTGTCGGCCGTGAGATGCGCATATTGCGCCTTGTCTGTTGCGATCTGGGCCCGCAGGGACGAGAATTCGCCCGGTGCGGTACCCGGCGTCATTTCGATGGAGCTCTCAACGGTTGCTGGATCCATGTTCTTGACCATCTGATATCGCGACTCGGCAGTGATTCTCTGGATCTTCGCGCCGTTCTCAGCAGTAAGAAGCTCCTCAAGCGATGCTTGAAGTTCGTTATGGTTTCCCGAGTCGTATCCGATCACGCCGAGCTGCCGCTGCAGATCCATCATCTGCTGCTGTGACCGTTCTACCTCGTGCTTCAACGTATCCAGCTGTCCTGAGAGCCAGTCGGAGACCATCTTCGTCTGCTTCTCGGGGGTCTGGAAGCTACGCTGAATGTAAGCAGCTACCAACTGGTTGACGATGTCAGCCGACAACTTGGCGTTCAGGGAGGAATAGCTGATTCTCATCAGCTGCGTTCGTGGCACAAGCACGATCTGAAGCGAGCCTCGCAGCGTGCCGAGCACGCCCGCCCTCACGTTTGGGTCGTCGATGGACATCTTCGGCAGAGGGCCGGTCACGCCGTAGAAATCAGGGTTGTTGGCCAGGTTCATATCCCGGGCAACAGTGGTCAGCAACGTGTCGCTCTGAAGGATGGCAATTTCGGTGTTCATCCTGGTCCCAGAGTCGTCACCGTAATAGGAATTGCTGTCCAGACGATAAGCGTTCGACGAACCGTTCCGGACCTGCACGGTGCTGGATGCGGTAAACAGTCTGGGTTGCGTGCTGGCTCGATACATCCCGTACAAAATGCCTAACACTGCCGCGAGGGCCAGAATCCAAAGCCGTTTACGCAGGACGGCCACCGCTTCTGATAGCGAGGTCTCACTGCTCTCCCCAACCACAGACGTGCGGTGCGGCTCAGGCGCACCTGGCGGCGTGGATGACTGCGCTGGTTCCGGACCCATTCCTGCTAGTCTACCCGACCGCTCAACCGGCAAGAAAGCACGTTAGCGGATGGACGAAGCCTCACCAGATGGCATCCAACTGCCTGGCGCTGTTCGGGTAAGTGGCATAATTTCTGAAGATTCAATGTTGTCCTCCGTAGCAGCACAACGGGAGCGCGCCACATCTCTATGAACGAATCGATTCGGATCGCAGTTGTTGGCTCAGGGTATGTCGGCCTGGTTGCGGCAGTGTGCTTTGCAGAGATCGGCCACACCGTCATCTGTGTGGACAATGACGAGGGTAAGGTGGCCGCGCTCGAATCCGGCGATACCCTCATTCATGAGCGCTATCTGCCGGAACTGCTGGCCAAACATCGTGGAACCCGGATCCGATTTACCACCGACCTGGCTGAGGCGACCCGGGAATGCGCGGCGATCTTCATCGCCGTCGGTACACCACAGTCAGAAACGGGCGATGCCGATCTCTCCTATGTGGAAGCCGTGGCCTGTGAGATCGCCCGTTCCATCACCGGCTACAAGGTGATCGTGGAGAAGAGCACGGTCCCTGTGTATACAAACGAGTGGATCTGCCGGGCGATGCAGCGGAATGGGGTGCGACGGAGCTCTTTCGATGTTGTATCCAACCCCGAGTTCCTGCGGGAGGGAACAGCGGTGCAGGACTTCCTGCATCCGGACCGCATCGTCATCGGTGCGGATAGCGATAAGGCGGCGAGCCTGCTGGATACCATCTACGCTCCGCTCACCACAGGTGCTTACTACAGCCGGGACGACGCGATCGCAGGATGCTGCTCGATGCAAACGCCACCCGCGCTGCTACACACCTCTACGAAATCCGCCGAGATCATTAAGCACGCCTCGAATGCCTTCCTCGCTTTGAAGATTTCCTTTATCAACGCTGTCTCAAATCTCTGTGAAGCTGCGGACGCGAACATCGAGCAGGTAGCGCGCGGCGTGGGGCTGGACAGCCGCATCGGGCCCCGATTCCTTCGCCCGGGGATCGGCTACGGGGGTTCGTGCTTCCCGAAAGATGTGGCCGCATTCCGCTCGGTGGCAGGCCAGCTGGGCATCGATTTCAGCTTGCTGAATGAAGTAGAGAACATCAACCAGCAGCAGAAGAAGCGCTTTCTCGCCAAAGTGCGGTCCGCATTGTGGACTCTTCGGGGCAAGAAGCTGGCGGTGCTGGGCCTGGCGTTTAAAGGCGAGACGGACGATATTCGCGAATCGCCCGCAATGGACCTGGTCGAAATGCTTCTCGGAGAAGGCTGCAACATCGCTGCATATGACCCCGCGGCCATGAAGCGCGCGGAACAGGAATTACCCGCGGGGCCGCGTCTAAGATACGCAGAGAACGCCTATGACGCGGCCGAAGGAGCGGACGCGTTGCTCGTACTTACGGATTGGCGCGAGTTTGCCGAGCTTGACCTGAAGGCCCTGGCCGGATCCATGCACTATCCAATCGTGGTGGACGGACGAAATATCTTTGATCCAAAGGTCATGCAAGACTATGGCATCACCTATATCAGTGTCGGGCGCCCTGCAGTCAATCAGGTTCGCGACGCCGATCTGGCGCCCGCAGCGCCGCAACCCTGAGCGCGGGAACGGAATCGATGGCACAGAGAATTCTTGTAACAGGCGCCGCCGGGTTTCTCGGGTCGCACCTCACAGATGCGCTGCTTGCCAATGGAAACAGCGTCATCGGCATTGATAATCTCAGCACCGGATCGCTTGCGAATCTGGCACACCTCGCGGCTGAGCCGCGGTTCGAGCTGATCGAGCAGGACATTTGCACCTCTTTCGATCCAGGGCAGGTGGACTACGTATTCAACCTTGCCTCTCCCGCCAGCCCCGTAGATTACGCTCGCCTGGGCCCGGAGACGCTGCTGGTGGGTTCAGCCGGAACGGTAAATACCCTGAATGTTGCGCGCAAATACGGTGCGGGCTTTCTTCATGCATCAACATCGGAGTGCTACGGCGATCCACAGGTGCATCCGCAGGTCGAAAGCTATTGGGGACACGTGAATCCGATCGGCCCCCGCTCGGTATATGACGAGGCGAAGCGATTTTCTGAGGCTGCGGTGATGGCGTGGCACCGCTACTACGGTCTCAATACGCATATGGTGCGCATCTTCAACACCTATGGTCCGCGACTTCAGGCCAATGACGGGCGGGTTATTTCGAACTTTATGATGCAGGCGCTCGCAGGAGAGCCGCTGACCGTCTACGGCGACGGCAGGCAGACGCGAAGCTTCTGCTACGTCTCCGACCTGGTTGACGGAATCTTGCGGCTCTCGAAGTCTGCCGAGCATGCGCCGATCAACATCGGCAATCCCGGTGAGTTCACGATGATCGAGTGCGCGCAGGAGGTTCTGCGAGTGACCGGCTCTAAATCCGAGATCATCTTCAAGCCGCTGCCACAGGATGACCCCACCCGGCGCAGACCGGATATAACCAAGGCCCGTGCATTGCTCCAATGGGAACCCAAGGTGTCGCTCCGCGAGGGACTGCAGAAGTCGCTCGACTACTTCAAAGCTTGCTTGGATCCACAAAAGTAAGGAAGACCGCCCCGGCCTAGGCTGGCTGAAGCTGCTTTCCTGTGCCGAGTTCCAGAACGCGAGTGTAGCCGCCGTCGCGCAGGTCTCGAAGCAGGCTTTCATAATCTGTAAAACGAATGGTCTGGAAACCGACTGCAGCTGCGGCCGCGATGTTCTCCTCGCGATCATCGAAGAACAGCATGTTCTGGGGTGGCGTATGGAGCGCCTCCGCCGTCTTGATGTAGATGGCCGGCTCGGGTTTCGCCAAGCCTAGCTCCCAAGACCAGATGCAGGTATCGAATCGGCTCAGCCATGGAAGCCGTTTCGCGATGCCTTGGGAAATCGCATCGCCAATGTTGGAAAGGATGCCGGTACGTATTCCCGCCTGTTGTAGATTCTGTGCGAACGAGACCACGCGCTCGTTCATATTGGTCCACAAATCCACATCGAACTCGTTCAGCCGGGCGATCTGGGCGGCGTCAAAGGACGTTCCGGCATGTTTTGCTACCGCTTGCCAGTATGCAGTCGAGTTCAGCGTGTGGCGATCATAGTCATGACGGAAGGCCCAGTAAGCATCATGGAATCGCTCTTCGGATAACTCGACGCACGCGAGCATTCTTGCCCACGCTGCAGGGTCCTCCGCGTTGGACAGCACCTTGCCGAAATCGAACAGAACCGCCTTAACGGGTTCCCTGGTACTCAGAAGTGGAGATCTGGGCATCTGCCTCCATTGTAGCTAGGCTGGAATGGTGATATCGGAGCTCTGGAGTGACGATTTGAGGGAGCGCCTGCGCGAGAGAGCTTGCGCGGCAGGCTTCGCCGCCGCAGGCGTGGCTCGCGTGACGCTACCGGACGATCCCCGCACAGCGGAGGAGTCAGAGCGCTTCGAGCAATGGATCGATGCCGGTCGAGCAGGGGAAATGGGTTATCTCCAGCGACGCGACGATGCGGGGGCTCTGATCCGAGGAGCACTTCATCGAGCCATTCCGTGGGCCCGGTCGGTAATCGTTTGTGCCTGGAACTACAACGTCTCCGGACCGCGGTCGATGGATGAAGCTTCGGCTGGAAGCGCCTGGATCGCCCGATACGCATGGATGGGCAAGTCCCGCGTCGGCCAGCCTCCCGGACCCGCCGATTACCACGAAGAGCTGATGGTTCGCCTCCGGCAGGTAGAAGCGTGGTTGATGGACGAGACTCAGTGCCTCACGCGCTGTTATGTGGATACTGGCCCGATTCTGGAGCGAGACTTTGCGGCGAAAGCGGGTATCGGCTGGATCGGAAAAAACACTTGTGTCCTCAGCCAGGAGCTTGGGTCATGGCTGCTGCTGGGTGTTATTGTGACTTCGCTGCCGCTCCAGAATGAGGTGGCTGGATTGGTTGCGGCGGACCGATGCGGTTCCTGCACACGTTGTATTGATGCGTGTCCGACGGGAGCTCTGCTCTCCGGTCCCGAGCCCGGAGGCCCACGCGAGATGGATGCCTCCCGCTGCATCTCCTATCTCACTATTGAGAAGAAAGGACCAATCGACGAGTCGCTGCGGCAAGGGATTGGTCGAAATGTGTTTGGATGCGATATCTGCCAGGAGGTCTGTCCCTGGAACCGGAAGGCTCCGATCGCGGCAGCCGATCGGAATGAATCCCGGGCGGAGTTGGTCAACCCCCAGCTGGATTGGCTGGCACAGATGGACAGTGTAGAGTTCCGTCGTGAATTAAGGGGCTCGCCCCTGGAGCGCACGGGATGGAAGCGCTTGCGGCGCAATCTCGCGATCGCAATGGGGAATGAGCCAGATCGGGCTATGGCCGCAAGTTATCTCGAGAGGCTCGATACATGGGCGATGTTGCCGGGAGATGGCATCCACGATGCCGCTCTGCGCGATGCTGCCGATTGGGCGCGCCGCAGGATTCGTGAACGAATTGAAGCTGCCGGGAGCAAAGGTGCGTCTGCTAGCCTAGTGGGAAATGTCGACAGGCAGTCGCACTAAGCAAGTGGATCAAGCGTCGACCGGGTACAACGGAGCGAACGACGCGGCTGTCCCACTCGATGAAGTGCGGCCGGCGATGCCGAGCGGCTCGTTGCGCTCCCGCCTGATTGCGTTGGTCAAATACATGATGCGCACCGAGGTCCACACGTACGCGTTCAGCGTGGCCGCCAACGTCATCCTGTCGCTGTTTCCGTTCATCGTCCTGATGATGACGTTGAGCCGCCATGTTTTCAATTCAGTCGCGATGCTGCAGGTCGTGGAGCAGATGATGTGGCACTTTCTGCCGGCGAACCAGGACTTCATCATCCGCAACATGCGCGTGCTCGCTCATCCTCATAAAGGTGCCCAGTTGTACTCCCTGGTTATTTTGCTCATCAGCTCGACGGGCGTTTTTCTGCCGCTGGAGGTGGCGCTTAACGGAGTCTGGGGAGTGAAGGAGAATCGCTCCTACCTGCGCAATCAGCTGGTATCTGTGGGCTTGGCGCTCTGTGTTGGAGCGCTCGCAATGAGTTCTGTGGCGCTGAGTACGGCTCAGCAGACGATCCTGTCTGCCGTTTTCTTTCACCATACGCAGAATGTGGTCTACGGCTTCTTTGCCGGTAGCGCGCTCAGGCTGCTCGGCGGCGTAATGACCGTTCTTATCTTCTTTCTCATATATTGGGTGCTGCCGAACCGGAAAGTTCCCGCCCGCGCTGTGTTGCCGACAGCGATTGTGGTCGGTCTGCTTTGGCAGCTTGCCAGAGCCGTTTATGTTGTCGTGCTGCCGAAGCTGGATTTCGCGGCGGTATATGGTCCGTTCTATGTGTCAATCGGGCTGATGATGTGGGCATTTCTCTCCGGTCTGCTCCTGCTCGCCGGGGCACACTTTTCCGCGACCCGCTACTCTCTGTGCGTTGCTCGTGAGGACGAAAAGCAGCAGACTTTGCAAGGGCCTGAGAAGGAGAGCGATGACGGCCGTTCCTGAGACATTCGGTATGCGCCTTCGCAGGCTTCCGACCGGGGTTGGGGGCGCCGTATTCTGGCTTGCGATCTGGTCGGGGATTCTCTGGCTGGTGCGTCAGCTGCCGAGCGTGAGCTCGCCTGTACTCGGCTGGATGCAGACCATTGTGGCGGTCACGATGTTTGGCCTGGCGGTGCCGCTCGCCCTGAAAATCGTGCGACAGCGGTTCCTCTGGAGCCTGCGCAGCAAGCTGACCCTGACCTACCTGCTGATCGGCCTCGCTCCGGTGCTGCTGTTCCTGACGCTGGTGTTGATCTCCACTTACCTCGCCGTGGGTCAATTCTCCATTCACCTTGCGGATACTCGGATACAGCAGCATCTCGATGAGATCGGGCTGGATAACGCGAGCCGTGTCTCCCGGATTGCGCAGATCATGCGCCAGCTCGCGGAGCAGCCTCCGCCTGCTCCTCGGCCGGCCGGTTCGCGACGACCTGGCCCCCCCCGGCCGCCCGCGCTGGCCGCCCCTGATACTTCCGGGGACCCAACCATGTTGCGGCTTGATCGCCACACCGCGGTATATTTGAACGGCTCTCCGCTCTTTGGCCGCCCGGAGACCAGTGCCCTTGGAATCCAGCAACGTATCGGCACGGAGATGCCGCTGGGCCTACCCCTCTGGGCGACGGATCTCGGCGGCAACCCATTTCGCGGCATCGTGCTGGATGGAGCGGACTTGTACCTGGTTGCCATTGACCAGCGCCACGTGCAGGGCCGCGGGATCGTGAGCGTGGTAACTGCCATGCCGGTGAGCGCCGCCTTCATGGATTTGGTAGCGCAAGACCTGGGACGAGTGGGCCTCTCAGCCCTGGTGCCGGGGAAAAGCCGCGCCGGACATGAGGGTGCTGAGGTCTATGGAGGTAACGATCCACCGGCAGCTTACTTTTACGACTTCCGCGTACCCTTTGTTTCCACCCTGCAGGTTCGGGAGTGGGAGACGAACGTCGTTGAAAACGTTCCGGTAGAGGTCCACTCAAGACCTTCGGTGCTCTACCGCCAGCTCTTCGGCAGTTCTCTGGGTGGCATCGTCACCGATTACATCAAGTACGGGCTTATTGGGTTGTGCATTGTGTTTGGGCTCGTGGAGGCTCTGGCTCTGGCGATGGCGCTCCGATTGAGCGGCAACATCACCGGCTCCGTCGAGGAACTCTATGCCGCAACCCAGCGCGTGGACCGAGGAGATCTTGTGCATCGTATCCCGGCGCTCTACAGCGGCAAGAAGGATCAGCTCGGAGAGCTCGCTCGATCCTTCAATGGCATGACTGGGTCGCTGGAGCGCCTGCTGATCGAGCAGCATGAGAAGGAACGCCTGCAGAGCGAACTCAGCATTGCGCAGGAGGTGCAGGCCAATCTCTTCCCGCGGCACGTGCGCGATCTGCCTACCCTGGAACTTCATGGGATCTGTCGTCCGGCGCGTTCCGTCTCCGGGGATTACTACGATTTCCTGCTTTTTCATCGGCCAAATACTCCGGAAGGGAATCAAGGCAGCGAGTGTGGAGTGGGCATCGCTCTCGGAGACATCAGCGGCAAGGGCATCTCGGCGGCGCTGCTGATGGCCACCCTGCATTCTGCGGTCCGTGCATACCAACTCTCCGGCGCAGATCTGGCGCAGAGCGGACTGGGAGCTCCCCAGCGGGATGATGGCAAGTTATTCGAGTCGCCAGGGAGCATTCTGGCCCTCCTGAACCGTCATCTTTATCGCAGTACTCAGCCCGCAAAATACGCCACGCTCTTTCTGGCACACTACGATGCCGATACATCAGAGCTGACCTACTCGAACGCTGGCCATCTTCCCCCGATGGTCATGAGCAGGAACGGCAGCGTTCGCCGCCTCGACTGTGGCGGGACGGTCGTGGGCCTGCTCGACAGCATGGAATATCAGCAGGAGACCATCCAAATGGCTCCGGGAGACATTCTGATCGGCTACTCAGACGGTATTACCGAGCCAGAAAATGACTTTGGAGAGTTCGGCGAGGAGCGGCTCCTGGAAGTCGTCTCCCGGTATCGAGATCAGCCGCTTCACGTCATCTCGGCTCAGGTCATGCTTGCGCTGGAGGCGTGGATTGGCGCCGGCGAGCAGCCTGACGACATCACGCTGGTCCTCGCCCGCCAGATATAGCTGTCCCAGTTTGGCAGGTGGTCAGCCGCCAGCGTACCTCGGCCTATGTCTCTGCTATTTCAAGGGAATCGAAGCCCCTGCGCATCTCGCCTGCCTTTGTTAGCCATCCTTCGGGCGACTTGCATCCTACAGGATGATTGTCGGACCCAGGCCCTCGCATGTGGCTCCGGAACCAATCGAACCTACGCACGTATAGTTTGTATGGGAACGGCGGCGGAGCCCTCGGCTTGCGTGCAGCCGCCCTGCTCAGGTTAATCTTGAGGTCTGCAGAAGCCATGAGCTACGCCCCCAATTCGATCTCACGCTTGACCGGGCCCCCCGGCGTGGCCGTTCTGATTGTGGCAACGGAGCCTGGCCGGGCACTCTTGGACGTTATTGAGCCCCTCGTAAGCGCCGGGGTGTCTGCCATCGTAGTCGTGGATGACGGAAGCTCACCGGGCAGAAAATGGGTTCTGGACCGCGTCAGCATGGAGCCCACCGTGCATCTGTTGCGGCATGCCAGACCCCAGGGTCGTGGCGCCGCATTGAAGACAGGATTGCAGTACGTCACAGAGCATCTGCGCCACTACACCGGGGTAGTCACCACTGCAGCGGATGCGCGTTATGCCGCGAGCGATGTTGTCCGGTTGATGCGTTCCCTGCATAGCTCCCCCAGGCTGGTAATTCTCGGTGGCGCATTCTCCGGAAACGACGGGGACCCGGCCAGCGCTGGCTTACGCCAATCGTTGCGCAGTCGCACGCTGGGACTCGTGTTTCAGGCAGTCACCCACATCGCTCTGAGGGATGTCGAGACGCCGTTACGTGCGTTACCCGCCGAACTGCTTCCGCTCCTCCTCAAAGTGCCGGGTGACGAAGAGGACTATGAGTTCTCCATGCTGCTCCATCTGGCGCGCCACGGCTATCCGATGGCAGAGCAGGATGTCTACGGCATTGCCGAGCGGCCCGCCGGTGCTAACGGTCGCATGTCTCCGTCTGGTTGGCTGAATATTGCGCGTGCGCTGTTGCGCAGCACGCCCTTGGGAACGCTCCCGCGTATGTCTGGAGACGAATTCAAGGCGGGTGAATCTGACAGAGTACGCAGAACAGGCAGCTCAAAGGCTCAGCAAACCCGCTGAAGTCTGACCAAGGGGCTACGCCGGAGCGAAGGCTCGGAGCACAAAGAACAGCAGCACGCCGCAGAAGAACACCAGGGCCATGCGGATTCCGGGCTCGCGATTGACCTCGGGGACCAGGTCTGTTGCCGCGACATACATCGTCACTCCTGCCGAAAGAGGCAGCCCTGCCATCACCCATCCCGGACGCAAGTTGATCGCCAGCACACCCAGAAGAGTCGTCGCTCCCAGAAACAGCGAGGAGTTCAGCGCCGCCTGTCGCCCCTGTCCGCCCGCGAGCATGACGCTCGCCACTGTGAAGCCCTCCGGCAATTTGTGCAGGAATACGGCGACAAACAGCATCCATCCCAGCCAGCTCGAAAGCACGAATCCCGATCCAATCGCGATTCCGTCAAAGAACGTGTGCGTTGCAAGCCCCAGCAGCACCGAGTAGCTGCGCCCCGCTGACAGAAACTCGTGGTGGTGCGTCTCTTCGCCGAAGTGGAAGTGTGGCACCAGGCTATGCTCCAGTAGGTGTACCCCCACATAGCCTGCAAGCACCAGAGGCGCTGCCCAGTGGTTGTTCAGTCGAAACGCCTCCGGCAGCATCTCCAGGATCGCTGCGGCGAGCATGAATCCAGCCCCAAGAGCCACGAAGTAGCGAAGCGCCCGAGCCGAGGGCGACCTTCGAACCAGCAGGTAGCCGCCCAGATAATCGGTCAGTCCAGCCGAGAGCCCCAGCACAAGCGCGAGCCAAAACCGCGGTGCGTTGAGCGCGGCCATCATGAGCACAGTGCCGGGATGGTGGAACTGGTTTGCATGGCTGCTTTTGAGTGAAGGATCGCGCCGACTCATCTCCGCCGGCGTTCGTACCATTCTAACCGTGCTGCGCGCCCCTGCCTTGCAATGCTCTATCCTGTATGAGGCTCCTGATTCGGCTGCCACCGCAGGCCCCCGATCACGATCAAGGAAAAGACCCACTCCATGCCTCTGAACTGCGGAATCGTTGGGCTTCCCAACGTCGGTAAAAGCACCATCTTCAATGCACTCACCTCGGCGAAGGCTCAGGCGGCGAATTATCCCTTCTGCACCATCGATCCCAACACCGGCGTCGTCACGGTGCCGGATCCGCGGCTTGAGAAGATTTCGAAGCTGATCCAGCCAAAGTCGCTGGTACCGACCACGATGGAATTCATCGACATCGCCGGCCTGGTCGAAGGCGCTTCGAAGGGCGAAGGGCTCGGCAACCAGTTCCTCGGTCACATCCGTTCCACGGACGCGATCCTGCACGTGGTCCGCTGCTTTTCTGATCCCGAGGTGGTACATGTCGCCGGCGGCGTCAACCCGCTCCACGATATCGACATCATCAACACCGAGCTGCTGCTGGCCGATCTCGACACCGTGGACAAGCGCTATCAGAAGGTCGAGAAGCTGAATAAGGGGTCAAACGCGGACCACAAAGTGAAGACCGAGTTCTCCGCTGTCAAAAAGTTGAAAGACACCCTCGAGGGCGGCAAGCCCGCGCGCACAGCCGATCTGACAGACGAGGAGAAACTTTACGCGCGCGACCTCCACCTGATCACAGCCAAGCCCCTGATGTACGTAGCAAACGTCGACGAGTCCGGTCTGGCGGGACACAACCCGTGGGTAGACGCGGTTGAGAAGCGCGCCGCCGAGGAGCACTCGCAGGTTGTGCGCATCTGCGGTGCGATGGAGTCGGAAATTGCGCAGCTCGATCCTTCGGAGCGGGACGACTTTCTGAAAGAGATGGGCCTGGAAGAACCGGGATTGAACCGGCTGATCCACTCGGCCTACGCCCTGCTGAATCTGATTACCTACTTCACGGCCGGCGTGCAGGAGGTCCGCGCCTGGACCATCGTGAAGGGAACCAGAGCTCCCGGTGCTGCGGGCGTCATCCATTCCGATTTCGAAAAGGGCTTCATCAAGGCCGACTGCTACCACTGCGAAGATCTCTTCAAGTACGGCAGTGAACAGGCGGTGAAGGAAAAGGGGCTGCTGCGGTCGGAGGGCAAGGACTACGTCGTCAAAGACGGCGATATCCTGTTCTTCAAATTCAACGTGTAAGTATTTGCGGCCGATCCTGCCGCGAATCTTCTCCCGCCATCAGCAGCACCACAGCCACTCCTAAGAACAGCGCTGCGCCTTCCACCGACTCTGAATTCGCGTGCAGCCGGTCAAAGTGGGCGCGAACCGGATTGTCGGCCCCCAGCGTATTGATATCGCCATTTGCTGCTGTTCGATCACGCTCCATGGCAGGAACGATCGACCGCTGCACATACAGCACAGCGGCAAACATCACGATCGCCAACGGTAACTCCACCACCAGAAGCTTTCGAGTAGTCGGGGAGCTGCGCTTCCACAGCAGCAGACTGCACAGGATAAACAGCATGCTGGTCGCATAGCCGATGGAGTTGATCCCACGAATGCTGTCGCCGATCAAGAGCGCAAACTGCTGGGTGATGCCCATGACGCGCGCTGCCGTTGGCGCTTCCACGAAAGCGAAGAAGACCAGCCCGCCGACCCATACCGCCATGCTGAGAAGCCGAATTGCGCGGAGTACATAGCCCATCGATTTACGAAACCAGATCCCGCCCGATCAGTCGGCGAATCCGCTCACGTGTCGGCGGATGGGTAGAGAACAAGCTGCCAAATCCGCCGCCCAGCAAAGGAGCGACGATGAACATATGCGCGGTTGAGGGAGACGCCTGCAGCGGCAGGCGCTTGGAGTAGTTCTCCAGCTTCTGGAGCGCACTTGCCAGGGCATACGGATTGCCGGTTGTGTGAGCGCCGGTTGCATCGGCTTCGTACTCGCGCGATCGTGAGACTGCGAGCTGAATCAGCGTGGCTGCAATCGGCGCGAGAATGATCATCATGAGCGCACCAAGGCCTCCACCCTCGCGATCTCGACTGTCGCGTCCGCCGAAGCCGCCAAACAGCGAGGCCCAATAGCCCATCCTCGCGATCATCGTGATGGCTCCGGCAAGCGTCGCGGCGATGGAGCTGGTAAGAATGTCGCGGTTCTTCACATGGCCGAGCTCGTGCGCCAGCACGCCCTCCAGCTCCTCATCCGTCAACAACTCCAAAATGCCATGAGTCACTGCAACCGAAGCATGCTGCGGATTGCGCCCGGTGGCAAACGCATTGGGCGATTCCGTCGGCAGCACGTAGATCTTCGGCATGGGCAGACCTTCTTTGGCAGCCAGCCGTTCCACCACCTCATAGGCACGCGGAAGCTGCTCTCGGGTCGCCGGCTGCGCTCGATACATGGCAAGCGCAATCTTGTCGGAGAAGAAATAGGCGGTGAAGTTCATCGCCACGGAGAGCACGAAGGCGAGAATCATCCCTCTCTCACCGCCGATGCGCTCTCCTACCAGCACGAGCACCAGCATCAATCCAACCAGCAGCAACGTAGACTTCAGCGTGTTCATCGCGTTCTTTCACCGTCCGAATCGGGCTCGCTATGGAGGTCAGAAGCCTTGGGTTTACCTCGTGACACTAGAGCCGCCCGATATCAGCCTTCTTGATCATTAGACGCGGCAGGTACCGCTTCGATGCGGCCAAGAGCTCGGCGCAACATCACATCGAACGCCGCCTTATGCTCCACGTATTCTGCTGCCGTGATTCGACCTGCAAGTCGGTCCGCCTCCAGTTCAAATAGTTCATCCTTCAAGGCCTGCAAGGTAGAAGTAGTAGGAGGAGCGCTACGGGAAACGGAGCCGCCGAGCGCATCCTCAGGACCCGCTGCAGCATAGGATTCATCGGCGGAGTGTGGTGGCATTGCGCCGGCAGGCAATGCGCTCCGCTTCAGCATTAATCCCGCTCCGGCGGCCAGGGTAAGTCCCAGGATTCCGAAGACCCACCACTTGTATTTCGACCATGGGTCATTCTCGTCGTTAGGATCGACGGGAACTCCCAGGCCTCCTCCCGGCCGGTCCGACGAGGCCTGCTGTTGCGCGCCCTGCTGTGCCGCTCCGCCCTGCTGTGCTCCCCCTTGGGCCTGCTCTTGCGCCTGTGGAAGCTGTCCAGCACCGGATAGTGTGAACTGAAGCGGCTGTGAGAATGGCGGCAGGTGCGCGTCGAAGGTCTGGGCGTTCACGTCCGGGCTGATGGCCTGGAACTGAGTCGAGCCCTGTCCCTGGAACTGCATCGACTTCGGCAGCATGACCGCGACGTCGGAAGTCGGAATCGTAAGCCGGATGGTGAAGTCCTGCTTGCCGGAGTAGGGAAGCGAGTACCCGATCTGGAAGCGATTCTCACCGGGCCGCACCGGAAACGTAAAGGCGTAATGCCCACTCGCAGCATCCAGTGTCTTCACCTCGACATTCGTCGGCAGACCGCTCGGCGCACTGGCAACCGTATCGGTCAGCTTCGCGCCCGCCGGGACAAAGAACTCGAAAGTATTTCCGCCATACTGCGTCTTTGGCGGAGTGGAGGCATTTTGAATAAAGAAGTTTTCCGTCACGTTTAGCGTCCGGCCCGTGGCATCTGTTTCGGCACGCAGCACCAGCGCCTCGCCGGTTATACCTGCGATCTTCGCCGCTGAATCGTACACGTCAATATCCACGTTGCTTGAACCCGGCGGAACACTCTTGAAGTACTCGGCGCCGGCATGCGTAATGTGCAGCAGAATCTGGCCGCCGTCTGGAGCGTTCACCTGGAACTTGCCCTGCGCATCCGTCGTGACTTTGGCGAGCTCATCCATTCCCTGTGCGGTGTTGATCAGTGCGACTGTATCGCCCTTGGACGGCTTTCCGCTGGTCCGGTTCATCACTGTTCCGCTGAGAGCGGCGGCAAATAGAGGCATGCAAAACAGGCCCGGCAGCACTGCCGCCAGGCTCGCACGAAACGTTCGATTCAAAATAGACACGGCTGAATAGGTCCAATTCTCAATGCAGGATTTCGTTAGCTTCGATTTGCTGAATGTGTTGAGCGGGTACGGCGAACTCAGCTTCATGCACGCGAGCGCATTCCGCGAACTCCCCGCGCCTGCAGGGCTTCCATCTCGGAGATCACGCGAGCGGCTTCGTCTTCCAGGGCTCTGCGCTGCTCGCCGTACTCGGATTCAGGGTACTTGCCTGCCAGGTACTCGAAATTCAGGTCGCGCAGATTCTCGTAGATCGCATCTTTCCGCTCGCGCAGATAATCCACGCGGGTCTTGTCTGCCTGCGTAAACAGGTTGCGAGCCGGCCAGAAGATGTATGCGAACAGCGCAATGGTGAGGGCGAATACAGCGATATAACAGGGAAGCATAGCTAGTACTCCGTCTCCCGGCGAATACGTTCGCGCAAGGCTGACTCCTCAGGTCCCTGGAGCCCGGCCGGGTGCAACTGCGCAGGCGCGGGCACAAGGGAGTTCGCGCGCCGCTTCCAGATCCAAACCACTAGGAACGTGCCCGCAGTAGCCAGCAGGAAAACGCCGATGGGAATGATCCACGCAGCATTATCAAAGCCGCCGCGGATCGGCGCCGCCAGCACCGTCGCTCCGTACTTGGATTCAAACCAGTTCACCACCGCGGTATCGCCCAGTCCGGAAGTAAGCTGAGCCTGCAGCTCACGAATCATCACCGGAGAGCTCGGGCAGCTCACGTGATTGCATTCCAGCAGAATCTGCCCGCAACCGCAGGAGCACACCAGCTCGTGCCCCAGCTGTTCGTAGCGCGATTGGCCGGCGCCCAGCATCGCCGTCGTGATCACCGCCAGCAGCACCAGTTGTACGGTCTTTGCCCAGATCACCGGATTTCCAGACCTGATCAATTTACGCATGGGGAGCCTTTACCAGCACTCCAGCCGCACCCACAGCGGCGGGTGCACGCGACGCTCCTGCAGGAGCCGTCTCTTCCTGCCGCTGTCGCACTGCGGTCCGGGTGAGGTTCGGAAAGAGCGCGACGAACGTGCCCGCCACAACAATTGCGACGCCGATCCAGATCCACGCAATCAGCGGATTCAAAAACGCCTTGATGATCGGCTGCCCTGTATCCGGATCTTTTCCTTCAAACACCGTGTACAGGTCGTTCTGCGCCGTCGAGTGCAGCGCCACCACCGTGGCGGCCTGTTCGTGATCTGTTCCGGCAAAATAGACCCGCCGCTCCGGCGAAAGCTGCGTGATGTACTTGTCTCCGCGATAGACGTCCAGCACTGCGTAATCCGTGTCGTACTCGGCCTTGGAGTCCTGCGTAATCGACCGGCACACCATCCGATACGGGCCCAACGCCAGAGTATCGCCGTAGCCCATGGCCGTCTCGCGAGACTGGTTGAACGCGCCGCCCGCAATTCCGATGAACATCACCACAATGCCGAAGTGAATAATGTAGCCGCCGTACCGTCTCGTGTTCCGGCGTGTCAATAGAAGGGCAGAGGCCAGCAGGTTCTTACCCGTCTGCGTGCGCACCACATTGGCTCCGCGCAGAAACTCTTCGACGATTCCCGTAATCACGCCCGCACCCAGGCTGAATGTCACCAGCGAGAACAGGGTCGACTGCATCTCATTGCCGTCCTTCCACGGGCGGACCCCGCAGATCATCAACACCACTGCGGTGACGCCAATCGCTATCGCCGGGAGAATAAAGTTCCGCCGGATCGATCGCAGCGAAGTGGATCGCCACGCCAGCAGCGGCCCAATGCCGGTCAGGAACAGCAGAAACAGGCCGATTGGAATATTGACGCGGTTATAAAACGGAGCGCCGACTGTCACCTTCGATCCCTGCACATATTCGCTCAGCACCGGAAAGAGCGTGCCCCACAGCACCGTAAAGCAAGCGGCCAGCAGGATCATGTTGTTGAACAGGAAGCTGGACTCCCGGCTCACCAGTGACTCCAGCTTGTTCTCTGACTTCAAATGGTCCCGGTGGAAGAAGAAGACGAACAGGCACACGGCAAACGCAATCAGGATGAAGCTGTAAAACCAGGAGCCAATATTCGACTGCGCGAACGCATGAACCGAACTCACCACGCCCGATCGCGTCAGTAGCGTGCCAAGGATCGTCAGCAGGAACGTCGAGAAGATCAGCCAGACGTTCCAGTTCTTCATCATTCCGCGCTTCTCCTGCATCATCACCGAGTGCAGAAAGGCCGTGCCCGTAAGCCACGGCATCAGCGAGGCGTTCTCTACCGGGTCCCATCCCCAGTAGCCGCCCCATCCCAGCACGGAATAGGCCCAGTGCGCGCCCATGAAGATGCCCACCGTCAGGAAAAGCCAGGTGACCATCGTCCAGCGGCGGGTGATGTGGATCCACTTTTCGCCCGGGTAGCGCATCATCAGCGCTCCCAGCGCGAACGCAAATGGCACCGAGAAGCCGACGTAGCCGAGGTACAGCATCGGAGGATGCATCACCATCTCCGGATACTGCAGCAGCGGATTCAACCCCGCGCCGTCCTGCGGTACTGGTCCCGGATGCAGCGAGAACGGCGGCGCCCCGACCACCAGCAGCAGCACAAAGAACAGCTGGATACCCGCAAGAATCGTGGAAGCGAACGCACTCAGCCGGACATCGACCCTGTGCCGGAGCCGCAGTACGAAACCATAGGCGCTCAGAAGAAACGCCCACAGCAGCAGCGAGCCCTCCTGGCCACTCCACAGCGCCGCAAACTTGTAGGCCGGGTTCAGCGCGATATTGGAGTGAGCGCGGACATACTCCACTGAGAAGTCGTTCGTAAACGCAGCCCAGACCAGCGCAAACGCGGCGCAGCACATGGCCGCAAAGCTGGCCATTCCGGCACGGCGGGCGGTCTCTCCCAGCCGGTTCCACGCCGCCTCTGGAATACGAGTCGTACGTTGGCCGCCGGCCGTCGCTCCCCAGAGCGAAACCCCGCCGAAAATCAGATTGTATGCAGTAAGGACGAGAGCCAGCAGCAGGCTGAAGCTCCCGAATTGAGGCATGGGATGGACTGGCATCGCACCCTCATTCTCTCAGATATGGGGGTCGCAATGCAGGTCACCGGCTGCCGGGGCAAATCCGGAGAATCGCAACTCAAAACTGGCAAGTCAGGAACGGAGCCGGCAGGCCGGCTTGCCGATCTAAGCCGCGCCCTGCTGTTCGATATCCAGAACCGTCCGTAAATTTGCAAGCAGCTGGTCCGGCGGCAAAGGCTTCAGAAGAAAGAGCACGTTCAGCCCCTCGTACTCGTCCTCAGCTTCTTCCAGTCCGCTGATGACCACCACGGGCAGCGAGGGATGGATCTTGCGTAACTCGCGAACGAACTCAGCGCCATTCATCCCGGGCATCAGGTGATCCGTGATTACCACCCCGATGTTGCTGGAACTGTCCTCTTTCCCCAGTACTTCTAGGGCCCTTAGAGGGTTCAGCGCTGCCTGTACCGAGTAGCCGGCACGCTTGAGAATTGTCTGGCGAGTGGCCGCTTGGATCGCATTGTCATCGACCAGCAGTACTGTACTTGCAAAGGGTACCGTCGAAGGAGTCATCCGTGAGTTCATCGCAATCAGCGGCTAAGCTGTTCCATTCCGCAGGTTTACCGGGAAATCCGGCTCGGCCGCTCGTGTCTTATTTCTGCTTTGCATCCCGTGTGATGCCCAAACAGCTACCTTGGGTTTTCTGTTCGGTTGTTTATCCGACACGTTTTACAGTTGCCGCAAATTCTATCCGGATTACCCCAAATTACAAGTCCCCGCGAAGGTGCCTTTATCAACTCGCCGCGTTCCCGACCATGCTCGTGGGCATGTTCTGGGAAGCGCACTAACCCGATTGCGCGTTCATGTCGCTGATGCCGGGAACGTTTGCCGCAATCCTCCATGTCCCCGCATCCGCGCCGTTCTCACCCTCGTATTCGCCTAAAGTTGCAGAGAAACAGGGGAGTTACGTTGATACCTTATTACCTGGGAGCGAACTAGATGGCGGTCGACATCCGAATTCCTCTTGGCTTGGGCTTCCTGATCCTCGGAGGAATCCTGGCGCTGTTCGGCCTGTTCACGCGCGAAAACGTGGCCCTCTACGAGAAGTACCAGGGCCTCAACCCGAATCTGGTTTGGGGAGCCGTCATGTTCCTCTTCGGTGCCGTCATGTTCTTCATCGGCCGAAGGCAGAAATGGCAGCATGACCCCTTCAACCCTGGACCCTGGGAGACACTGGCCGCAATCAAGCCACGTCACTGACCTATGCATATCGAATATCGCATCAGCGAGGCGGATTACCGGAGCGCAGCCGAACTGGCCATGCGCAAGCGCTCCAACGCCTCTTCGCTTGAGTATTTCCTCCCCTATATCTTCTCCATCATCTGGGTCGCCGCAGCGCTAATCACCGGAGCGGCCGATGACGGCTTCTCCGACTCCGCCGACCTCATCTTCGTCTTCGGTGCCGTTCCTGTGCTGATCGGGCTACTCTGGCGCCGTCGCAAGGCCTTTATCGGGGACTACGCCCGTACTTCGGTCCTGCACCCGCTGCAGATCCTCAACCTCGACACCAACGGCGTTACCCGGGGGCAGGGCAAAGAAGCCATCAAATCGCCCTGGACCTTCTACACCAAATTTGCCGAGAACAACCGCGTCTTCATTCTGTATCAGGAGGGCAGTCATCACTTCCTGCCCATCGTCAAATCGCACCTTACAATGCTGCAGATTGACGAACTGCGCGCGCTCTTAATAGCCCGTATCGCTCACTAGCGGTTCACGGCCCCGTCCAGCCAACATAAAGATGTTCAGCGGTCCTCAGCCCCGTCGCTCCATACGGCCCGATGCTCACCAGGTAAATCGCCCAGGCCGCCCACACGGGGCTCATCGCCCATCTCCGTAGATACTCTCGTGCGGGGCTGCCCTCGCCCTCCGTCCAGTAGAGATACAGCACAAACAGCGTTGCGTCGATCCCGACTGCCCCCATCCAGCGCGAGGTGTCGTGCCCCAGCGCACACAGCAGCAGGGGAGCGGCAAAGAGCAGCAGTGTGGTGCCCCGCTGAGGCCGACCGGCGCCGGCCTGCTCCAGCGTTCCGTACACCAGCCTTGCCAGCAGCCACAAATATGGCGCGGTGAGCAAGGCCGTCAGCGCCAGAATCTTCAATACATCCGCCGAGTAGAGCCGCCGCACAAGAGCTTCCTGTTGCGCGAAGCTCGAGGCCATCACGTCATACACCTGCCGCTGGATTCCGACGTTGGTCCGCGATTGTGCCTCGGTCCAAATTGTGTCAGGCGAAACCTTCAGCGTGCCCCAGTGCATCACGCACACGAACACCGCCGCGAACACCGCCACATGCAACACAGCTGCGGCCCAGTGCAGCCGTTTACGAAGGACAAGCTGCAGCAGCACCGCTGCGATCAAGGGATAGAACATCAGGCAGAAGGCCTCATGGCTCAGCAGCGCAAGGCAGCAAACCCCACAGCTGGCAGCCAGGCCGAGCGTGCTCGGCGCTCGCGCCAGCAGCCACAGGCTCGCGATCAGCAGAATGTACAGCGTTACGTCTGGCTGCGCGAACAGGTATCCCAGATGCGGCAGCAACGCCGGGCCGCTCAGCAGGACTGCGGCAAGCCGCCGCTCGGCAGCGTCGCCAAATAACATTCTGCGAAACACAACATAGGTCAGCGCGAACGCCGCCGCCAGAAAAGCGTACTCGATCAGCATCAGGTCCGTTCGCGAAAACCAGCGCGCACCCGAGAGCATTTCTCCCACCAGTCCGCGCTTCACAAAGCCGTGCTGGTAGGTCAGGAAATACAGCGCAAATCCGTAGTTCAGATTCACAGGGCCATAGCTGTTGATCGCTCCCACAAACAGCGGGGCCCACGCGAGCAATCCGGTGCCTCGTCCGGCCGCTATCTTCGTCTCGTGTCGCTCCATCGAGTCGTGAGATGCATCCCTGCGCCTGCAGAAGCGCTCGGCTTGCGATTAGAAACGCCGCTTACGCGGTATGTCGGTCATTCCCCTGTAACGAAGCTTGCGATAATGGAGACATGAAGCGCCGCACAATCGGGCACTATGAGTTTCTGCGCAAGATTGGGGCAGGAGGCTCGGGGGTCGTCTACCTCGCCACCGATACGCTATTGCAGCGCCCGGTCGTTCTCAAGCTGCTCAAACGCGGCTCGCAATCGCCTGAGCAGGTGCGCGCCACGCAGCTGCGCGAGGCACGACTCGCCTCCGCCATCGATCACCCCAACGTCTGCGCCATCTACGAGGTCGGCGAGGCACCTGCAGAGAGCGGAGGTGAGAGCGAAGCCTACATCGTCATGCAGTACATCCCCGGCAAGTCGCTGGACAAGCTGATTGCCTCCGGCCCGGCCAGTTTGCAGCTCGTACTCTCCGCGGGTATTCAGATTGCCGACGGTCTCCACGCCGCGCACCAGCTCGGCATCTTTCACCGCGACCTCAAACCGGCAAACGTCATGCTCACCGACGGCGGCCTCATCAAGATTCTCGACTTCGGTCTCGCCCGCAAGCTCAGCCGCGACGAAGCCGAGTTCGACCCCGCAACCCCCGGCCGTCACACTCCACCCAACCCGGCAGCCACCTACACGGCTCGCGGAGGCACCATCGCCTACATGGCACCGGAGCAGTTCGTCACCGGCCGTTCTTCCGTACAGTCGGACGTCTTTGCGCTCGGTCTCATCTTGTATGAGCTCTCCAGCGGCCGGCATCCCT